>Ga0308389_1000116_pt1 | contig 59125 bp, 50 predicted proteins | sample Hotspr2Sample148_FD_202362 | JGI IMG/M metagenome (GOLD analysis project Ga0308389, IMG submission 202362) | Hot spring phototrophic mat microbial communities from Mushroom Spring, Yellowstone National Park, Wyoming, United States - 20040719_148 ... | reverse complement strand
TCCTCAAGCTGTTCTCTTGTAAACACTCTTTTAGCTCTGAAAACTTCATCTAAATGAGTTTGCTTTTGATCTACTTCAAAAGAAATAGACTTTAAATCGTAGCTTTTTAACTCCCCTTAATGTTGAAGTTGGTTAGGTTGGAGTTGCAAAAGTTGCTCGCAAGCTTTTTGGGTTACTTCATCCCAAACGCCAGTTACAGCTAAATTTGGGTTAATTTTTAGATTTCTTATTAAACACTAAACCTCCTTCACAGAGGCTTTTGAATTTGCATCGCATTGACCCGTTATTTGAATCTCACGTTACTGGCCACTCTTTTGTTTGGTTGTTAATTTTAATCTGCTAAATCCTCAAGCCATAAATTTGCTGCAGTCTTTTTAGTTTTTCTTGTAACTCTTTCAAGGTATTTAGATTATTTGCTAATTCAGGCGATATTGAAGGCTGTGGGTTTTGCGGGCTCGATAAATAAGCTTGCGCTTTTTGCTGAGCCTCGTTGGAAACCTGGAAGGGATTGATCTATTGGTTTGCTAGCTCTTTCTTTAATAACTCAACTGATTTTTGGTCTATTTCGCCTAGTTTAGCATTGAAATACTTAATAATAACCCTCTAGGCATTTTGGAATAAGGTCAAGGTAACCCAAGTTAGTTGATCAAGCGTACCCGGGGGGCCTACTTGATAATTTAGACAATTGAGTTGCTGTAAACCTAGCTGTAAGTAAGCTTATAGTCACTGGATTATTTTGCCAATTAGGAAGTCTAAAATATTAGCCAGAACTGTCTGTTAAGTAGGATTAGGTATAACCTTTTTTGATTATGATGACACTTTGAAAAGAGACTGAGTATTCAAAATTGATTAGAATCGGCGTTTTTCAAAACAGTAAATCAAAAAAAACTTTCAAGTTAATTTTGGAACTCTGACGCGAAAGTCGAAAAAACTCAGGGCCACAATTTAAAGCGAGCTTTATTGCTGTTCTTAAAATGTTAACTGCTAAAATCCTGTTATGTTAAAAAAGCGCTCGACTTCTGGTAGCGGTTATTTGGATTTCTTGGTATTTTGTTTCTTAAATCCTCATACAGGAATTAGTCTTCTGGCAGCGCTAGAATGATGCACTTTGACTACGAATTCTTGATCCGGTTTGTTGCCATACTTTTCAAGGATTTGATCAAAAATATTCTTAGTCTTTACTAACCTTTCTCTCAATACCCTGTCTCCTTCCGTATTGATAGCCTTTTCAAGTTGGTCTTTGTAAAAGGCAGCTTCTTTGACTGAAAATTTATCTCCAGGTGAGAGCGGTAGCTTAAATGTAGAGGTTCCATCAGGGTTAGAGTATTTTAATACAATAGATGAAGCATCTGGGATTGACAGACCCATATCAACTCTTTGAGAGGCAGTAGGCTGTCTGCTGGGATTATCCTTTGCTAAAAATCTTTCATAAGCTGCTTGAGTTTTGGGACCCCAGACTCCGTCTATAGGAAATTCGCTTTGATTTTTACTTGCAAAACCATTATCCCTTAAAAATTTTTGGAAATCTGCTACTGCTTGCCTAGTCTTAGGACCATACTTTCCGTCTACTTCAAGTGCGGGCATAGTTCTAATCCCATATTGTGCTTTTATTCTGTTTAGTTCTTGCTGCAATTCTTTGGTTTTTGCAGGACTGGTAAAGTTAGTCGCTCCTCGGCGTAAAAATTGCCGAGCTTGACCTTCAGGATTTCCAGATAAGGCTAAATTCGATCCTACTATTACGTTTGCCAGTAAATTTAATGTTTCGCGGTTCAGCTCACCGTCAACACTGCCGGGGTAAACCCCTCTCTCTTTTGCTAAAGCTTGAAATTTCCTAACAGCCTCTCTTGTCTGATGGCCGTAAATGCCATCTATCTTTATAGGATCTCCTAGAATCTCTCTCAAAGATGCTTGTATCTGTCTAACTTGTTGGCTAGTTAACTCCAGCTCCGCCATACCTCTTATTTTCTTATCAAAACAGATAAGCTAATGCTTCAAAATTTTCGAGCCAAAAAACGAGGTTTGCTTTGTAAAATTATAAGTGATTCTTCTATTATTTCTGTTCGACGGATCGCCCATAAAAATTTAGTTTTGCTTGCTACTTTTGATTTAATCTGCTCAGCAAGAGAGAGCCGGAAAAGTTGATCTAAAAATGGTAGCTAACTAGCTTCAAGTCCTACAACCGAATTCATTTACAGCCTTTGGTCACAGCCTACTTATCATAAGGCAACAGATTATTATTCAAATAATGCGGCCGGCGGGTTTAATAAGCATTTTTCGGATTTTCAATTTGTTTGTGTTAAGGTTGAAGTCTATGGCCCAAGATTAGCAATCGCTAAAGATCGTGATACAAAAAATCCTCAAGAAAGATCGGTGTAGGATTTTAAAGAAAGACAGACACTTATTACTGGTTTTATAGGATGATAGACTTGGGGAAGTTCTTAATAGAGTATGTTCTCAGCTGGTTTTGCCATGGCAAGTTTGTTAGTGTTAAGAAGTTTTTGAAGATTAATTAAATTTCGCATAGTCAAGTGATTAGAAAAAATGATATCTACAGCTGCACCACTAGAAACCAACCGGTGACTCAGGCTCTTAAAAATGCAACTATAAACTATACAGGGCTTTAAGTAGGGTACTTGCTAAGAGGTACTATACAGTGTCTAAAAGCAGTCAAGACTAACCAAAGTTAAAAAAGTTAGCCCTTAAATCCGTTGAAGCACTATCACACCCACAATAAGCACGAAAGCGAGATTTTATTTCTAACGCTCGATTATGCTATCCTAGGTTGAGTTAAGGCTGGGTTTGTTGATTCTTGACTAGCAAACTTTGTCTTTTCTAAAACCGATTTGTTGCATGCGAGCAACCCTACTTTCAGAAGTCTTTAAGCCTTTGACATTAACTAGAAATTTGGCTGGGTTTATACTGATTTTCCTCCAAATCGTAGCTGAGTCATAATTGTTAAGATTCTGGCCCGTTCTCTACGTAGTTTTTTATATTCTGCGGGGTTGATAGGTTGGTTTAAGGATTTCTTTAATCGCAAATTAAGCATTCCCCGAGATACATTCAATAACCTTTCCTGAAGCTCTTTATAACTTAAACGGCGCAATTCTTTGAGAAGTTCTTTGGTCTTCATCTTGGAAATATTAAAAAGCAAGAGTCATTTTACTAGAAATACTTGTTTTTTCAAAGTGCTAGTGAAAGCTTAAACGAGAGTTAATAGACTCCATGGCTTTAAGGAAAGTCTAAATGCCTTATTTGAAGGCATTTTTAAGGCTCGAACTGGGTGGTTCAAGAGTTTTTGAAATTTAGATGACCCACTAAAAGTAGTCTGCTTTAATAATCCCCCGCCAGCTTAAAAAGCGTATCACTCGTTAAACCTTCCATCTGAAGGGTTTCGGAAAAAAATTTGCAAGCTTTTAAGTAGAAAAACGTGTATCGGATCCCACCTCAGCAACCTTTTAAATTAATCGATTTTTTTGAAAGCTATTTCCAAGATTTCAAATTCAACTGATCCTTTTGGGGTTTTAACTTCCACTAAATCTCCAGACTTTTTGCCAATTAAAGCTTTCGCTATTGGCGATAGGTAGCTTATTTTGCCGTGACTTGGATCACTCTCATCTTCGCCTACTATTTTGAAAACTTTTTCACAGTTTAAAGAAAAGTCGAATACCTTTACGCTTGCTCCAAAGGTAACCTTGTCACTAGAGAGAGTTTCAGGGTCAATCACCTGATAGTTTTGAATTCTTTTACTTAAATACTCTAACCGACTGTCAATTTCTCTTAATTTTTTCTTCGCATAGATATAATCGCCATTTTCCGAGAGATCACCATTTGACCTTGCCCACTCAATCGTCTTTACCACTATTGGACGCTCTTTATTTTTTAAAAAATCAAACTCTGCCAAGATTTTTCTGTAACCCGCTACTGTGATTGGCATTTTCTCGCTATTCATATTTATCTATATAGTCAAATTTTTAGGAAATGATAAGTGCTACAAAACGCCCTTTACTAACCGGCAAATTTATATTATAGCAAAAATTTAATCCAAAGTTTAATGGTGACTCTCAAGCTTAGCTTTAGAGAATTGGCAGGCATGTTCTACGACGCACTTTTTACATTTACTGGGAAATGGATCAGCAATTGGGTGGTTTAAGCCCTCAAGAATGTTTCTTAGCTCGTATGCTTTTAGTTTAATCCGTCTTTGAAGATTTGGACTGTTGTAGATTTTTTTTAATCGAGCTTTAGGTCCTAAGATCAAGATTCCAAAAGGAACGGATGTTTTATAGCTTTGTTGAACTAGGTACATATACACTGCCAACTGAAATATATGTCGAGTGTGTAATTTTTGAGAAAACGGTTTTCTTTCAACTGGTATGTAAACTCCTTGCCATCTTATAATTGCGTCGGGAAGCCCAAAAACTCTCAATTTGTCACATCTAAGTTCACTTGGTTGAATCAGTTGTGCACCCTGGAAATGCTTTAGAAGGTCAAAGCCCGTTTGTTCTTTTTGCTTCCCAAAACTAGTCAATGCAAGTATCAGTACCGTAATACCAATACAGCCTAATAAAATTATGAGTAAAAAATCCAAGTTATCGTCTGAGAATCAGCAAAAAGTATAGGGCTAAGCTAACAGCCAATAGAGCTATAACGATAACCATAAATTTTCGTGTAGAGAATTGCTCAGCAACTTTTTTAAACCAAATAGCGTGTTCGAGCAGCCCCTCTTTGACTTTAGTACTCTTTTTGTAACTTACTTTTACAACTCTCTTTAATCTCCAATGTTCAGGGCAGAAAATATAATCTGCAAGCTCTCCAGCCGATACATACCAATTATCGTTAATTTTGCGGGGCATTTTTGAAGTAATATTAATTTTAGTTTATAATCTTAAAAATTCCATTATGGCAAAATATATCGGTCCAAAAGTAAGGCTATCGCGCAGAGTGGGGATACCCCTAACTCCCAAAGCTGTAAAAGTTATGGATAGAAAGCCTTTTAGGCCCGGACTTCACAAGTCAACAAAGACCAAGCTCTCAACTTATGGGCAGCAGTTAGCGGAGGTTCAGAAGGTAAAGTATGCTTACAACATAACTCGGAGGCAGTTAAAACGATATTTCGAAGAAGCGCAGCGCAGGAAAGGTAATACGGTTGACAATCTTTTTAAGTTACTAGAGTCAAGGCTAGATGTCGTTCTCTTAAGGGCTGGTTTTGTCCCCACTATTTACGCTGCGCAACAGCTGGTATCCCACGGGCACGTTATGGTTAATGGCAAAAAAGTTAATATAAGATCATTCAGAGTCAAGGTCGGAGACGAAATAGCTCTCACTGAAAAAGGATCTAAAATTCCGGTAGTAGAAGAGTCTTTGAAGACTTTAGCTCCAGCAAAATATTTGGAAGTCGACAAGAGCAGATTTACTTGTAAGCTTATCAAGGAAATTACACGAGAAGATGTCCCTCTAGACTGTCAAGCAAACCAAGTTGTAGAGTTTTTAGCTAGATAAGGATAAATTAATAAGATGTATTTTTTAGATTGGGTTTTTATCAAGCACTATCTTAGTGTCAAGCGGGTCGAATTTGGGTTCGGGGTTTTAACACTTTCGAGAGGCAGCAAGAGTTAAAAGATTTTACGGGAGAAAAAGCATTTTACGGTACTGGTATCTCGACAATGTTATTTAAGAGGCTAGATCGACTAAATCACAAATAATTACTTAAAACTTGATTTAGCAGCGTAGTTTTTAAATCGCGCTATAAGACCACACAATCAGCCTGCTACTTCAAGCTTTTCTTGTAAAGCTGCTTTTGAAGAGATTTTAATCGCTCCTTTGCACTCTGAATATAATCCTCATAAGAGCCCGATACAATCATCGATTGAACTTGCGAAATTATATCCAGTGCAACTGAAACTGCTATTAAAATCGCTGTGCCCCCAAACACGTAGGCTAGAGTTCTCACATTAAAATAAGTGAAAATAACCTCAGGCACAACACACACTAAGCTTAAATATATACTTGCCCAAAGTGCCATTTTGTATAGCAACCCCTCGAAAAAAATGCTTGTTTCCTTTCCTGGTCTATATCCCGGCACAAAAGCTCCCGACTTTCTCAGATTTTCTGCAACTTCATCTGGATTAAAAATCAAAGTTACATAAAAAAATGTAAACACTACGATCAAAGCAATCAACAGAGTCTCATACACAAAATACCCTCTCTGAATATAAGCAAAAATCTCAAGCAAAGTATCATTCTGAGAGAAAGAAAGAATTGTTGATGGAACTGCCATTAGGGCATAAGCAAATATGGGAGGTAAAACACCTGTTGGATTAAGTTTCATGGGTATAAAATGCTGCTGCTGAGCAAGAGCTTCCAATGACCCTCGCCTTGTTGGATACAAGACTGGAACTTGTCGAGCTGATTTTTCAATGTATATTATTCCCCAGATTAAAAGCATTACAAACACTAACACAAAAATAACAACTGCTGCGGATATTTCATGTTGTCTATATGCTTCAAATAAAAAAGCTAAAGACGAAGGCACACGAGCAACAATCCCTGCAAAAATTAAAACGCTTACACCATTTCCTAGTCCTCTCTCTGTTATTTGTTCACCTAACCACATCAAGAAAGCTGTACCACCTGTTAGGGTGATAATAGAGGCTACTCTAAACTCCCATCCGTACAATAAGACTAATCCACTCGACTTTTCTAAACCTATAGTAACGAAATAGCTTTGGATTAAGGCCAGCAGAATAGTTCCTCTGCGAGTTAATGAGGTAATGGCCTTCCGACCTGCCTCACCTTCTTTTCTTAATGCATCTAAATATGGGACAACAGGAGTTAAAAGCTGAATGATGATCGACACAGAAATATAGGGGGCAATCCCTAGTGTAAAAATAGAAAAATTCTCTAATGCGCCTCCTGATAACAAATTAATCATTCCTACAACCGTATCAGACATTTGAGCCAATTGTTGACGTAAAAGATCTAAGTTCAAGCCTGGAACCGAAATGAAAATTCCTAATCTATAAATAGCTAGAAAAAGAAGTGTATATAGAAACCTGCTCTTAAGCTCTGGAAGTTTTTTAAAATTTAGCCCGGGAATCATAAAATGACTTTTTAAATCTTAATAAATCTTAATGCACTGCACCCCCTTTTCAGTGAGCAGCTGCTCAACAGATTTGGAAAATGAATGAGCCTTTATTGATTTAATCTTACCTAGATCCAGCTCTCCACTGGACCCCACAACTTTAAAGCCCTTAAATTTTTTTTTGTTCAATTTCAAAGATGGATCGCTTAAATCTACCTCTGAAAGCCCCAAAGCATTTGCCTTGTTGATAATTTTCTGGATATTAACCGCTAAATATTTAGCATTAAAAGCGGTGTTTCTAAATCCTACCTTTGGGATTCTTCTGTAAAGTGGCATCTGGCCTCCCTCGAAATGTCTGTTGATTTTACCGCCCGTTCTTGCTGTTTGTCCTTTGCCACCACGACCGCTTGTTTTACCTAAACCCGAGCTTTCTCCACGTCCTAGCCTTTTTCTTTTATGTTTACTTCCTTTAGCTGGTTTTAAAGCTTCTATCCTGTAAAGCTTCATAAGTGAGCTTATAATACACTGAAATTCCGGTGTTTTCCAATCTCAGCTGTAGGCTTTTAACATTACCACGGTTACTTTTACAATCGTTAAAGCGCTATGGATTTTGTTAGTCGCTTAGTTGACTCAGACGAGTTAGAGTTTTTATTAGATTTTTTTGGTTGTTCTTCTAGCCAAGATTTTTTTTTCAAGGCAGCTCAAATAAATCCTCACTCAATTCAAAATTGGAAAGCTTGTGACTTCAAAGAGCTAGAGAAAGTGTTTGACAAATTTTTCAAAAAAATAACTGTGCCCAAAGCTTGTTTTGTTGGTGAAACTTTTGCTCCTTGCAACCTAGATCCATTAATTGAAAATCTAATTTTTAGAAGCCCGGGATGGTACTCAGCTTATACACCATATCAGCCTGAAATTTCCCAAGGCAGGCTTTATCTTTTGTATTTATTCCAAAAATTTTTTTCAGACCTCACAGGCCTTCCAATTTCTGTTGCTAGCTTATTAGATTGTGGCAGTAGTCTGGCTGAGGGAATTAGGGTAATTTATAACTCCAAGAAGCCAGATAAAAAAGGAATTTTCTTCATCAACCCTTGCTTTGACAGTGTTAAACTTGTTTTAAAAAGCAGGCTTTATGCAGAGGGCTTCTACTTTTCAAGCTCTCCTGATGAATCTTTCTGCGCGGTTTTAACGCTACCAGATAAGTTAGGAAGCACCAAGTTCAGGTGCCCAGAGGGGCTTCCTGTTGTAGGCTTGATTGATCCTTTGTTTTTGATATTTAAAACTCCACAAATCAAAGAGCTTAATCTAGACATAGCCACAGGGAATTGCCAGCGGTTAGGCCTACCTTTGTGGTTAGGAGGCCCCTACCCTGCTTACTTTTGCGCCAAAGCTGAGTATCTTCGTTTTGTACCAGGAAGGATTGTAACAGAGGCTTTTGATGCCAAAAACAACAAGGCTTATCGACTTGGTCTTCAAACAAGGGAACAGCACATAAGAAGAGAGAAAGCAACCAGTAATATCTGCACCTCCCAGGTGCTGCCAGCTATAGCGGTTACAGCGACCCTAATTTTTAAGGGCATAACTAATTTACAGAAAGAGGCTCAGCATGTTCATGAGTTAGCAAACTTGTTTCAAAGCGCGTTGACTGAGCCCCTAGTGGATGAATTTTTTGATACTGTGTCTTTTAAACTTACTCAGTTTAGCAAAGAAGCTAATTTAGATATGCTATGGCGCAAGCTGACAGCAAAAAAAATTTTCTGTTATAAAATAGACAAGCAAATCGCAAGAGTTTCATTCTCTCACATCCACAATGAGAAGGACCTTGAAATGCTTTTAGCTGCGTTGGGTTATGGGAAAAAGAAAAGGGCTGTAGCTACACCTAAAACTGCCGTTAGTCAGCTGCAAGTGGATCAAATCTTTCAAAAACAAAAGACTGAAGTTTGGATGACGAGGTTTTTGCATAGACTTCAGAGCAAAGATTACTCTCATTTGCATGGATTGATTCCTCTAGGCTCTTGCACAATGAAACACAATAGCCAGCTGACCTTGAATTTTATGTTTAAGGAGCCCATGAAAAATTCTCATCCCTTTCAGCCAATCGAGAGTTTGCGAGGTTTTCAACTTTTACTTAAAGACTTTGAAAAACTTCTTACTACTTTGACTGGTTTTGTAGGTTGTTTTTTCAATTCAAACTCAGGAGCTCAGGGTGAGTTGGCAGCTTTATTGGCTATTAAGCAGTATTTCCATAGTTTTAAGGAAGATAGAAATGTTGTTCTGATCCCTACATCCTCTCATGGAACAAATCCTGCCTCTGCTGTGATGGCAGGATTTAATGTTAAAGCCTTGCAAACGAATAGTGACGGAACCTTAAATTTTGAAAATTTAAAAGCCGCTTTAAACTCAGAAGTAGCAGCGGTAATGATCACCTATCCAAGTGTTTTTGGGGTTTTTGACCCGCATATACAAGAAATAAACGAACTGATCCACCAAAACGGAAGCATATCATATTTAGATGGGGCTAATTTCAATGCTTTTTTGGGCTGGTTAAAGCCAGCCGAATTAGGATTTGATTGTTGTCATTTAAATTTGCACAAAACATTCGGAATCCCTCATGGTGGGGGTGGACCAGGGCAAGGGCCGGTTTTATATAACAGTAAGCTTGCCCCATTCCTAAAAGGGAGCTGCCCAAGGTACTCTGACTTAAATGTGATTGTTTCAGCTAGCCCTTGGGGTAACGCAAGCGCTATGACTATTAGCTACTCGTATTTGAAATTGCTTGGATTTGAGGGTTGTCGAGCTTCGAGCATAATGGCGATTTTAAAAGCCAATTTTTTGAAAAAATCATTGGAACAAGATTTCAAAATAATAACGTCAGAAAACGGTCTAGTAGCTCATGAGTTTGTGGTTGATTTATCCTTCTTAACTGACTTAGGCTTAAGTTCTTTTGATTTTGTAAAAAGATTAATTGATTACGGATTTCACCCCCCCACTTTCAATTGGCCTTTAAATAAGAGCTTAATGATAGAACCCACCGAGACCGAGAGCCTAGAAGAGCTAAAAAATTTTGCTGAGGCTATGATTAGTGTTAAAAGAGAGGCTTTTGAGAAGCCTGAGCTTCTTAAAAATGCTCCATCTGCACAATCAAACCAAGCAAGGTATTTATGTCCAGTGTTTAGGATAGATGAAGCTGCCTCGGATAGGGCCCTTCTCTGCTCTTGTGATATTTAGCCTAGATTATATTGAAATATTCCTTATAATGCTCTATGGCTATGAACTTTAAAACAATCGATCAATCTTTGTCAGGCAAAACTGTTCTTATAAGATGTGATTTTAATGTCCCGCTAGAGGAAGGACAAATTACAGAAACTGCGAGAATTGATGCTAACTTAAAAACTATTCGACAACTTATCTCTTTGAACTGTAAGGTTGTTCTTATTAGTCATCTAGGCAGCCCCAAAGGTTTCGATGAAAAATTATCTTTAAGGCCTGTCTGGGAGTATTTAAAAAGCGAGCTCAAACAGGATGTGGAATTTGCTCAAAATTATTATCCAAATCTCACTCGCGAAAGTTTAAGCGCAATAACTTTGTTAGAAAATTTAAGGTTTTACAAAGAGGAGGAAGAAAATAATGAGGATTTTGCGAAATTTTTAGCCGGTCTTTGTGACTGTTATGTCAATGATGCGTTCTCAGTTTGCCACCGAAAGCATGCGTCTATAGTTGGTGTTCCCAAATTTGTAGCTGAAAAATTTGCCGGCTTGACTCTGGCTCAAGAAGTAAATGCCCTTCAAAGAGTTTTAGCTAAGCCAGAGAAGCCTCTTACGTTTTTGGTTGGGGGTTTTAAGGCTAGCACCAAAATCCCGATTATGAAAAACCTTTTAGGTCGGGCGGATAATATCTTGGTGGGTGGGGCTATGGTGGCTTCATTTTGGGCAGCTCAAGGTGTAAAACTTGGCAAAACGTACTTTGAAGAAAGGCTCTTAGATGACTGCAGAGAGATTTTAGAAAATCAAGAAACTAAAGTATATCTAGCTCAAGATTTTATCTGCGCCAGCACAAGTACAGGTAGCTCAAAAACAGTCTCGCTTTCTGATTTTCCAGAGGATTGCGAAGTTTTTGATATTGGACCTAAAACAAGACAGATATTTGGTGAAATCTTAGGTTCTTCGCGCACGGTATGTTGGAATGGCCCTTTGGGAATGTTTGAAGAAGATCGATTTGCCGAAGGAACAAAAGAAGTGATTTCTAGCCTTACCACAACAAAGGCTTTTAAGGTTGCTGGTGGAGGTGAAACTGTTACTTTTTTAAACAAGTACGATCTTTTTTCTGTATTTGACTATGTATCACTGGCAGGTGGCGCATTTCTTGAGTTTTTAGAAGGTAAAAGCTTGCCAGGATTAAAGGCACTCGAGAGCTAAGACAAAAAAGTCACAAGAAACAAAAAGGCTTTTAATACCTGCCTTTTGGTCTGAAAAAAAATACGGTGGTAAGATCTGAGACCAGATCCCCTTTTGGCATGTGAGAGTAATCACTGCCCAGTGTGATTAAATTTAATTTTTAAGGACTAGTTTTGTGAATCGAAAATTCCTTTTTATATCTCCTACAACCAGCTTTGAAAATGAAAGCTTTTATCTGACGTTAAGTACCCTCTCTTTCACACTCCAATGTTAAAATTAATTAAACGGCTTATGTCTCTAAGTTTCTAGATATCCGGCGAAGATAAAATAAGAACGAAAAGCTGCTCATAAATAAAAAGGTTTCTGCGTTTCGTCTGTGCCCGTCACTTTTTTTCTCAAGTAAAGAAATCTTCCAGGCTTCGTTGCTTGAGACACCGTTTTGGATAAACTCATGTATTTCATAACTGTAATCAAGGTGTAATCGGCAAGAGTGAAAGCTCAAGACGAGGCTAATCAAAGCTGCTTAGCCAAAAAAGCCTTGGTTTAAACGGGCTTTTAGATTTTCAACCGAGCGCTCTACACCTTACAAACGTTGCGTCTGATTAATTATTTTATTCTAACATCATTATGAGACGTTATCTAAAAAACCTAAAATCGACAGTACATTCGATGGGCGGATGAAGATAGCAAAGTAGGTGATAGTACACTCAAATTAGCATCGAACACAGTTTCTAGATATCTACAAAATACCTTTAGTTAAAATTGATAAGCCAGAGGGATTAACATGCGCCGAACTTTCAGTCGTATTAAAACTTCGTGCTTGTATAGGGCCTAGCTTTCATTGTAATCCAATTTATTTTTTTTAGAGTTAAAATTCTGGATTAACCAACGCGCTGAAAATTTGGCAGAAAGCTTGTCTAAAAGAAATAAGTGACTTGTAAAGCTTTAAATATATTCCTCCAGTCCTCTTTCTGCCAAAATTTGGGGTACTTTGCCTACTTCTTGAACTTTATCTAAAGAGCAAACTAGCACTGTATCCTTCTCAACGACTACAAGAAGATTATTTACGCCTAAAGTAACAACAATTCCCTTTGAAGCATGAACTTTGACATTTTCTGAGTACAAATTTATATGTTCAAAGCTTCTTTCAGCTTGATCTTTTGAGACTAAATCTATCCAAACGTTTAAACTTCCAATATCGCTCCAACCGCAACCTGTCATCTCTAAGCAACATATGTTTTTCGCCCTTTCAATTAAGCCAATATCAATAGATATTGGATCTAAATTTTCAAATTGGTCCAAAATTTGATCCCAGCTTCCACCCTCTCGAAGTATTTTTTCTGCTATTTTTGCGGCCTGATAGTACTCCGGTAATTCATCTTCAAATCCCTGAGCGAGGGTTTGAAGTTTCCACATAAAAATTCCCATATTCCATAAATATTCCCCAGAATCTACATACTGCTTTGCTCTCTCTATGCTTGGTTTCTCGAAAAACCTGCGAACAAAAAAAACATCTTTTCTGTCGTCAATTGGAGCTCCTTTCCGTATATAACCGTAGCCTGAGTGGGGAAAGGTTGGCTCATGCCCGAAAACTATAATGGTTGGAGTTTTGTTTAAAATTTCTTCCGCTTCATAAAATTTTTCAATCAACCTTTCTTCATCTTCTACAAAATGGTCTGCTGGCATCACAAGCATTTGATCAGCACCATCAAATGCTGCTCTCACCATTCCTAATGCTATTGCTCCAGCGGTGCCTAAGCTTTTTCTTTCGAAGATAATTTCAGCCTCAGGAGCTTCCCGCCTTACTAAATTTTCATAAGCTTTGTTAGTAACTATGTATAACTTTCCTTCACCATTTAAATACCCTAAGCCTCTTTCAACGGCAAGCCTTAAAAAACTTTTTCCATTGAAACTTGACAAGAATTGTTTAGGCTTGGACTTTCTGCTTAATGGCCAGAATCTTGAGCCTATGCCGCCTGCGATTACTACAACAGACCTTTTCATGTAACCTTCTCAAGAGTATACTTTAGAGAGCTTTTCCAGTCCATTGGTTTAAATAAATAGTAGCTTTTAGAGCAATCTAAAGCCGAGTAAAGGGGCCTTTTTGCAGGCCGAGCCAGCTCTTCTTGCAACACTAGATCATACATTATTTTCTTTCCAAGAAACTGTCCCAACTCACTTACTAGCTCTTCCAGGCTAACTTCACCATAGTTCGCAAAATGAAAAATACCGCTTACACACTTTTTCATGCAAGTTACTACGAATGAACTTAACTCAAAAATATTTGTGATGGATATTACTTGATCTTTAACTATTTTTAGCTTGTTCTCATTTCGAAGTTTCTCCAACAGAATTGTTATTAAGTTATTAGTGTTATGAGAAAATAGGTAGCTGGTTCTTATTACTAAGCTTTTTTCATAACTAAGGCAAAGTTTCTCTGAGGCTAATTTGGAAAATCCATAAAAATTTATAGGGTCACAAAAATCACTCTCTTTGTATGGATTTCTACTTTTTCCATTGAAGACGTAATCAGATGAAAAATGTATTAAATTAGCCTTATTAGTTTCTGCCCAGTCCACAAGCCAACCAACAAACTCTGCATTAACTCGGAAGCATTCTTCTTTTGCTACTTCAGCCTTGTCAACATTTGTAAACGCTGCACAGTTCACAATAAATGAAGGTCTAATTAAGTTAAGTGCCTCTAAGACTTGACTTCGATCTTTAATGTCTAACTCCGATCTAGTAAGCGCATGCACCTTAAAATCTTGCAGCAAAGAAAGCAGAGTTTTACCAACCCTTCCGTTAGCTCCTAGGAGGGCTACAATCATCTGTTTTCATAATTTTGTTTAAAGAAATAATCTAACTTGCTTCTTATAGCTTCCAACCATTGAATATTGCTCTGATACCATTCAACTGTCATTTGAAGCCCCTTTTCAAACGGAGTTCTTTGCGACCAACCTAACTCTTTAATTATTTTTGAACAATCAATTGAATACCTCCTATCATGAGCCGGTCTGTCCTTAACGAATTTAATTAAAGACTCGCTTTTGCCTAATAAATAACACAATTTTTTTGCTATTTCTAAATTAGTTACCTCTTTAGGCTCACTGCTGCCGATATTGTAAATTTCTCCAATCCTACCATTTAAAGCTACTTGTAAAATAGCCTCGCAATTATCTTCAACAAATATCCAGTTTCTTATTTGCTGGCCATCGCCATATATTGGAATTGGTTTATCGTTTAAAAGGTTATAAATTGCTAAAGGAATAAACTTCTCGGGAGTTTGCCTAGGTCCGTAATTGTTAGATGAGCGCGTTATTAAAACCGGAGTACCGTATGTTTTAAAATAACTTAGGGCTAACAAATCCGAAGACGCTTTAGAAGCGGAGTATGGACTAGAAGGATGTAACAGAAAATTTTCATCAGCTTTTTCCGGATAAGAAATTGAGCCATACACTTCATCTGTTGAGATATGAATAAATTTATTTACACCAAATAATCTTGCGGCCTCCAAAAGACAGAATGTTCCATAAACATTCGTTTGAACGAAATTCTCGGGCGATAGAATACTTCTGTCTACGTGGCTTTCTGCTGCTAAGTGAAAAACGGTTTCAGGTTTAATCTCCTTCCAAACCTCAAATAACCTCTGCTTGTCGGAAATATCTATCCTAAAAAGTTTCACTTTTTCTGGAGGAAGATCCACAAGATTCTCCTCATGCCCACTATACTTAAAAGCGTCAATTACGAAAATTTCCCAATAAGGTTGGACTTTTAAAACGTATCTTAAAAAATTACTACCAATAAAACCTGCCCCTCCCGTAAATAAAACTCTCACGACATTAAAATTACTACAGGTTATTTGCTCCCGTCTCTTTGATTAAATTAGCCGCCCTCAAATGCGAGTCAAAAGTTCCAGCATCAGACCACCAGCCATCAACAATTTCGTAATCAAGCTTATTTTCTCGAATGTAAAAATTATTTACATCTGTGATTTCATACTCGCCTCTTGCGGAAGGGCTTAAAGTTTTTATGATTTCAAAAACTTGTTTATCGTAGATATAGGCCCCTGTCACTGCAAAATGACTCGGGGGTTCGGAAGGTTTTTCAATTATCTCCATGATTTTGTCTCCATCAAATTTTGCAACTCCGAACCTGTTTGCGTCTGGAACTTCTTTTAAGAAAACCATACCACCCTGTTTTGATTGTCTATAACGATCTAGCCCTCTTTTGATCGATCTAATGGACTCAAAAATGTTATCTCCCAAAATCACGAAAATTGGCTCGCCACCTGCAAAGAACTCACACAAGCTTAAAGCATCTGCTATCCCTAACTCTTTTTCTTGATAAGTGTAGTGCAGATGTCTCAAACCAAAATCTCTTCCATTGCCAAGAAGTCTCAAAAAATCTCCTGCATTGTTTCCGCCAGTTACAATCATAATCTCATCAAAGCCAAGCTTGGTCAACATCTCGAGAGGGTAAAAGATCATTGGTTTGTTGTAAACCGGCAGCAGATGCTTATTTGTTATTTTTGTACATGGGTATAACCTAGTTCCTAACCCCCCTGCAAGTATCACACCTCTCATATTTATAAGCCTGATTATAGTATAGATTAGGTTTCACTTAATCAGTAAATCACTTAGGCCTTGTTCCCAATTTAGAAAAAGATGAAATTTTAGTAAACTATTTATTTTATGAAAGCTGGCATAGCTCAATTGGCAGAGCAGCTGATTTGTAATCAGCAGGCTGTGGGTTCGAGTCCCTCTGCCAGCTAGAAAGACTTTAGAAATGACTGAAGAGATTCATGTCGAGGAAGAGCTGTTAAACTCCTTAAGACCATGTTCCTTTGACGAATTCGTAGGTCAAGAGTTAGCAAAAAAAAATATTCGTACAGCAATACAAGCCTCGCTTATCCGGCAGGAGCCTTTAGACCATGTGCTTTTATTTGGCCCCCCTGGTTTAGGTAAAACTTCCTTAGCTCGAATAATAGCTTCAGAGCTCAAAACGAGACTTGTCTCAGCTAGTGGTCCAGCTTTAGAGAGACCTGCTGATTTAGCCGCTATATTGAGTAATTTAAGTTACGGAGACGTTCTTTTTATCGATGAAATTCACAGAACTCCTAAACCGGTTGAAGAAATTCTTTACTCGGCTATGGAAGATTTCAAGCTAAGCCTAGTCTCGGGTCAAGGAATTTACGCTAGGACGGTAGAGATTCCCTTGCAGAAATTCACTCTTGTAGGAGCAACTACAAGAGCAGGATTGTTGTCTAGCCCCTTAAGAGATAGATTCGGTATAGTTTTAAGGCTGGAGTTCTATTCAAGCGATGAACTTAAAACCATTGTTCTTCAGTCTGCAAAAAAACTAGGTTTCAAAATCGATCCCAAAGCCGCAGAGCTTTTAGGGCAACGGTCTAGAGGTACACCCCGAATTGCGAACAGAATCTTAAAAAGGGCTAGCGATTACGCTTTAGTTCATCGGTACGACACAATAACGCCAGAAGTGGTGGAAAAAGTTTGCGAAATGTTACAAATTGATGAAAACGGTCTCGATTGGCTAGATAAAAAAATTCTCGATACTATACACTCACAATTTAGGGGAGGACCTGTAGGCTTAGCTGCTCTTTCCGCAAGCGTTAACGAACCCGAAGATACTTTAGAAGAGGTTGTAGAACCTTACCTTCTTCAGCAAGGATTTTTAGTTAGAACTCAAAGAGGCAGAATGATAACACAAAAAGCAAAAAAAGCTCTTAGCAATCAAAAATTCCTTTATAGTGACAGCTAATCTCAAGCTCGCTTTTCAAGTTTTGTTGATTTTTACTTGCCTCCTAAAGGCACAGAGTGTTGAGCCATTTTGGGAAGATGAAAAAACAAGACAGATACGGTTTGAAATTTTGCAGTTAAGCGAGAAGCTTTTTAAAACATGTCTAGAGGAAGAAGGAACTTTTCGAATTGAAGTTGACATTACTTTTTGCACGAAGAAGTTGAAATTTAATTGCAAAAAAAAACAAACTTTTTATAGAGCGGCTCAAAGTCAAAAGATTGCAGGGATTTTTACTATTAGGGAGGATCTTTTAGGCGATAAACAACAACCGTTGTTTTTCCAGTTCTCCGATATTTCAACAACGTATCAAGAGTTTAGTAAGCCGTTTTTTTTGAGAGTTACGCCCGAGTCTGCAAACACTTTATTTTTGGCTTGGAGATTCTTGTGTGAAAGCTCTCCTAGACTACTTTTAGAGAAGTATTTGCCTTTTCTTAATTTGAAAAGAACTTTTTTAAGGCAGTCCAAAAAGACGCGATATGATTTTATCTTAGATTAGGAATGTATCCTGAGGAAGCTCTTTACAAGCCTCTTCTAAACCTTTTACTTTGGTGTTTGATTGTAATTCTCGCTTTTTTAATCTTAAGAAATTTAACTAAGGCATTTTGGCGAGCGAGTATTTTGGCTAAAAGAATTCAGGCAAAGTTTTTAATTATATTTTTTTTTAGCGTATTTTTTGCCGTTTTAATTGTTATTTATCCCTTCGACAGAGCTCTGTCCAAGTTTACAAGCTTTCTAGGGAATCGGCAGAAATTGGCTAATCTGGTTGATCAATATAACAGTGCAATATCCAAAACTAGGAGAGATTTTCGAGATTTAGCTCGAAATTATAAAAATTTTTATCGATTGGGTAATTTGAAAAAATTATTAAACAAATATTGCATAGTTTACAAAACTGTTTACCAACTTAACTTGACATCTTATTGTAAAGGTGTACCTGAAATTCTTATCCAAGGTGGTACAACTTCTCAGGTATTCCAAGGAGATTATCAATATGTGACTTTAAGGCATAAAAATTTAAGCTTAATTGTTAAGAAAAGATCACCTCCCTTAAATACTCTCCAAGAGGAGATAGCTTTGCTAAGTTTTTTTGTAGACAAAAAATCAGAACTTAAGCGAGAAATGCGCTTAGGTTTAGCGGCTTTAGGCATTTTAGCCTTATTTAGCGGGATTTGGTTGGGAATTTTTTTTGGGAAAAGTCTTTCTTTTTTTCTAAACGAGTTAATTTACGGCATAGAGAAAGTAAGTAAAGGAGATTTAACTGTAAAGTTATTGACGAAAGATTCCCCCGAGTTTTCATTGATAAAAAGAAAATTTAACGGGATGGTTTCAGCCTTTGGCTCTGCAATCTCAGAGCTCGAAAAGAAAAATCTAGAACTCAAGGCGACGCTCGAGAATATAGGTGTAGCTACTGCTTTAACAGAAGGCAATGAAATTTTGCTGGCTAACACAGAGTTCAAGGTTTTAGAAGGCAAATTAGGGAGAGTTTTTTTCTTCAGTTTAATTGATCAGTATGTTTCAGAAATCAAGGCGCAACAATTATCCACTCCTTTTACTTTTTCTAAAAGAGTTCAAGTTGAAGATGCTCTTTACTCGGTTTTTGTAACCATTACCAACGCTGACAAAAAAGCTCGCGCAATTATTAGTTTAAAAGACATAACAGACTTGATTGAAGCAGAACGGTACTTAGTATTAAAAGATGTGGTGGCCAAGCTTTCCCATGAAGTTTTTAATCCCTTGACGCCTATAGAATCCACTCTCCAAGATCTCATTCGAGAGGCAAGTGAAGAAGTCAAACCAAAAATACAAGCTTTAAAAGATAAGATTATTCAACTCAAAAGATTTATCAAGCAGATCTCTGGGCCTCTAAAAGTTACAAACGTCCAACTTTCCGAGTTCAATCTTCTGGATTTAGTTTTTGAGGTGGTAAATAATTTGCCCCAGTTCGAGAAAAAACTTAACATAATCTGCACAAGTGACGCGAGCGACCTACAAATTAGGTCGGACATTTTGCTTTTATCGATAGCCCTAAAAAACGTGATTGAGAACGCGATGTATTACGCTTGGGAAAATTCCACAGTTGAAATTAAAATTTCCGAGTCTGAGCTTGATATCATAATCCGAGTGTCAAACCAAGGTCCCCAAATTGATCCGCATTTGCAAAATCAAATTTTCGAACCATACTTCACTACAAAGCCTGACGGGACAGGTTTGGGACTTTATCTATCAAGAGTCTCATTGAACGCCATCGGGGGTTCGTTAAAATTAATGCACTCTGGCCCAGAACATACAATTTTTGAGCTCAGAGTGCCGAAAGCGTTTAAGTATGAAAAACAGGCGCATCTGTGATAGATTTTTTGACTATGAGGTTTGATTTGATAGCAGAAAAGTCTTTCCTTAACGAAATAAAACTTAAGCAGCTTCGAATTGAAGGATTAGACTCAGAGTTCTATTTTGTAGTGGACCCTAAGTGCGATAACCTCGCTTTTGGATTGTGTTTTGTAAGCCTTCCCTCAGATTCTTCTGGAGCTCCCCATATTCTGGAGCATTGTGTATTATGCGGCTCAAAAAAATACCCTCTGAAAGATCCCTTTTCAGCCTTACTTCGTAGCTCAGTTCAAACTTTTTTAAATGCTATGACATTTCATAATTTCACTTTATACCCTGCTGCAAGTTTTAAAGAACAAGATTTTTTCAATCTTTTGGATGTTTACTGGGATAGCGTGTTCAATCCTCTTCTTCAAGAGGAAACATTTTGCACCCAAGGTTGGCATTTAAAGTTAAATGGCACACCGGTTTTGCAAGGCGTTGTTTACAATGAAATGAAGGGTTACTATAGTGAGCCAAACACAATTCTTTTCAGGGGAATTTTTGAATCTCTGTTCGCAGGCAGCCATTGGATTTTCGATTCTGGCGGCAACCCTGTAGAAATACTTGATCTCACTTACGATAAATTAAAAAGTTTTCATGCAAAATTCTATAATTTAAATAATTTGCGTTTTTTTGCTTATGGAAATTTAAATCAGTCTAACTTGGAAAAGAAGTTAATAGAACTAATCAGCTTAACTAATCGAAGCGGCGCTAAATTCACCGACTCCCCAGACCTCTTCCCCAATCCTAGAGATTTAACAAAAAAGTATCAAAAAGCCTCGCATACCGATAAAGAATGGATTTGCCAAAATTTTTTCATTGGAGAGGATGTAAATCCCTTCTTCTTTGATCTATTATCATCACTTCTAATTGCTCATCCGTCTTCCAAGTTGCACAAAAGACTGACAGATGCCAAACTCGCAGAAAAAGTTTTAAAAATTGGATCAATTGAAATTGGTCAGGGACACATGTTTTGTGTTGGATTGCAAAATGTGCTTCAAGATGTAAACTCCGTCAGAACAAATCTGCAGGAAATAATTAACCAAGTTGTCTCTGAAGACCTCAAGAAAACCGAGGTTGATCCATTTTTTAAAAACTTTAAAACCTCTTTCATTGAGAAATTTCTCAACAACCCTGACAGGGCAGTGAACACTATTATTAAAATGGCATATTTATCAGCTTTTGGCATTAAAGTGGACAGCTTTTTTGACTCGTTACAAGAGTTTCTCGAGTCGCAAAACAGTTTAGAAACAAGTAATCAAATTAGATGTCTTATACTTGAGTCAAAGGCGCAATCATGTTTAACTCTTGAGCCGGACAAGAGTTTTTTCGAGATTTTTGCTCAAAAAGAACGAGAAAAAAAATTAGAGCTTTACCAGATATTTTCCCAGGAAGAGCTTCTGCGAATTTCACAGAAGGCTAAAGAGTATCAGGAGAGAACAGATGTCGATATCCAACTAATCCCTCGTCTTGATATTTCTGCCTTTAGCCCGACAGCTAAGCTCTTATCATATTCTGTTGAGGAGACTGCTTACCACAATCAAATATTGGTGGAGTATCCTACAAATGGTCTTTGTTATGGCTCTGTCTGCTATCGGTTGCCCAGTTTAGATGAGAATCAAATGTCACTACTCGGCTTTTTAAACTTTGCAATACAGCATATTGGCACTAAGAGGTTTAAACCCGAGGAGTTATTATTAGAGATCAATAGCTTACTCTCATCTCTGTCATTTGGCTTGTCCTTAGGGCAAGATTTTAGGACCGAGGATTTGAAAGCTTTTTACTCCATTGATTTTACTTGTCTTGGCGAAGACTTACCCCGGGCGCTCTGGTTGATATCGCATATGCTTACTGAAATAGATTTCTTCAAATCCAAAAAAGAAGTTTTTGCTTTGGCCTTAGAGTATAAAAACCTTCTTCTTGAAAATTTGCGATCATCTCCCGCTAGATTTGCAAGAAAGTACGCTTGTTCTTTCATCAATCCAGTAAGTATCTTAGAGGACTTTTGTTCGGGTGTAAGACATTTAGAGAAAATTTTCTCAATTAAGTGCGATGAGACTTTATGCGATAATCTTCAAACTTTACTTAAAAGCTTAGTAAAGACGAAACCTCTCCTTTTCGTTGAGCATGACAAAGCCTTGCACTCTGATTTTGAGTTACCGTCTGAGCAATTATCTGATTCTTTGTTAGCTGCTCCCACTCCTCAGCGGGAAGAGTTAACTATCTTGATTCCAGTTGATATTCAAGTTGCAAGTGCAGCTGTAGCTTTAAAACTCCCTAATACAATCTGGGGATTCGCTCCCATTCAAAAAATTGTTTCTGAGAGCTATCTGTGGAACGAAGTTAGAGTTAAAGGAGGTGCCTATGGAAGCTCAATGTTTTTTGGTCCCACTTTTGATACAGTTAGCCTTGTGTCCTGGGATGATCCAAAGCCTGATGTTAGCCTAGTAGCCTTTAAGAACCTTTCTTATGACTATTTCCAAAGTTGGCTGAAAAGTGATGACATTGAAAGGGCAAAATTGTCAGCTTTGGGTGAGCTTGATAAACCGATTACTCCTTTTGAGAATCTTATGCGAGTTAAGCATGAGGTGTTGTATTCTTACGATCTAGATTTCAGACAAAAAAACCGCGATGCTATTTTTAATTTTTCTCAGATAGATATGAAGGATTTTTTCAACCTCTACAGTCAAAGTGAGGGTTGTTCAGTGATTATAGGCTTCTCTGACACTAATTTACTCGGAACGCTAAAGGTTAAAGAAGTGTTGGTTTCTTAATTCGAACTTCCTTAAAAAAATCTTTTAAAATTTTCTCATAGTTGTATAGATCAGGAAGCTTTTGAATCTTGAGACCAAAGGTGCCAAAAGTCTTTGTTAGAGGATTATCTAAAAAGTAGTAAACGGTGTTTATTCGGCAGAGTTTACACAAATAAGCGCACATAGGGCAAGGTCTTAACGTAGTTATGAGACTGTACCCGTTTAATCTCCAATTTTTGATTTTTTTAGAGGCTTTTAAAATTGCCTCAACCTCTGCGTGAAAAACCTGGCAAGTCTTTTGTTCAATTTTTTGATATCCTTGTGCAACAATTTTATTATCCTTAACAACAATCGCCCCTACTGGAACCTCTCCCAGTAGGGCAGCTTTTTTTGCAAGCTGAATAGTAGTTCTTGCCAGTTTTAAAATGTTTGCTAGTTCCGACACTAAAAGTTATATTCTTGAGAATTAGGATGAACACAGTAAAGCCTTTTAAACTGCTTAATCAAGATGAAAAAGAATGCCTCATTCCTGACCCAAACCACGAGTTCACTTTGCTTTTCTTTTACCCAAAAGATAATACACCGGGCTGCTCTCTAGAGACCAAAAATTTTAGCAAATTACAAAACCAGTTTAGGCAACTAAATTGCGCCGTGTATGGGATTTCTGGACTTTCACCCAAGAGTAAGAAAAATTTTTTAAAAAAGTTAGACGCTTGTGTTGAATTACTAGCGGATGAAAATTTTGAGGTATCAAAAATGTTTAACGTTTACAGAAAGAAAAAATTTATGGGCAAAGAGTACTATGGTATAGTGAGAACAACCTTTATACTGGATAAATCTGGTCGAATACTTAACAGGTTTGATGTGGGTGACATTGAAAGTCACCCTCAAGAGTGTTTAGAGTTTTTAAAATCTTTCAGAAGTTGATATTTGGAATGACCAAAGAGTTTATCACTTTAGAAGAATTAGACGTTTCAAGCTCTTATAAGCTCCTTATTCAGCTAGTTATTCCCCGTCCTATAGCGTGGGTATCCACCAGATCAGCGCAAGGCTCAACTAATTTGGCCCCTTTTAGCTACTTTAACTTAGTTTCCACCAAGCCTTCAGTTCTAATGATTAGCTTTAATTACTCAGAGACCAAAGGTTTCAAGGATACATATAGGAATATTAAAGAGAGTTTAGAATTTGGGGTAAATCTTCCTAGGTTTGAGCAAATGGAGTTAGTGGTGTCATCAGCAGCTGATTATCCTTATGGTACTAGCGAAATAGACGCTTTAAATATTGATACCTTTCAAAGCAAGTTGATAAACGCACCTCTTGTTTCTGATTGTCACATTAATTTTGAGTGTAAATATCTACAAGAAGCTCATTTTGGAGAGGGTCCTGGCTCATGTTGGGTTGTATTTGGAAATATTCTGGCAGTTCATATTGATAAAAGTTTGTTTGAGGGGGATTTGATAATAAATCCGCGAAAACTAAAACCGTTATGCAGATTGGGTCGTTCCCAGTACAGCAGTCTTGGGGAAATTAAAGAGATGCCTGTACCCAAAATAAAGTCTTAAAAGCTTTTTGCACCTTTGATTCAAGAAGCTTTTGCTATCAGTGTTTTTGCTATGATATCGTTTAAAGCAGGTTTTCTTTTGCTAAAAAAGCGAAAGTGTAGCTTAAGAAAAAATTTAGAAAGACAATTTTAAAGATCGCTCTTGCTATTTCTCTTAGTAAGAAAATCTCATAACCTTATTCATCACATCCCTTAACTTCAGTTGTTTTCTTTCATATAGTTGCTTGCCAATATGAAATTTCTAAGGTAGCTTAGTAGCCGGTAATCGATGCTATAAAAACATAAATTAAAACAAGATAATTGCAGCAAATGTTGAGCCCAAATCTGCCTTGTTAAAACTTACAGTAAAGTTCAAGTTTAAAAACAAAAAGAAAAAAAGCAGTAATTGAAACTAAAACATGGCAAATAATCCAATCAATAATTTCCGTTATTATCCGCTACCATAAGCTAGCTAATGCAAATTCTTCGCATAGTTTGCTAACCCTCACGATCATATTACTACAATTTGCAAAATAACCGGTTTTCCTAAATCAGCTTTAGAAGTTACACCAAGAAAATTTCTCTGAAAGAAAACCAAATTAACTAATATTGCTCAACAGTTCTAAGAAAAACAGATTTTAGGATTTTCAAGTGTATCTTTTCACATTTTAATTTCGGTGTTGTTTAAAGCTTTGAGTTAAAACTTGAGATAAAACTTAAAAGTAAAACAGTTTTAATTTTGAGTCACATTTACTCTTGGGTTGCATCTAACTCTTCTTCTGGAAACTCTTCATCTGCTGGTTCCTCTTTCTCTAATTCAGCTTGAATAATTTCAAAGGCGCTTAGCACTTTATTTGCAAAAACTTTTTGAGAATCGGAGCCTTTTTCCTTCACATAGTTTAAATAACTCTTAATCTCTTCATCGTAAGGAACATGGTCAACGAGTTTTTCAAAGTGGTTCGATAGCCTTTGCGCCACAGGGCTTTGCAGCAAATCCATAAAGAGTTTTAATCCTTGCAAACCGTTATTCAGAATTGCTGCTGAGATAACAAAGTCCAATTTGCCATCACCTTTTTGAAGTTTGTCTTCCAGGAAACCTAAAGCTTCATCAGAGGGTATTGCTTCAGAGAGGCCTAAAGCTTTTTCAGCATCGCTTAGAGGATTATCTTGGGCTTCAGCTATCGAGTAAAGGTACTCAATTGCCTTTGAAGATCCCTGAACAGTTAATGCTGCAACGATAGAATCTCTTAAAGCCGGATTGTCCTTTTTTTCATTGTATTTTTCAAAAAGCTTATCTAGCACTTTGTCATTTGCAACCGTCATTTCTAACGACCTCAAAAAAATTTCTTTGTCAGAGTCTGAAGTAGAACTTTCATAAAGTTCGATAAGGTAATCAATGTCCAAAGGATTTCCTGATGATGTCAGGAGTTCGCACAGGTAAGCCTTTTCTTCTTCAGATAAATTTTCTTTTACAAGCTCTTTGCGCACCATTTCATAAAATTCTTCGCACCAGGCACAACTTTCTAACAGTGAAAATCTCTCTAAAACCTCGATGTCATATTTTTTTGCTGCTTCCTTAACTGCGTTAAAAGCCTCTTCAGCACTTTTGTAGATTTTTGTAGCTGGTTGCTGAGGCTGAATAAGATCTCCTATGATTTTGTCTCCCGCCTCTTTAAGTGAAATGTTGTCTTCTCTTACAAGCTTGCCCTTTTGTCCGGCATCAAATATGCTGTTTGGTATCAGTAGATATACTACCGCTAGGATGAGAACACCCCCCAAGACTAAATACCAAAATTTCATAGCGTTTGTCTCAAATATAACACTTAAGTTTTTAAAAAAATAGGATTTTAAGTTTCACTACGGAAAGCCACACTAGCTAATAAGTTGATATTTGCTGGCAGGCGAAGGGGGCAAGAAAAGAAAACAATGTTTTGGGAGAGCCTTCAAAATTCTCAAAAAATGCCCCGTTCTCTGAATGATCCAAAAATGTCTTGAAATGCTTTTGAGAGCTCTCCTAAGGTACACCCAACTAGAGCAGCTTCTATCAAGGCAGGAATGCAATTTTCACCCCTAGAAAGAGTTTGTTTGACGCTGTCAATTTTTTTGGAAACCTCTCTATTTGATCTTTCAAGCTTTAGCTTTTTCAGCCTTTCTTTCTGTAGCTCTTCAACCGCAGGGTTCACCCTGTGAATATCAATCTTCTCTTCCTTCTCATCTACAAAGCAATTCACGCCTACAATTTTTTCTTCCTTGCCGTCAACTTTCTTCTGAAATCTAAAACTGCTCTCAGCTATTAACCTTTGTGGCAAGCCTTTTTCAACAGCTCGAAGCATTCCGCCTATTTGGGAAACTTGATGGAAGAAGTTAAAAAACTCTCTTTCAAAATTTTTCGTTAAATACTCAACATAATAACTACCACCCAAGGGGTCAATAGTATCTGTTACGTGAGTTTCTTCTGCAATTATTTGTTGAGTTCGCAGCGCAAGCTTTACGGCATGCTCGGTGGGTAAGCACAAAGTTTCATCCATGCTGTTTGTGTGTAAGCTTTGAACTCCGCCTAAGACTGCAGCTAAGGCCTGAATGGCAACTCTGACTATGTTATTATGAGGTTGCTGAGCTGTAAGACTAACTCCCGCAGTTTGCGCATGCATCCTAAGCAGCCAACTTCTTGGGTTTTCAGCTTTGAAATGATCCCTCATAAGTTTTGCCCAAATTTTCCTTGCAGCTCTTAATTTAGAGATTTCTTCAAAAAAATCGTTGTGAACATCAAAAAAGAAACTCAAGCGAGGCGCAAAGTCATCAATTTTTAAACCTCGTCTCAGAAGTTGCTCAACGTATTCTACTCCATCGCAAAGGGTGAAATTTAACTCCTCAAAAGCAGTTGCCCCGGCCTCTCTGATATGATAGCCGGAGATGCTGATTGGATTAAACTTTGGTAAATGCTTAACAGAGTACTCTATGACGTCACAAGCTAGCCTAACACTGGGCTCGGGAGGTACTATCCACTCCTTTTGAGCTATAAACTCTTTTAGCATGTCGTTTTGAATTGTTCCCGAGATCTTAAAAAGGTCAAGACCGCGTTTTTTTGCGGTCGCTACAAAGAACGCAAAGATTATAGGTGCCGTAGCGTTAACAGTCATAGAAGTTGTTACTGACTCCAAGTTGATACCTTCGAACAGTGCTTCCATGTCCAACAAGCTGGAAACATTTACCCCTTCCCTTCCTACCTCCCCTTGGGCCATCTCACTGTCAGCATCGAAACCCATAAGAGTTGGCATATCGAAGGCTACCGATAGTCCTGTCTGGCCAAGCTTGAGCAGATACTTGAATCGCGAGTTTGTTTCCTCTGGTGATCCGAAACCAGCAAACTGACGCATAGTCCACAGCTTTTGCCTATACATAGTTTTGTGGATCCCTCGGGTAAAAGGAAACTCTCCTGGATACCCTAGGTCAATGTCAAAGTCAAAATTAACCTCTTTTAAGTGCTCAGGTGTGTAAACTATGTCTACTTTATTAAAACTTAAACTTTCTCGAAATCGCTCGACACCCTCCAAACTGTCAAACCAGTTTTTAACTTTTTGGCTCATAGAAACTCTTTTTCAAGAAATTTAGAGATCGTAAAAAGCTGAATTTCTGTGGTTCCTTCATAGATCCTTGTAACTCGTACGTCTCTATAGAGTCTCTCAATGATGAAATCGTTAATGTAGCCATTACCCCCAAAAATCTGAAGCGCTAAATCAACCACTACGGAAGCAGCTTCTGTTGAATAAAGTTTTGCCTCAGAGCATTCGCGCGGAGAAAAGCTCTGCGAGCTTAAAACATGAAAAGTAAAACAAGTAGCGTGATCTAATAATGTTCTCATTCTTGATAAATAACCCTGAATGATTTGATGCTCAATTAGACGTGCTGAAAAGGTTTTACGCATGCTTGAATACTTTAAGGCTTCAGCAAAAGCTCTCCATCCTATACCCAAACTTTGACAAGCAACTCCTAAACGCCCGTAATTTAATGTTTCTAGGGCTATCTTAAATCCTTGGCCTTCTTGAGCAATTAGGCTGGAAGAAGGGACCTTGACATGGTCCAAAATTATTGAATTTGTTTTAGCTCCCCTTATTCCTAGTTTTTTTTCCGGAGTAAGAACAGTAACACCAGGGTTGTCTAGTTCCACACCAAAAGCTGACACTCCTTTGTCGTGTCTTGCAAAACATATAGCGAACTTTGCATACGCAGCGTTTGTAACCCAGGCTTTGCTTCCATTTAAAACAAATCCTTCATTAGTCAACTCGTAAGATGTTGAAATGTTTCTAATATCGCTTCCTGCTTCTGCTTCAGATAAAGCAAAACATCCTATCCAATCGCCTGATGCTAATTTCGAACACCACATTTTCTTTTGGTCTTCAGTCGCAAAAAGCTCTAAAAGTTTTCCAACAAGAGTGTTATGCACGCTTAAAACTATGCTTGTAGAGGCACAGTGGTAAGCCACACTCAAAATCGCAAGACCGAGCGCTAGATCACTAACGTAACTACCTTCACGATAACCCAAGCCCCAGAAACCACCAGCAGAGAGCTCTTTGAAAATTGTCTCGGGTATCTCCTCTTCCCGATCAATTTGGTTTGCAAAAGTTTCAAGTTTTTCGCCAAATTTAAGACTTAATTCAAAAATTAACTCCTCTTCTGAGGCTAGCTTTGGCAGCGGTAGCTTTAAAGAGCTTAACATTCCTCTAGCACGAATTTGGCTTTGCGTCTTTCAAGGAATGCTGTTAAACCTTCTAAAGCTTCCTCTGATTCAAAGATCGAGCGAAATCGTAGGCTTTCTTCTGCATCCCAATACTCATGCCAAGCAGCAAGACAAGTGTTAAAAAGCTGTTTTGCTTGACTTGTAGCTTTCGGAGAAACGTTTCCAAACTCTGAGATTACTAAAGCCTTTACTGTGTCGAAATCACTGTTTTCTACCTCAAAGTCGACTAAACCCAGTTGTTTTGCGGCTTCCAGCTCAAAAATTTTGCCTGAGAGGATAAGTTTTTTTAGATTCTGATAGCCTAATCTTTTAATGCCGTTAAAGAAGCCAGAAAAGCCCGGAATTAATCCTAAGGTAGTTTCAGGTAGTCCAAATTTAGCACTTTTGGTAGCAATTATGAAGTCTGTGGATAGAGCAAGCTCCAGTCCCCCTCCCAAACAATAACCGTTTACAACGGAAAATGATATTTGGGGTAGTCTTTGAAGCGACTTGAAAGTTAGTTTGCCCAGATTAATGAAATCATTTAACGCTAAGTGCTTAACGGAGCTCAGGTAACTGATATCTGCCCCTGCAGCAAAAGCTTTCGAGCTCGTGGACTCAATCAATACGAATCGAGAGTCTGATTTTGCTGCAATTTCGATTGCCTCTATGAGTGATCTAAATACGTCGGGACTAAGACTGTTTAGCTTTTCGGGCCTATTCAAAAGAATGCGAAAAAACTTTCCTTCTTGCTTGAATAGGACACAGTCTTCCATCGCAGTGTATTATAAGCTTTTTATCGGATTGAATCAGTGATAAAAATGAACAGAGGGGTGTTTAAAAATAATTATTCCATCAGCGACTTGCTGGTATTGTTGGCATTCATTTTTTTGGCTTTTTTGCCAAGTTTTTTTAATTATTTTGATGAATCTTGGTACAGCTCATTGAAAAAACCTGCGCTGACCCCGCCCAACTGGGTAATTCCTATAATCTGGAGTCTTCTTTTTTCGTTGCTAGGGTTCACTGGGTTTTGTTTTTGGCAAAAAAGGAGCTCTCCACCAGCAAAAATCGCCCTCATGTTGTACTTAATTTTAATTTTTCTTCTGTGTTCTTGGAGTATTGTTTTTTTTAGCTTCAAACTATTAGGGTGGTCGTTGATTGTGCTAGGCTTGATAGTTTTAATCACAAGCGTTTTGACGCAGATTGGCTTAATAATATTTGGTAGGAAAGTTCTTTTTGCGCTCGTTCCGCTTTTACTGTGGACCAGCTTTGCGTTTTATTTGAATTTAGTTTTTTATAGTTTAAACTCTTAGTCAAATGTCCACTGTTTTCAAAAGGATTATAGACAAAGAACTGCCTGCGGATATTGTGTATGAAGACGAGTCAGTTATTGCTTTCAAAGACATTAACCCGAGGGCACCCGTGCACATTTTGATTGTTCCTAAAAAGGAAATTCCAACTTTAAAAGATATTACGAGTGAAGACGAACTTCTTTTGGGTCATTGCTTAACAGTAGCTAAGTTAGTGGCTCAAAATAATAATTTGGAGGGTTACAGAATAGTTTTAAATGTTGACAAAGCGGGAGGCCAAGAAGTTTTCCATCTTCACTTTCACCTCCTCGGTGGCAGACAATTTAATTGGCCTCCCGGCTAGGATTTTTATTGATTGTTAGGAAAGAGAAAATTCAAGTAAAATTCAATTAACAAGGTTGAAAGAAGAGGTTTTCTTATCTGTAGTCATCCCTTGCTTCAACGAAGAAGAAGTTCTTCCTGTTACCATTACTAGACTTAAAGAAATACTTCGGTCATTTTCTTTTTCAAGCGAAGTCATTTTTGTTGATGATGGCAGTAAAGACAAAACATGGCAAATTATAAAAAAGACAAACCAAGAAGATTCCCGATTTAAAGGCTTACGTCTATCTAGAAATTTCGGGCATCAATATGCGCTAACTTGCGGATTATTTAACGCTTCTGGAGAAATTGTTGCTGTTTTAGATGCAGATTTGCAGGATCCACCTGAGCTTATCCCTGCTATGATAGATAAGCTTCAAAGCGAGGGAGTTGATATTGTTTATGGGAAAAGAAGAAAGCGTTTAGGTGAGCCTTTTCTTAAAAGGCTTTTTGCGTACTTGTTTTATAGATTCGTCAAGAAAATTAGTGGTCTAGCCATTCCGGAGGATACTGGTGATTTTCGAGTTATTTCAAGAAGAGCTTTAGATGCATTTCTAAATTTGCCCGAGAGGCACAGATTTGTTCGAGGTATGTTTGCTTGGATAGGATTTTCCCAACTACCTATGTATTACGATAGGCCGCCTCGAGCTGCAGGTTCAACAAAGTACCCATTCATAAAATCGTTGGCTTTTGCGCTAGATGCTATTGTTTCATTCTCGAAGTGGCCATTGAGAGTAGCTTCTGTTTTGGGTTTTTTGATCGCAGGGCTAAGTTTTGTCTACATTATCGTTGTTATCATCTTGTTCCTATTCGGAATTAACTTTCCTGGTTACACCAGCTTAATGGCTTCAATATTGTTTTTAGGAGGGGTTCAATTATTAGCTTTAGGTATCTTGGGGGAATATATTGGGAGAATTTATGAGCAAACTCAGCAAAGACCTCTTTTTATTGTAAAAGAGTCAATAGGTCATTTCGGAAACCCGACTTTTATCAAGTAATGAATTGTTTAGTTGTCGGCGCTGGAGTATCAGGCCTAGCTATTGCTTATTTTCTTAATAAACTGGGGCATAAAGTTTGCGTTCTTGAAAAAGAATCTTTCCCGGGAGGTCTAGCTTCGGGTTTTGAGGTGGAGCAAGGGATTTTTGTGGAAAGATTTTATCATCACTGGTTTTCAAACGATTTTGCAATACTACAGCTTATTCATGAGCTAAAGCGAGAGGACAAATTAGTTAAAGTTAACTCGAACACAGGTTTTTTTTATGCAAACTCTATATTTAGACTTGCCAATCCTATTGATTTGTTAACTTTCTCCCCTTTAAGTTTTTTAGGTCGTTTACGGCTTGGCTTTTTAGCGCTGGCAGTGAGAAGAGTGAAATCATTCGAGCACCTAGAGTCAATAACAGCGGTAGATTGGATAAGAAAAATTGCAGGAACGGAGGTAGCAGAAAAAGTTTGGATTCCGCTTCTTAAAGGAAAATTTGGGAAATACTTTGATAAAATTGCAGCGGTTTGGCTATGGAATAAGCTGAAGCTGAGAGGAAGTTCGAGGGATAAACTTCAAAGGGAATACCTTTTTTACTACCGAGGAGGATTCCATGGATTTTGCATGGATTTTAAAGATTACCTTGAACAAAATGATGTTAAGTTCTATTTCAACGAAGAGGTAATCCGTTTGAAGTTTAAGAGCAGAATTGCTGTAGAGGTTGAAACAAAAAACAGAACTTTTAGGGACTTTGATGTTATTTTTTTAACTCCTCCGTTGCCAATTATTAAAAATCTTCTTAAAGAAGAGTTTGAAGAGACGCACCAGTGGTCAATAAGCTTCCTAGCAAATCGGTGTTTAATCCTGGTTCTAAAGAGAAGTCTTTCCTCTACTTATTGGCTAAATGTTGCAGATCCCACCTTTCCGTTCGTGGGAATTATCGAGCATACTAATCTAGATCCGCCCGAAAATTACTCAAATTATCACCTCGCCTATTTAAGTAAGTATCTAGAAAAAGATGATCCCCTGTTTGAGATGCCGACAACTGAGTATTTTGAGTTTGCTGTGCCCTTTATTAAAAGAATTTTTCCAAGCTTCTCAGTTGACTGGGTAGTTAAATATTTTGATTGGAGAGCAGACTATGCTCAGCCTATTGTAGAGATAAATTACCCGGAAAAAATACCACCATTTCATGTTCCTGATAGTAACATTTTTATTTGCACTATGGCGCAAATTTATCCTGAAGATCGAGGCACAAATTACGCCGTAGAGTATGGCAAAAGGGTTGTGCTAGAGTTTCAAAAAAGGTTTGATCTTGCGGATTCTGAAACAAATAAGTTTTAAATTTAAAAAATCACGAAATTATCCGATTAGGAATTAGAAGTATTTTTAGCGGTGTCTTTTGTTTTCGAGATTATACTTGAGAGCTACCCCGAAAATGTTGCCCCTGCCTTAAAAAGTTTCTTGTTAACTCAGCTAAATTTCAATCCTTCCGAGGTTTCTCAGCTTCTTTCTATGCTCCCTACTGCTATTCTAACAACAGATAGCGAAGAGGTGGCAAACGATTATCTTGAGCTTCTGAATAAGTTGGGCGTCAAAGCTCATTTGATTAAAAGGGTTTTAAAAGATGTAGAAGATTTTGAGGTCGTTTTTGACGATGACGATGTTTGTGAGGAAAACCCTGTGATAGAGCTGCAGGATTTTGACTCTTTGGACGAAGTCTTAAGGGAACTTGAGGCGCTAGAAAATGATAACTCTTTGGAGAAAGACAGACTGAATTCCTCTCGTTCCAAATCAAACTCAGAAAGTAGTACTACTAACGAAGACGAAATCATCGTTAGCGAAAAAATAGAAATCCAAGGTTTTACTTTCCAAGACGGCGTCGAAGAGTTAACTGGTTATGAAATAAATAATGAAAACGACTTTACAGCACATTTTTTAAACTCCGCTTCAAAAGAGTCGGGCGAACCTCAACCAAATCATCTTCAAAGTTCAATTGAGGGTTTTAAGCTGGATCTGCAGGATGTAAAAGCTATTAACGATCCTCCTTGTTTCGCAGATTGGCAAGAGTGTAAGTCAGAGGTTGCTTTGATTGATAATTCCCTTGAGTTAGAAGACTCCGGATTTATCAAAATTTCTGAGAGAGGTTACAGGACACAAACTGCTAGTAATGAATACGATGAACCAGAGATACTTGAATCCAAGAATTTAGAGTTTCAATTTAGGGATCTCCATCCTAAAGCCGATTGCAATCAACCGGAGACTTGCGTTCAGGCAGAAGGCTTGATTGATACGTTAGAAAATAGCTTAAGGCATAACGATTTAAAATTAATCAGCGAAGTAGGAAATACGGATTTTCTCTCTGAAAATCCTGATAAAGATACTGGTCTCTGTATTTACGACGAGCTAACTTCTGAGATCTCAATAAGTAGTGATAATAGTGATACACACCAAATAATCCCTCAAAATAAAAGGCTATCTGAATGTTCGACTGAAGCAGCTTCAGAAAACAGTCCTAGCTCAGACTCAAACCCAGTGCCAGTTGATCGCAATGAGGAAAAGTGCTTAACAGGGTCTGATGAACCGAGTCAAAAAGTTATTTACCATTGTGCTCATTTGACCCATCAGAGACCTAAATTTTTTGACAGTTTTGAACGAAAGATAGATTTTAAGGTACTTGGTTTGCTTGTAGTAACCATATTTTTGTCGGGTCTAAATCTCTACCTTTTTCAACGAGAAAAAGCTGATTCTTTGCTATTGGATCCGTCAACAACAAGCTTTTCCTTTACAAACCGAAATACTCCCGAGCAAGCACAAAAAAAAGAAGTAATTTTAGACTCGGTTAAAAAGTCGCCTATTGTAGCTTCAACGGACTCAATAAAAACTGAAGTTTTTAACTCTGCAAAAGGCGCTATGACGGTTTCCGTCAAAAAGGTGAGTGAAACACTTGCCTTTATCGAATTGCATTACAAAGAGGCGCAGGCTGTTGATTCTCCGACACTTTCAAATTCCAGCATTGATAACTTAGCATGGATTGAATCTCTAAGGTATTCAGGTCTTGTTGAAGTTAATGACAAACATCTCTCTGCTAAGGGTGAGTGTAGGGTTTTAGAGAAGGACCCTAAAAGGTTAGCTCGGTTTGTTATGCCCTGCAAAATACTAATAACTGAAACTGAAGCTAAAATCTTCTTAAATGATGAGAAAGTTCTTACACTAACTAAAACTAATTAACCCTGTCTATTGAAGCGTTTCATAAAAACTTCTCACTACTCTTATTAAACTAGTTCAAATTAGTTTGGTTGAAAGATTAGCCAACAAGTGAGGTGGCATCTTTGTTATGAATTTTTTTAAATGTTATTTACTCTAGAAGTTCTTTTAAGAGCTCTTTCCTGATTCTTTCCCTGCTGTCTTTTTCTTCAGGCTGATTTTTTGGGTCTAGAGTTTCAGTTTTAAGCTGATTATCTGCCGAAATGGCCTTACTTGTCTGGTTGTTATTTAGCTCTCTGTTGTCGCGTTCTCTCGAGGTTGGCGATTTTATTTTTGATTCCTCCACTTTTTTCAATTGCTCAGTTTGCTTTGGTAAAGGTGATTGAGATTCTTTACTTTGCTCTGGCTGTAATGACGGCTGCTTTGACTCTACCCTCTGAGATCTAGGTTTTGGAAGAGGATCGGTTCTTTTAACTAAATGAGATGGAATTTTTATTTGATCGCCTAACCTGATCAAATTAGGGTTTAAACCCGGATTAAATTTAGCAATCTCCCTCCAGTTTGCCATAGATCCCGTGTACCACTCTGCTATGAGAGCTAAAGTCTCCCCTGGGTATTTAACTGTATGAACTAAAGTTTGACTCTGCTCCAACCCCTTGTCTTTGTGAAGCTTCGGGGATCTAAAATTTTGTTTTGCGCAGCTAGTTACAAACAACGAGCAAAGGCAAAAAAAAATCCACGAACGGAGCATGATGATCTAAATTCAGTTTTTAAAATTATACTCGTTTCTTGGATTTTTCAAGAAGTTTTGTCGAACTTGAGTCTTAAAGCGGGATTATTTTCAATTTCAAATCTTCTTTTATCGTACTGTGCCACCATTGCTATCGAGGAGTGTCGACTAAAAGTCTGCACTTCTTTCAAATCAAACCCATCAGATAGCAGCTTAGTTATGGCAGTAGCCCTAGCCGAGTGAGGACTCAAATTTAAGGGGAGGCCCAATTTAACAACAGCTTTTTTAAATAATCTGTAAACCAAGAATACAGAGACGGGTTTGGGATCCATAAATTTTTTCCTACTACGTCCCACTGAAAGAGGGAACAAAAACATGGAATTAATCTTCAGTTTATTTCGCTCAAGAAGCCACTGCTCAAGGTACTTTAAACACAAATCGTTTAAAGGCATAGAGAAGCTTTTTCCGCTTTTTGTTTTTCTTAGAACTACGTACTTAGTGCCGTTGGGGCTTACTTTTAAATCTTGTATTGTAATTCTTACCACCTCGCTTCTTCTCAGCCCTAATCCGAAAAGGAAAGCTAGAATGCAGGCATCGCGTTTAGAAGCAGAGCTTCGATCGAGCGCGCTCTCGATAAACTCCGTGACTTTTTCAAAAGAGATCATCTCCGTAGGACGTACTTGTGAGTCTGGTTTTGGAACCGTAAGCAATTCAGAAACAAATGGATTTAATTTTATGAGTCCCGCTGATTGAAGTACCTTAAATATTTTTCTCAGAGCGGATATTTTTTTGCGAATAGTGTTGCTAGATTGAGGCCTCCATAGGCCCTTGCCACCAATTTTCAAGCTTTCAACGAAAACTCCAGCCATCAAAGGAGTTATGGAAGACAGTCTTTTTATTTCGGCATAAGGAATTTTGAAGAAATCAAGCAGATTTTTCAGGGCTCCCAAGTAAGTTATTTGTGTTAGGCGCTGTTTTCCTGATAGAAACGTTAAAATATGAAGCCAAAATGGATCATGAGTTTCGGAAGGAACCAACCTCAACAACCTGTCCACAGCCTTCAAAAAACCTTGGAAACATTTTATCATAAGATAGCGTCGATGTAATGAGCTGGTTTCGCATTCTTCTTTTTGGGATCTTGCCAGTTTTAGTAACCCAAGGACTTGATTTTGATTATCTAAGAAAAGTTTACCTTAGGATCAAAAAAGAGTATGTGGAACCTGTAGATGACAAAAAATCTTTAGAAGCTGCCATTCAGGGGATCTTAAGTGGATTAGACTCTTACTCCTATTATCTTAACTCAGAGGAGTTTAAAAATTTTTCAGAAGACATAGAGGGAAAGTACTCTGGCATTGGCATCGAGCTTAAAAATCAGTTCAACTCGTATCTGGTTTTAAGCGTACTTGACGACTCCCCAGCGCTAAAAGCAGGACTAAAGCCAGGGGACAGGATTTTAGAGGTTAATGGTGAGAAAGTCCATAGAATGAGTATTTCTGAGGTAGTTTCGAAAATTCGTGGGCCTTCGGGAACCGAGGTCAACCTCAAAATTTTGCGTTCGATTGAGCAAAGGGACCAAGAGCTCCATTTCACAGTTACTAGGGGGCTTATTCACATCCGGCCTGTTACTGTTAAGGTTTTTGGAGATGGAATTATTTATTTAAGAATCTCGAAGTTTGTTTCAGGTGTTGGCTCGGAAATCAAGGCTGCCCTCAAGGATTTGCGATTTAAAAAAAACAGAGGCTTGGTAATAGATGTTAGATCCAATCCGGGTGGGCTTTTAGAGGAAAGTATTAAAGTTGCTAACATTTTTTTGCCGAGAGGTCTAATAGTCGAGACTCGAAGTAGGCACAAGGATCAGCAAAAAAAATACTATGCAACTGAAAGTGTAGGGATTAGACATTTACCTTGTTTGATTTTAATTGACTCAGGCACTGCCTCTGCTGGAGAGATTTTAGCGGGAGCGCTGAAAGATAACGGCTATTGTTTTGCCGCAGGAGAAAAAACTTTCGGCAAAGGTAGCGTACAAACTGCAATAAGTCTTCCGGACAACTCTGCTTTGGTGTTAACTACGGCATACTACTTCACGAAGTCAGGAAAAAAAATAGAAGGAGAAGGCATTGAACCTGATTTTGAAGTTAGTAATCCCAACAAAGATTATCTTTTTAGCTTAGAAGATTGGAGAAACAAAAGTAGTGAAGATTATTTAGCAAAAGACCCAGTCTTTAGGTTCGCAATGGAAAAGATTAACGAACTAACTTTTATAGGTGAGGATGAAGTAGACCAAAAAGGCTGACGGTAACTTAAACAGTTCTTAAAAAAAACTAGAGTATCAAGCCAAAAAGTTTGGGTTTAATACCTCTCCAGAAAATCCTACTTCGGCTCTCCAGCTACCACGAAAGTTGTTGAAATGACGGAAACTAAAAAAATAAACTTTTACCCTCTTTTGAGCTTCAGATTTTGCTACTAAACAGGTCTAGTTTATGTATGTTAAACAATTTTGACTAGTTTAACAGAGCCATGAAAAACTTAAAGTCTTGTTTTCACTAAATCTAAAGGAGTTTTGAACACTGAGACTCTAATCTTCGTGCAATTTTGATGGGAGTAACCTTTTAATTAAAAAGCTTGATTATTGACTGATCTTTTTCATTAACGCGATTATCGCTATCAGTTTTTGATTAAATTTTGAAATTTAGTTCTACCGAGTCTATTTGTCAAAAAAGGAGATAAACTCCAAAGGCAGTTTAAAAATGTTTTTCACTGAAAACTTTAACTAGATAACCCTAGGGAAATAACTTGAAACTCAACTAAAAAACCAGCTAATTTAGCTAAGTTTTAAGCTGAATTTTTTATTGGTTATGCCATCAAAATCTTTAAAAAGGCAGAACCTCGACTTGAATTTCTGGAAGTTTAATTAAGCATCCTGTGGAACAAAAGCGTTGCTGATTTTAGACTTAAGCATTTTTTTAAACAGCTGTTAAGCTAGATTTAAATTTTTGATTTCGTAAAAGGATTGACGCTCTAGCTTAAGCTGCATTATCGGTGATCGATGCTAGTTTTCAAAAAAACTTAACATCTAGAGAGCAATCATAGGGCTTTCTCATCACAGTCGATTGTAACTTATGGTAAATTTATTAGTTGATGAGCTTGAACATTGCAGTAGTTGGAGGGGGGCTTGCTGGAGTTGAGTGTGCAATGTGCCTTCATCGGTTTGGTTTTTCGGTTACGTTGTTTGAGATGAAGCCCAAGGTTATGTCCAAAGCCCACAAGTCAGAGCTTTTTGCAGAACTTGTGTGCTCTAACTCTTTGAAGTCATTAGAGTTTCATACTGCCCCGGGTATCTTGAAAGAGGAGATGAAAGTTTTAGGATCTGTCATTTTAGGGTGCGCTGAGAGGTCAAAAATACCAGGTGGTAAAGCTTTAGTGATCAACAGAGATGAGTTTAGTAGGACTGTCACAGAAACAGTTGAGTCTGCTGGATTAAGAGTAATCAGACAACCAGTGGGCAGTATTGAGGAGCTTTCGAACTTTGATTTCAAGGTAATTTGCACAGGGCCTTTAACTTGGAAGCCTTTAGAGTTAAAGCTTCAAAAATTTTTTGGATCAGATTGGTTAAGTTTTTTTGATGCGGTCAGTCCTATTATCGATGGCTCTTCGATAGATTTTAGTCAAGGCTTTTGGGGTGGAAGATACTCAGATCAAAATGACTACTTCAACATCCCTTTAACACAGGAGCAATACTACGAGTTTGTAGAAATGATGCTCAAAGCAGAGAAGTTTGAACCAGTTTTGGACGAGGAAAAAGATTATAAAACTTTTAATGGCTGCCAGCCGATTGAGGATATTGCTGCAAAAGGCGTTGAATCTTTAAGATTCGGACAGTTTAGCCCAAAAGGTTTATCAAAGGATGCCTATGCGGTTATTCAGTTGAGGAAAGAAGATTTAGCAGGTAATGCTTTTTCACTTGTTGGTTTTCAGACCAGGCTTAAACATCCTGAGCAAAAGAAGCTTCTTCAATCTCTTCCGGCATTAAAAAATTGTGAGATCCTAAGATACGGTGTTATGCATAGGAATACTTACCTAAAATCTCCTCAACTCTTGAACAAAGATTTAAGCGCAAAAAAAGATCCAACTCTATTTTTTGCCGGACAAATTACAGGAGTAGAGGGTTATCTTGAAAGTGCTGCATCGGGGCTTTACGTTGCATATCAAATAGCTGCGCGAGTTTCAGGTTTCGAAGATCCGTTTCCGGAAAATTCCATCCTGGGAGGATTAATTAAATATGTAACTGGATATACTGAAAGGGACTTTCAGCCAATGAACGCAAATTTCGGCTTAGTTGATTGCGCAAAGATGTTAGAAGCAAAAAAAGTCAAAGACAAACGACAACAAAGACTTATATTGCGCGATGTTTGTGTTCAAAACATTCAAACATGGAAAAATTCATTTGAAAAACATTTTAGTGATTTTTTAGAGCTTAGTGTCCGACAATCTGATTTAAGGGCCTAGGGCTAGGAGGGTTTTAAAGAAATTTCATCTTTTGGTCGTGTTTTTTTGCACTACTAGAGGATTTTAACATTAATACAACTTGGGAACTATGGTTAACGGAAATTTGATGTCTTAAACTTAATAGATACCTTAACACCTTGATCAACTCTTACTTATTATGCATAAATGAAACAAAGTTTTTTTTCATCTCTCGAAGGCTTTTAGCAATTTCTTAAATACGATTCTAACCTCCATAGGGGTATCTTGGTTATTTAAAATTGACTTGAGCGCATTGACGACGAAGGCAACAGTTAAACCAGCTTAAAAGTTCAACTGAAAAGCTTGTAGCATCAAGAAATGCATGGTTACTTTTTTGCTGTTGTGATAAGTTGCCCAAGATTTCAACTAAATGCTTTATAACTCTGCCTAGCTCCCTACCTTGCCAATACTCGAGGTAATTTTTTACAGTTGAAAATTCGCGAGAGTCTATCGCTGCAGCAAATTCATCCGCTAAGCTAAAAAGTTTCTCAACAATTCGATTGTAAATTTGGTTGTCTTAATAATAACTCAGAAAATCGCAAACGTCTCCCGAAATGTCATACCTTCCTGCTCTAAAAGTAAGCCACCAAACTAGAAAAACTTTGGCGCTTTTAAGATTATCAAAACTAACTGAAAAACACTTTTCCCATAAAATTCCATTTCTTTTTCTTGGCCCGCAACTAAAATTAACTAAAATTTGACATGGGGGGCTTCATAAGCTAAGACAGTATTTGTTTAGGTTGGAAGATAACTAGCTTAAGAAATTGCATAAATTATTTTTCGTTTGCCGCTAGCTAGATATCTCTTGAAACCTTCAACTGATATTTTATCAACAAGAACGCAACTTAAAACCTTGACATTTTCTGGAATCGAAACCTCTTTTGATATTGATAACCTAAGAGGAACTTCGTTCTTATGGCTAACAGCCAATTTATTTGATCTACTTAAATGCTGATTACACGGCCGATGAGTGTTAAAACATCTGTAGAAATAGCTTGTCAAAGACACTGCTGCGATTACCTTTCCTACTTCGATCAATCTAAGGAGTTTTTGGAAATGAGGTTTTTTCTCTTCTAAGTGTTCACTTGATTAAATTGATGTTCTAATTTTAAAGTTATCAACAATTTAAGCTTGATCATAATGAAGAGTTTAAAAGTAGCTTAAATAAGCATTTTGTTTCGCTTACCGCAATTTTTTTTTAATCACAACATGTAAGATCAACTTTAATGGCCGATTATAATCACTAAACTTTGAAGCTTGGCCTATTTTCGTAGCGAGTCGCTAAAATTGATATCTGATCCCTATCTTAATCGTCTGGAATCTCCTTGATGAGATCATTTAAAAATTCGATTAATTCCTTGAACTCAGGCTGATCCTGATGTTCTGAGCTTTCTAAAACCTTGCTTTTTAACTGTCCCAAATAATCCCTTACCTCGCCTTGATTAAAACAAGAAATCAGCTTAGCTAATTCTTGAACGGTTTGATAAGCAGCAGAGAAATTTTTCCTTTCTATCTGCACATCTAACAAGGCCTTCAGACAGTCATACCTCAATTTGTAATTAGTTATGAAAAGTGAAGCTTGAAGCGAAACAAAAAAAGCTACATCATTTTGTGACGACTGTCTAAACATGGCTGCTACATAAGGCCATATTTCATCGTCTCCAAATTTTTCCCCGAATGAGTCTGAAATAGAGGCTCTTAAACAAGACATGTAATATAAAATCTCTTGACTGTCGGCATTCTGGCTCCACTTTTCAAGTATCATGATGATTGTTGAAAGAAACTCTTCAGAAGAATGCGGAACAAGGAGAGCAAATTTAAGAGCTTCATTAAAAAAATTATTATTCACCGCAAAAAGAATAAAATGCTTATTAATTTTTGCTCTAGCAGTGTCGTTTTCAGCCTGAGATAAGAACTCATACGCATAATCTAAAAGTTCTTTTTGAGTGCTTGACTCGCTTTCGGTTTGCACTAAACAAAGAACTAAAAATGATAGCTCTAAAAATTTTTTCTGGCTCACTAACTCGTATACCAAAGATTTTTCTTTTACAAACAGGGTGTTTGGATCAGAGGCATGTCGCCAACGGGGCAAATTTTTTATGAACTCTTCTCTCCATGGGTGTTTATTTAGGTTGAAAAGCTCTAAAGCACTATTGCTCAACGTGCTAAACACCGAAATTGAGAGCAGATCTTGATTAATCCACAGCTTCGCTAATGTTTGTAAAGCTTTCAATTTTACATTTAAATCCTCGGAGCTTTTCGCCATTTCGACAATTTGCCTTGTTGTCTTTATTAGGCTTGTTGATGAGAAAAATGGGGCAAGTTGATTTTGAATCCGAAGTTTAAAAACAGCACTACTGAAGCGTAGTAACCTTGCTAATCTTCTTGCTGATGTTCTGAGAGAGTCTATGCTTAGGCTTACAGAAAACACAAGGCTTGTTTATTATCTTTTTACCAGAGCTTGACTGGTTAAGCAAATTTAGTCAAAGCCTTTTGCAGGGCTTTAAATTTAAACTCGTTCCTAAATCAGCGCCAGAGGATATTTTAGCTGATTTATCAGATACGTTTTTAGATCTTCAAGCCCTGCGCCGCTCATAGAAGACACAAAAAAAATCGGCTTTAAGCTTTTTCGTTTAAGAAAAGATTGAATTGTCTCAACCTCGTTTTTTTGTAATAAGTCAACTTTGGAAACTATGTAAATTCTTGGCTTTTTTGTTAGCTGCTCTTTGTACTGGTTTAGCTCTTTTTCCACAACTTCAAACGGGAGATCAGCCTTTGAGTTTTTTATTTCATTCCAAAGCTGTCTCCCGTCTGCCACAAGAGCTAAGATCCCCACTCTTTCGGCGTGCTTTAAAAATTGTAGGCCCAATCCTTTTCCCATGCTAGCGCCTTTAATTATCCCCGGAAGATCTACAATTATGATTTTTGTATCATCCAACTCGAGCACCCCTAAATTTGGCAACAATGAGCTGAATGGGTAGTTAGCAATTTTGGGTTTAGCGTTTGTTAAAGCTTTTAAAAGAGAGGATTTACCAGCATTAGGTAGTCCGATCAAACCAACATGAGCTATAAAACTAAGCGCAAGTTTTATTTTAATTTTTTCTCCTTCCAAGCCTTTTGTAGCTTTCAGAGGGGTTTGAACTCTAGCGGTTGCAAAAGCAGCGTTACCTTTGCCCCCTTTGCCGCCTCTTGCTACTACAAAAGTCTCGTCGGGTGTTTTTAGATCAACAAGTAACTCTTGGGTGTCTACATCAAAAACCATGGTGCCTAAAGGCACTTCTATAATTACTGGTTTGCCTGATTTGCCTTTTTTGAAGTTTGTTCCTCCTCTTTGACCATCTTCGGCTTTGATAACCCTAGATAGTTTTAAATCATATAGACTTAGTTTTCGTGACGAGGCTTTGAGAATGATATCACCCCCTTTGCCACCATCTCCTCCATCAGGGCCGCCTCTAGGGTTTCTTCTTGTTCTTGCAAAATGCACTATCCCATCTCCTCCCTTACCTGCTATTAACAGAAGCTCAACCTCGTCTACAAACTTCATAAAATTTGGGGCAGCAAGTTTCTGAGTATAATTTTAATTTAGCTGGCATTGAAAGCATTAACAGGAAGTTTGATAAACAAAATTAGGTCTTTCGTTAAAAATCACAGGGTTGTTGTAGCAGTTTCTGGAGGAGTAGACAGTATGACTCTTATGCATGTAGTTGCAAAAAGCCTTCCAAGGGACCAGATAGTTGTGGCTCACTTTAATCATGCTTCTCGTAAAGAATCAGATAGAGATGAGTTATTCGTAAGCAAAGAGGCAAAAAAGTTAGGCCTTGTTTTTGAAAGCGAGAAACTAAAAAAAAAGCCGCCAAAAGGTCAAAGCAAAGAAGATTTTTGGCGGCAAGAAAGGCTTAAGTATCTCCGAGCTTTGATGGCTAGGATGCAAGCCTCTTTTTTTATGACTGCACATCATCGGGATGATGTAATAGAAACTTTTTTGTTTAAGCTTATTACAGGTAGAACCGTAGCAATCCCAAAAGAGTTTGACGAAGGTTTAAAAGTTTATCGGCCTTTCTTAAACATTCCCAAAGAGGATATACAGAAATTGGCTACATTCTTAAGTGTTAAGTTTGTAACAGATAAATCAAATCTTGATTTGAAGTTTGATAGAAATTTCATAAGACATACACTTTTAACAAAAATTGTTGAAAGGTTTGGACAAAAGTCTCTTAACAATCTGCACTTCGCCGCTACAAATTTAAGTAATTTTCAGGATGTAGTGACTGAGTTAATTGAATTCATTTTCAGGTTTTATCCTGACCTAGATAAGTTTTCTGCTAGCAAGCTAGCTGCGGACATTAAAGATCTCTCCAATTCTGTTAAAGTTCAAATAGCACGAATGTGGCTTTCAAAAATTGCGGGGAAAACCTTTGGTTATTATCACTCAAATCGTTTTTTAGATTTCTTGCAAAAAAAAAGAAGCTCAATTCAGCTTCCGGGAGGGTTGCAGTTCAATCAATAAGCGAGGTTCTTTGTAACATAAGAATTTACTTTGCCCCCCACAAAATTGCATCGGGCAAATTACCCTGTAAAACTTGAGTGAACTGTCAAAAAAAAAGAGTTGGCTTTCAAAATATCGAAAAGGACATTTTAGTTTCTTGTCTCCCTTAAGATAGCTTTGCTCTTTTAACTTGACGCCTCGCACGCCTTAATGAATTTAGGTTTTGATCTATTGAAACTAAATTTAAGGTGTTTCAAGAGCAAATTGAAAGGGCTTGATCTTACGTTTCACCCTTGCCAAGCAAAAAAAACATTTTTAAGCTGATCTCTTTAGGTTAACTTCTGTTATGTTTTTAATGGCGCTTAAGCCCCCCAACATCTGCAAAAGATTTACGTAAAAATCTAAGGAGTTTTGCCTAAATTAGCAGCGAGATGTGGTGACAAACCTTCAGATTTTTAAAACAAGATAAAAGCATTCAATCATTTAAAAGACTAAAGCTGATTATAGTTTTGCTTCGAGGTGATTTTTATGTTTTCGTCCTAAACATTTAAATTGGCGCAAAGCAAATGTAACTTGAAATTTTTATGTTCTATTTTCTCGTAAGTTCGAGCTTATGACCATTTTTTGGAATGAAGATGATTTTGTCTATTTTGTGGTTAGCTAATTTATATAAGTTAGTCACTAAAAAGTGAGCTACACCTTCTTGAGTGTTATCCAAGTCTAAAACTTCTATACATTTATTTGCTGCCCAAATTTGGATGCTTTCTACAGGCACTATCTCTTGGTTATTGAGCCTTAGTAAAAGAGGATAGTGAACATTTTCTATTGTAAATTTGCAACTAGATATTGTCTCTTTCTCTCCTTTATCATCAACTGAACAAACCTCAAAAACATCTTCATCTTCACGATAGCTCGGGGGTCTAAGTAGCGAGCACCAGTTGTACATGTCGGGTGCTGAGCTACTACTAGTGCCCGTTAACTTTCTTTGCTCAAAGTTAGCCATTTTCCACCATTAAAAAGATCGAAATTTCTACTTATTTGGATCAAAAATTGTAGGTGAATTGGTTAAAACTTTAAAACTTCATTCTACCCCTTTGAGGGCTTTTGAAACCTAATCTTCCTGTGTAAGGCCGCTTGATTACAAAGCGAGTGTTACAATACCTTTAAGAAGCTGGCTAAGCGTTTTTGATGAAATTAAAGAAATCTTTAACATAACTCAACAGCCGTGTCCTTTCCTGTACTTTTTCACCTTTTTAAATATTCTGGCGGTTGCTTTTATGAGGGCAAGCGTGTCACATTTACCATTTATTAAGTTTCGAGAGTTGTTTCAATTCGTATTTTGAGAAAGGGCTCGGAAAGGTTTTATAAATGTTAAATAATTATCCCAAAGGAGCTGAAATTTTCCGAAAAAGGTGCTGGAATTTAGTTACGATTTTGATTGCGCGGAGGGAAGAGTAGTTTAAAAATTTGAGCAATTTTCTCGGCAGTATTTATTAGGAAACTGTCTTATAATGAAATTAACCTACTAGGTTGCAATCAAACTTCACTAGCGAACTAAGGAAGTAGAAAAAAAGAAGTAGAAAAATTGAAGCAGAATTAAAAAAATGCTGACTTTATTTATGCTATGACGTAGACACGTGAATTAGAAACCAATCAAGGAAAGCATCAAGATACTGGTAAAACAAAGTCTAATCCGGCTCTGAATTATCTAGATTATCTAGGGTCCAAGTACTCCATTAAATCCATAAATGAGGTCATAGACTCGAAGTTCTTTGCATGGACTCCTGTTGATCTGGAAATTAAAGATCGATACCTTGTTAATCCGGAGATATTTGTTGCCCGTTATGTAGGCACGGAACACGTATTTTTTAGATGCCAGGATAAGAGATTTCCTCCTGAGCAATATATTGGAGGTTTCATCGAAACTATTGATGGAGAAAAGCTACGTCCAGATGAAGTCCTTAAGAGGCTTGTTTCGAAGGAAGAGGTTAGAATCAAGTTAGCTGGTTCGAAGGAAGAAATTGTTTTAGAAAACAGAAGTCTGTTAGAGATCGGCTCTGAGTATCACAGCGGCTTAGGGTTTGAATACAGCAGGTGGGAAATTGTAACTCAGAGGCCCGGCGTGAATATTGATAGGGTTTCACAAGATAGTCTTGCTGCCAAGATTGGTCTAAGAGCACGGGATGTAATATTAGGGGCAGTATATGTTGATAGCTCAGGAAGAGTATGTAAAGAGATTTTTGAAACCAAACGAGAGCTTACAGAATTTTTAGGTCGTGCGAAGGTTTTGTCGTCTGATCACAGGCGCATCCAATTTATAATAAAAAGACCCGAGCAAACTAGAGAAGAAGTTTTAAAGAGCGTAGAAGAGGGGTCAAAGGCAGCTTTAACCAGACCAATTATGTACCACCGCTTTGATCGTAGGTTTAAGATTGATGATTAAGTGTGGTATTTGAATTTAAAAATTCAAAGTTCAACTAGAGTGACACTGCAATAAGTCCAAAGTGCCTCTTTCCTGGAGAAAAAGGATAAGGCTTTAGGCCCCAGTTTCTAATTAGTGCATAGCACTGTAAAGGACCAAAAGAAGCCTCGCTTTAAATAATTCTACCTCCGCAGTACTTCAAACCATTCTGGTTTAACGCCACCAACAAAACAAGAGTTTAAATCAATTTTCTGTTCACAAGTTGGCTGAAAGGTGACGACAAACTGTTTGATAAACTCCTGAATCTGAGCTAAGTTTGCTTTAAAGTTAGTCATCACTTCCTCCTGAGTCACTGCATGATCCTTCCAGCAGTCATAGTCTGTTATGACACATAAATTCGCATAACAAATCCTAGCTTCTCTACAAAGCAAGCACTCTGGACAGGCTGTCATACCAATCAAATCTGCGCCCCATGCCCTAAACATCTCACTTTCAGCTTTGGTACTAAATCTGGGCCCTTCTATACAAATGTAAACTGCTTTTTTAGGTTTAAGTAGCTTGTTTTCAGGCAAAAGTTTGGAGGCTTGTTCAACTATCTCCTTACAAACTAACGGCACCGGCGACCAATGAACCACAAAATCAGAGAAAAAGCTTAAATCCCTTAATCTTGTAAAATCTATAAAATCAGTAGCAAAACAAAACTTGTTTGGCGATAACTCTTCCCTTAAGCTGCCAACCGCTGATACACTTAAAACAGCAGATGCTCCAGCTTGTTTCAATGCAAAAATGTTGGCCTTGAAATTTATGCTGCTAGGCGGAACAGAGTGATCCTTGTTATGCCTCGGTAAAAATAAAAACTTTGCTCCTTCTAACGCACACCACAATATTGGTGAAGTAGTTGATCCAAAAGGGGTCTCAACATAAGACTCCTTGAGAATTTGAACACCTTCAATCTGATAAAGCCCTGAGCCGCCTATTATCGCAAGCACACAAGGAAGCTACTAAATTACTCGCACAGTTTCAAGAGCAAAATGAGTCTGGAGCCACTCTGCTAGCTTTTGCAGCCCTAAAAGCTCTGTTTCTCGATGCCCATAACATAACACAACTAACCCAAAATCAGCTGCTAAACACTCGGCCGAGTGTTTCAGCTCCCCAGTCACAAACACATCGGCTTCCTGCTTAATAGCTTCATGCACAGAAGAAGATCCAGACCCGGATACCACCACTACTTTTAGAGCTTTTCTGTTTTTATTGTTTTTATCTTTTCGGCCAAGCTTTCTTTTATTAAGTAAGCCAAGCTTTCTATCTAGAAGGCTCTCTAAATCCTCTAAACTGCCTCTAAATAAACCTTGCGCTCCATAGCTTTGTTCCTCAGAGGGAAAAGTCCTTAAAGCTTCGAGCTTCAAATAATTGGCTAATAGAAGTGAGTGGCTGAATATAGGATGGTAATCTAAAGGTAAATGCTGAACATAAAGATTTATCCCATTTCGAAACAATAACTCAAAATAAGGCTGAGTTAAAGAGTCTACAGAGGCTAATGGCTCCCAAATTAATCCGTGATGGCAAATTAATAGGTTGGCTTTTACCTTTGACGCATATCTAAGAACACTTAAAGTTGGGTCAACAGCTAAGACAACTACTTTAATTTTGCAACTTGAGGCACTTGTTTGAATCTGTAGCCCATTCACTGTATAGTCTCTGCCTTTAAAAAAGGCAAATTGTTTGTTTAGCTCAAAGACGAGCTTGCTTAGACTTATCATCGGTACCTTGACAATAGTGAATTCTAAAATTATTGTTATAACCAGTTGAATGCTTTGGTTTTTCAGAAAAAAGGCTCCTAAACCGCAGGTAGTTCATGATTACGCGGAAATCAAGGAAGATCTGTGGGTTAAGTGTCCGAAATGTGGAAATATCCTTTACAAAAAAAACCTAGAAGCCTCACTACACGTATGTCCTAATTGCAACTACCATTTCAGAATTCCTGCTAAGAAGCGCGCAGAATTTCTTTTTGATAAAGACTCAGTTGTCTATCTCTATCAGAATTTGCGCACTGCAAATCCATTAGATTTTAAAGATAAGAAGAAGTATTCAGAGAGATACCAAGAGAGTGTCTCAAAAACAGGCTTAAACGAAGCTATTTTATGTGGAGTAGGTCTACTCGATGGAATCAAAGTGGCTTTTGGAATTATGGACTTTTATTTTATGGGTGGGAGTATGGGTAGTGTTGTAGGCGAAAGTTTAAAAAGATTAATTCTCAAGGCTACGCAGGAAAGACTGCCACTCGTTATCTTCAGCGCCTCAGGTGGAGCTAGGATGCAGGAAGGCATTTTTTCACTTATGCAAATGGCAAAAGTTTCGGTTGCCTTGGCCCAATTTCATTCACACAAACTTCCTTATATTAGCGTTCTTTGTGATCCAACTACCGGGGGAGTGGCTGCTTCATTTGCTTTTCAAGGTGATGTGATAATAGCTGAGCCTGGAGCTTTAATTGGTTTTGCTGGTAAGAGGGTTATAGAGCAGACTATTAAAAAGAGATTACCTGACGACTTCCAGACTGCGGAATTTTTGCTTCGCCACGGCATGATAGACAGAATTGTGCCCAGGCCGCTTTTAAAGGTGGAAATATCAAAACTTTTGGATGTTTTAGGGTTTAAAAATCTTGATTAAGCTTGTATTTTTCCTCGTAGCTTCGTTTTTGCTTCCTCCGCTAAACGCTCAAGTTTCTCTTGAGTCTTTTAAGAGAGAGTTCAAAAGACCGGATGAGCAGCTGTTAGCTCGAATTCAGCAATCAATAACTGTTCCCGTTTTGACCGATGATTTTGCTCGTATTTATGCTGATCAAGTTTCTTTCGATGTTGAAGATAATTTAATCAAAGCCCTAGGCAAGGCGGTCATAATTTATAAGGATTTAGTAATACAAGCTGACCAAGTTTTTTATGACAAGCAAACTGGGGATTTGTTCTTAGTTGGAAACTCAAAAATCGCCAGAGGACTCAGTTTTTTTGAAGCAGATGAAATTGATTATAACCTTAAAACTCAAAAGGGCGCTTTTAGGAACGGAAAATCCTTTCTACTTAATAGCTTCTTTTCCTTCAGTTCAGAAAGTGGAGCCTTTAACGAGATATCTGAGTTTGACCTAAAGAATGTAACTTTCTCATCTTGTCGTTGCGAGGATGGCTCTTTGCCTTGGTCATTTAAAGCGTCAAACTGCTCTTTTAAAAGAAAGGAAACTCTATCCGCAAAAAATGTTTGGTTTGAAGTGAATAAAATTCCCATATTTTATCTGCCTTATTTAAGAGTTCCTGTCCATGAGTCTAGAAAGGCTGGTTTTCTTGCACCAAAGATTGGTTACAGCCAGAGGCATGGTTTATCCGTGGAAGCTCCTTTATTTATTCCACCTGATCAGCATAGTGAATTAATGCTCACCCCTTTTGTCCAAACTAAAACCAGAGCAGGACTCAAACTTGATTATAAAAGGCTTTTTAGGGAAAAGGCTTTTGTCGAGTCTACTGTAGTTTACTCAAACGAAGAGCTGAGGAAAAGGAACGGTGTGTTTGAAACTCGGGGCACTAATGCGAGATTGTACTCAGACCCAAATATAGACGCCAACAGAGTAGGAGCGAAAATCAGAGCTTTTATGCCTGTTTTTAACTCGGAAGATTTCAGAACTCAGTTTTTTGTAGATATAAGAAGAACTAGTGACGATTTGATGGTGAAAGAAATTCCTACAGGGATAGCTCATTATTCAACCCCTTTCTTGCTAAGCGGTGGTAATTTAAGAACTACCACTCGTCAGTTTGGGGTGTTAAATGTTGGTTTTCAATCAGTGCAGGATTTTGGCAGAGCCAAGGACAGAATTTTCGACGAGTTACCAAGCGTGAGTCATGTTTATGCCAGATCTTTAGGTTTTTTTCAAACTAAGGGTCTTCGTTTAACACCTAAATTTCAGTTAAACACTGATTTTATTAATTACTCAAGAGAAGAGCTTTACGAGGGAAGCAGGTTTAACATTACCCCGGCTTTAACATCCAAAATAGGCTACAAGAATTTTTTTGCTCTGGACTCAAAACTATTTAACTCTTTTAAGTTTTATAACTCCTCAAACACCCTCGAGGAAAGCTTTGATGAAAATTTATTCACCACTAGGCTTGATGTAAGTGCCTCCACCAGCTTTGAGAGAGTTTATGACTTTCGCGCAAATGTATTTGACAAAAATGATATACGGGAAAAACAAACTCGAGGACTTAAGCATGTTCTACAACCTTTTTTAGGGGTAATCTACCAAAATAACGCAAAAGATCCGCAGAGAGTTCCTAATTTCAATCCGCTGATTGACAGAACCCATGATTTGGAAGCTTTGAGGTACGGGATTTCAACCACCTTTTTTCTTAGCTATGAGCCCACCCAGGCTGTCAATCTTGATTTCAGCGAGTTTTTACCCTCTTTGCAAGATTATCTTTCATCCGCCAAGGAGTCTCCCTACTATGACGATTTCCGAAATGTTAAAAAAGTAGCTAGCAAGCATAGGTTTCTTAATTTGACGATCTCTGAGCTATATAACCTTGAATCCGCTTTCGAAAACACGGGCTCACGTTTTTCCAACACGAGTTTGAAGGGCACTTTAAGAATTCTTGAGAATTTTGATCTTAAATCCAGCTTAAGTTTTGATAGAAGCGATCAAGAGTTTCAATTTTTAAGGGTGGGTTCTAAAACGTCTCTTCCCAGTTCCACGCTGTATCTAGATTATTTGTTTAAAAATTTACTAGACGATGACTTAAACCAAATAATCACCGGATTTAAATCTGATTTAAGATCAAATTTGGCTTTTGGATTGTGGGGAAGACTGGATATGGAATCTTTAAAGCTTCAGGACGCGCAGTCAATTTTCCAGTTTAGTGGCAGTTGTAATTGTTGGTTTGTTGACTTGGGGCTTGAAAAAAAACAAAATCCTGATGATTTTAAATTTACAGTAACCTTAGTGCTTTCAGGTTTGGGGGATATTATTCGCGACCTTCCAATAAATTTTAGGCAGCGGCAGGTAAGCAACTCTTCAGATCTACCTCAAAAATAAAATAATTTTAAGCAAACCGAAAACATTTTGTACCAAGTGGGCTAGCAGCTTCGAGAACGTTTTCTTGACTGGTTACGTAAAATAGTGTTAGTCTGGTAGGGATGAGGTCAGTAAATTTTAAGGGATCTCCAATTAGCTTGCTAGGGCCAGAGCTGCGAGTTAATGACCTAGCTCCTCGGTTTAAGGCAAAAAATCTGAATTTTGAGACAGTAGAGTTTCCTGATTTTTTAAATAGCTCCAGAGCAGTTCTTTTTACAGTACCTAGTCTCGATACTCCAGTATGTCATGATGAGGCTTGCTTTGTTAGAGACAATTTCTTGCGCTTTAAAGTTCCGATTGTTGTTTGCAGCAAAGACTTGCCTTTTGCTCAAAGTAGATGGGTGAAAAATTATCTTGGCAACAGCGAAAATATGTATTTTGTAAGCGATTTTCCTTTTGGAGAGTGTGGTAAAAATTACGGAGTTGACACGGACTTAGGTCTTTTAGCTCGGGCGGTCTTTTGTATAAATGAGGGAAAGTTGAGTTACATCCAAATAGTAGAAGAAATCACTCAGCCTCCCGATTATAAGGCTCTCGAAGTACATTTGGAGAGTTTGGGCTTTTAGATCAGAGGCTTTTTATCAAGTCGAAAGGGGCTTGATAATTTTTTTAATTAATAGTTAAATCTCCAAGTTTAGCAAAATGAAACATCTTAAGAAAAAACAACTGGAGGAGTTGAGAAATCTTTTAATTCAAGAGAGAGAGCGCGTTTTAAGTCACATGGAGAAATTAACTGCCAGTCAAGAAATTCTGGAAGCTAACGCAAATATGGGAGATACTGCTGATGTTGCGCACATCGAAATATCCCAAAATAATATCTCTAAAATTGGACTGAGAGAGGCCAAGCTTTTAAAAAAGATTGATGAAGCGCTTGCTAGGTTTGATAGTAAGGAATACGGTATTTGCCAAAACTGTGGCGAGCCTATACCTTTTGAAAGACTTCGGGTTAGGCCAGTAGCCACGTTGTGTATAGAGTGTAAGAACGAAGAAGAGTTACGTGAAAGAAGGTATGGGGGCAAGATTGAGTATGAGGATGAGGATTCTTTTGAAAGCGAAGAAAGAGGAGAAACTCCATTTGAGGAAGTAGATGAGGAGGAAATTTGAGCTTCAGTTTGGCTGAATGATATAATTTTCGTTATGGCAACCAAAAAAGCAGGCGGCAGTACAAAGAACAATCGTGACAGTTTAAGTAAAAGATTGGGGCTAAAAAAGTTTGATGGAGAGATTGTAAAGGCAGGAAATATTTTAGTTAGGCAAAGGGGTACCAAGTATGTTCCTGGTCGGAATGTTGGCTTGGGTAAAGACTACACTCTATTTTCGTTAGTAGATGGGCGAGTTAAGTTTTCCTGGTCAAGAGGTAAGCCAGTTGTTTCGGTAGTTTCAGCTTAGAGTAAGTTCAAGCTCAAGGTAAGGTTAAGAGGCGCTTGCTTGTGCCGGTATTGATAAAAAATCTGATAAAAAATTTTGCACGATAACTACCTGTATCAAAATAATATATTGAGTTTGGTTACTTTGGGGTTAGTCAAACGCTTTTAAGTAGGCAGCGTTTTATAAAATCCTAGAAATCGCTGATAATTTTTGTTTCAGAAAGCTTGTTCGACAATTGGGTAATGAAAATGTAGTTGAAGTGAGAAAATAAAGCTTTTTTCAAACTTTCTTTAAAGGCTTCAAAAATTTCAAAAATTGACACTAAAGCTTTAGTCTGACTTTTTTTGCTGTTTAGCCAAGCTTGATTTTTCAAGCGTCAAAAATTTGTTTAACCACTTTTGTATTTAGAACCTCCTCTTGATTTAAATCTTCAACTCGCAAACTTCCTCTTAAATTTTGCTTTAATGCTATAAGCACAGGAGCTATCACTCCAGCAGCAGTGCAAAGCTGGATCGCGCTGAAGTCTTTCTTACCAACGCTTCGATGATAGACTGTTCTTGAAAAAGTAAGTTGCTGATATTTTCTGTCTTTAACTCCCTTAACTTCTACGTAAACAATGCATTTGTCCTGAGGAGTTGTAGGAAGAGCTGACTCTAAAATATCAACCAGCAAGTCAGGTTTTTGGCGAAGCTTTAGGTCGTTCAGCAGAAATTTGATGTAATGGCAGTGGTTTAAGTGTCTTATTGTTTTGTAATTTAAGTTTTCAACTTTGCCCTCTAGTGTCTTGTGCAAAGTGCCCAGTCCTCCCGAGGTGTTGAAAGCCTCATATGTGGCGCCATCAATAATTATCGTCTCTAAATCCTCTAGTGCTGGAACAGTTTTTATTTTTCCATCTTTAATTACAATGCAGTCTTGAAGATACTCATTAATTAGCCCTTCAGTTGACCAAGTAATGTTGTATTTAAGAGCATTTGATGGATACAATGGAAGAGCTCCTACCCTTAGTTTAACTTCCTCTAGTTTCTCAAATTGACTATAAATTCTTTTTGCAAAAACTGATATCAGTCCTGGCGCTAGTCCACATTGAGTTAGAAAAAAATTTTTTTTAACTGGCAGTTTTCTTATCTTTTCAGAAGTTTCGATATCCTCTGTTAAATCTGCATAATTTAATCCTAGATCAGCGGCTAATTCTGCGCACTTGAAAGTCACACTAAAGGGCAAAGCACATATCAAACAATCCACTTGTCGTAGAATCTTAGGCGGCGTTAGAGAAAATTTATCCAAATCAAGCTTTTCGTACCTAAAACCCAGTAACTCACCTAAGTATTTTGCTTGCTCAATGTTTTTGTCAAAGAGAAAAGTTTCAATTTTAAGACTTTTAAGCAACGTGGCTATCGCCGTTCCTATTTTTCCGCAGCCGAATAAAGCTATTTTCATACTAATAAGATAGTAATCAAAACTGAGAGCGCCTGCCACTTTCAAATTTATCTCGGAAAAAAATTTTGCTATGATCTTACAAAGCGCCCACGTAGCTCAGTTGGTAGAGCACTTCCTTGGTAAGGAAGAGGTCACGGATTCGAGTTCCGTCGTGGGCTATACGCCCTTAGCTCAATTGGTAGAGCAACGGATTCCAAATCCGTAGGTTGGGGGTTCGACTCCCTCAGGGCGTGCACACTAGGAGGTTATTAAAGTTTGCACAGCTTAAAAATTCGATTTTTATCCTAGCACACTAATTTGGTTCGGAGTGAATGTAAACGCAGTTTAAATAGAGAAAACTTAATTTAAAACCAAACTATTTTAATTTTAACAGCTTTCCACTTGAGCCAGTATCCTAGGCTAAAGTGGCTTAAGCTTTGCTTGTGTTGACTATTTTAATGAGGTTATTTAGATCAACTTTTCGAAAACAAACAAAAAATTCTTTTAAGGGATTTCCTTTGGAATCCAAAATGATGCCAGTCGGAGCATATTTTAATAATCTCTTTCCATACCTATCAGATACAAAAAAACCTAGCTGCTCGAGAGTGAAAATTAAGTTAAAGAAATCCCAGCAAAGAAACTCCTTTAACTTCACCAGCCAAACAGCCTGATAAGCTTGACCCTTGAGTAGAAGTTCAAGGAATTGATAGCCTTTAATTTGCTTGTTTTTCAACTTTGCTACATGATCTTTAAAGACAAGTATTTCGCGATTTTTGTTGAATTTAATGTTTAAGTGTGTGGTGTTCCCGTCTGATGAAATTTTAAAGACTCCTTTTTTTGTCGTCAGTAATGCAAATTTTTTCGCAGGCTCTACTCTGAAAGCAAAGCAAAAATTATCTCTTGTAACCAAATTAATTAGTACAAAAAAAGGTGCTTTTTGCCTAATAAGACCATTTACGGTGCCATCAATAGGATCAATTACCCATGTAAATCTAGAGCTAGTTTTCCTATAAAAAGCCTCTTCAGAGATTATTGAATCTGCAGAGCAAAGCCTTATTAAGAAATTTTGCACGGCTAGATCAACGGATGTGGTAAAGTCATCTTTACCTTTTCTATAAAGTTTCAATTGAACGCTTTCTCTTTCTATCAATGAATACAGTCTAGGCAGGTTATTTAAAATGAGCTCTAATCTAGCCTTCTCCTCTTTTGAGTCAGGTAGCTTGATTGTCATTAACTAAATTACCTTTGATTACGAAGTTTCTTTCACTATCATTCGAAGAAGTGTTTAAGTAGCCATTTTTTAAAACTTGAGGGCAGACATTTATCTCGGTGTAAGGTAGTAAATGGAGCATATCAATAAAAGGTGCGTAATCCCAGGCAAGCCATTTGCCGTTTTTTGAATACTCAAACCAATCTAATTCACCGAGAGCCAAATCTAAGAAAACTTGCCTTGATGATATGGCCTGGTAGCTAGTACTAGAATCGACTATAGAGTAATCCTCCACCTTGACCCATCTGATGGTTGACCTTTGGCTGGTTAGAGAAAATTTAATCCAACTACTTCCGTCAAAATTAAACAAACCTTGGTGGGTTGCAACGAATAGCTTGGTAGGATTGAACTGTTGAATTATTGAAAACTGAGGTTTTTGCTTAAGTCTAAAGCAATATAGAGTGAAAAATGTCCTGCGAGATCCTAAATTTCGGGTCAAATCGATTGGATCTAAAATATGCATAAAGTCTTCACAGTGCCCGGCAGGAAGTCTTTCTTCTGAAATGATCAGATCATCGGGAAAATTATTTTTGATGCACTCAACAAAAGAGTTGTTTACCGCATAATCAACGTTCGTGACTACGTCATATGCTCCTTTTGAAAAAACTTTCAAGTTTTTTAACTCTTGTGTGACCAACGAGGGAAGCTTTAAAAACCAAGCTGTTACAATTTCAAACCTTTGTATTGCTTCGGGAACAGTGAGGCTCGAGAAAAACATTTGATACATATTTAAAGCTGGTCAGTTGAGCAGGATTTAACCAAGAAAAGAAAAAATTTAATAATTGTATAATAGCAAAGAAAAGAGACTAGGAGAATAAAAAAATGTCCTATATCTGGCTTAAAGGGCAGATAGAAGTAGTCTTTGAAGGTCCAGACAAAAATTTTTGAGTTTTCTGCTAAGGGTCCCGTTTCAAGCACGGAGAAAAAAATTATGGGCGGGTTAAAAAAATTAAAGCCTCTTACAGTTAAAGATTTTTCAACACCGTTCGACTCGAAAACAAGCTTGTAGTCTGGTTTTGGTTTGGGGCCAGCAATTTTAGGGATTTTTTTCTTGATCACAGTCGCCTCAATGGCCTCTCCGGCAGTATAGACTAGGATGTATTGCATGGAGCGAAGAATTGTGAGAGCAAATAGTAGAATAATTAAGCTATGCAAAATTAATTTAAAATATTCAGCTATCAAGTGACTTTTCGAGAGATTATAGTATAGATTAAAAGTAATATGAGTATTGAAGTTGGCCTGGTAGGTCTTCCTAATGCTGGAAAAAGTAGGATTTTTAACATTTTCACTCGTCAAAATGTTCCTGCTGAAAATTTTCCCTTCTGCACCATAGATCCAAACGTGGGAGTGACTACAGTAGACGATCCAAGATTAGAGCAACTAGCGTCTCTTATTCAACCTAAAAATGTACGAAAAATTAGCGTCAATTTGATAGATATTGCTGGGCTAGTTCGTGGAGCTCATCAAGGCGAAGGCTTGGGAAATCAGTTTTTGCATCATATAAGAACCGTAGATGCGATAGCTTTTGTGTTGAGGGCTTTCGAAGATCCTTCTGTAAGCCACGTTTTGGGAGATGTTAATCCCATGCGAGATTATGATATTTTGATGACCGAGCTTCTTTATGCTGACCTGGCAAGTGTTCAAGGTTCACTGGAGAAAGTCAAAAAAAAGAACAAAGTAGCTCGGAGTAAGGAGGATCTAGAGTTTCAGCGTCTTTTAGAGAGTCTTGAAAGCTGGATTGCTCAAGAAAAGCCTGCTCGGACATTTGAAAAAACTGTAAACACAGAGTTTGAGGTCTACAGGATGAATCTGTTAACCAATAAGCCGGCATTTTTAATCATAAATATCTCAGAGGCAGAGTTGGAGGTTGAGTCTGAAGTTTCTAAGTTAGAAAAAATAATTTTGATGTTTGCTGAAGAACAAATTCCTGTGGTACCCTTTTGCGTGCCAATTGAGGAGATGCTTCTTAATGTTTCAAAAGAGGAAAGAGAAGACATTTATAGGCAGTATAATTTGCCGATGTCAGGAGTTGAGTTATCGGGTTTAATTATTCTGAAAATTCTAAATTTAATAACTTTTTTCACAGCGGGCGAGGAAGAGGTAGCAGCTTGGGCGATCAAAGAAGGGACAACTGCTAAGAAGGCCGCTGAGAAAATACATTCCGACATAGCTCAGGGGTTTGTAAAAGCAGAAGTAGTGAGTTTTGAGGATTTCATCTCTGCAGGAAGCTTTGCCAAAGCCAGAGCTCAAGGCAACCTAAGACTGGAAGGTAGGGATTATGTAGTAAAAGATGGCGATATCATACATTTTAGATTTAATGTGGCTTAGGAAATAAAAGAGAAACAACGCTTAACTTTCTAAGAGGCAAGGACAAAACGTAGTGTTATTTGATTTTTTCTCATTTTTTAAATTTAAAGAACAATGTCTGAGTGCAATATACCAAGCGTGTTTGAGGGAGAAATTCAACAGAGCTGGATTAAATTTTTAATAGTTAGACTGCATTTGCTTTATTAAATTAACGGATGGGATTAAAATCAATTCTACGCCTAAAAAGTTTATACTTTTAATTTAGTTTAAGTTTTCAAAAATAAAAACTCTTTAGATGACAACATGAAGGCGATGATCAGAGTGATTGCAAAATATCCACCATTAGGCGGGTGATTCATTTAATATGACGGGCTTTCTATTATTCGAGTCATAATTCATCAAAAGTCAAACAGCAAATTTGAGTGTACTTGGCAATTGTGTAAGAGGGTTGAACCGCGAAAAAGCGGGATTCAATAAAACGTAAGACAACGATATAACCACTCCCTACTCACAAAACATTCCTATAAAATGTTCTGCTCGAGCATGTACATTATCAAACGTCACACTTTACTTACTCTAAAGACATAAAAAAATAATAAACATATTTTAAAAAGAACATAAACTAGTTCTAGATTATTGTTTTCTGGGATTCTTGGCGTAAGTGAAATTTCTCCTCCATTTTCGGAGAAAAAGGAGTTTAATGTTTACTAAAAGAATTAAATCCACGAACAGTTTAAATTCAGAAACATCGGGTTGTTCTTTAGCATTTTAAATGTCACCACATAACTATTTTTTATTTTTCCACATCAAAGGAAAACCGCGCGGGAGTTTTAAAAGTGGCTTATTCATTATTTTTTATTGTGCTAGTTTTTAAACAAGTTGCAAAACGAAGCTAAAGTTGCTTGACTAAAGGCTCGATATTGTTATCTCTATACTCAAGATCTTCAAGCTGATATAAGCATGCATACTT
>Ga0308389_1000109_pt1 | contig 59711 bp, 51 predicted proteins | sample Hotspr2Sample148_FD_202362 | JGI IMG/M metagenome (GOLD analysis project Ga0308389, IMG submission 202362) | Hot spring phototrophic mat microbial communities from Mushroom Spring, Yellowstone National Park, Wyoming, United States - 20040719_148 ... | reverse complement strand
ATGATCGCCTCAACCGCGCGTTCCGTTTGTTGCTCCGCGGCGCCCATTTCGTCGCCATGCACCGTAACCTGGTCTGGGATCGCCGCGATGGCCCGGCACTCGATACCGGCGCCTTTCTGCTCGGGCTGGAAGCGGCTCTCGGGCGACAGGCGCACCTCGTCGGCAAGCCATCGCCCGACTTCTTCCGAGCCGGCTTGGAGCGCCTCGGTCTTTCACCGGAGCGCGTGGCCGTGGTGGGCGACAGCCTGGCTGCCGATATCCTCCCGGCTCGCCAGCTCGGAATGACGGGGGTGCTCGTCCAGACCGGACGTTTCCGCCCCAACGACCTCGAACTGGGGCGGCCGGACGCGCTGCTTCCTTCCATCGCTGAGCTGCCCAGCTGGCTCAGCCGAGCAACGTGAGGCGCGAGACCCCCTTACCACCCGAAACGACGCTTCCTCTCCAGGATCGCGGCGAAGCGAGCAGGCGCCTCAGGCGCCCGCTGCTGTCGCGCTGCGGAGCGCGCGGATCTGCTCGGCCGCTCGCAGTCCACTCTCGATCGCCCCGTGCACCGTCGACGGTCGCACGACGCTCGTATGCTCGCCAGCGAACACGAGCCGGTCGCCGATCGGCTGGCCGAAGCGAGCCCGCAATCCTGCCCCACCGGGTGGGACGACCGAGTAGCCACCGCGGCACCAGGGATCGCGCGTCCAATCGATCACCTGCGCTCGGCGCACGCTGCCGGTGAGTTCCTGACCAAGCACTGCCCCGAGCGCCTGGACAACCTCACGCACCGCCTGCTCCGGCGGCAGCGCACCGAGCCGGGCCGCATCGCGCCCGCCAGTCAGCAAGCTGAAGACGGGCTCGGATGCGGCGAAACCGAGTCCCGGCCGTTCCCAGATGCCATGCGGCGTGGTCACGAAAAGACACCCGATCTCCGGGCCCCACGGATCGTACGTGAACTCGACGACCATCTTGAGCGAGCGCCCAGGGAGGAGCCGGTCGATCGCTTCCCTGTGCGGTTCGGGAAGCTCCGGAACGAACTCGATGGTGCCTGCCTGCAACACCCCGAGCGGGAGCGCAACGATCGCATACTGACCACGGTGCTCACCGTCCGAGGCCCAGACCCGTACACCCTCGTTTCCCCATTCCACGCGGCTCACGGCCGAGCCGAGCCGGATCACCGAACCCAGTTCCTCCGCGATGCGCCGGGCGAGCGCTTGCTGTCCTTCGACGATCCGCCAATTGCGCCAGCCATCACCCTCGTACGTCGCCTCCACCTCGCCAGCCGCGCCGATCTCCGCCAGATCCGCTGACCAGCCGATCGCCGCCAGCGTTTCCCAGAGTTCCCACAGCTCCGGGGTGATCGTGATCCCCTGCCGCGACGCCCACCAGCGAAGCGCCGTCGCCAGATCGGTGTCCAGCTCGCCGGATGCGAACCATGCTTCAGCAGACTGGCTCAGCGGCGCGAAGATCACCTCGCCGACCGGCCGTGACAGCTCCCCCGAGGGCAGGATGCGGCCATTCGCTCCGACGAAACGCCGGTCTTGGCTCGGATCATCGATCGCGCGCAGCCCCAACATCCGGAGAAACCGCCAGGTGATCACGCGATCACCGTGGATGAATTCCGCACCCAGCTCGACCGGGAACGGACCATACTCGTCACTCGTCCAGAGTCGGCCGCCGACTCGGTCACGCGCCTCCAGCAGTACGATCGCGAGGCCGGCTCGGTGCAGCTCCCAGGCAGCGACCAGACCGGCGATCCCGCCACCGAGAACGAGCACGCGATCCTCGCGTATCGGCTCACCCACCACACTCCTCCTTCCCCGCACCGCTCATGCGTTCCGTCTCGCTATGTCAGTGTGGTGCGAGCACCTCGCTCTCGGCAACCTCCCGACTCGCACGACCGAGCGTGGCCAGCGCCAGCAGCGTCACCACGATCGGCACACTGAGCCACATCACCAAGCCACCGCACGCTTGGTCAGCCAGCAACCGCTCCACCGGCACGCCGCTCGCCGCAAGGTAACGGTGATAGAGCACACTGGGCCAGAAGGTGACCAGTGCGCCGAGCACTCCGGCCTGCACACCGTAGAGGATCAGGTAGAGCGCTCGACCACCGTCGGTTCGGAAACGCCCCGTCGCGGGTGTGGCGCCGATGAGCGGCCACCAGTACAGCAACGCCCCCAGGGAAAAGGTGAGATGCTCCAGATCGTGGAGCCACCGCCGGGCGAGGACAGCATCGTAGAGCGGCGGATAGTGCCAGAGCCACAGCGAAAGGATGCCTGTCGCGAACGCCATCACCGGCCGCGTCGCCCAGCGGAGCAGGCGATTCCCGAGCGCACCGTGCCGCTGAAGAGCGGCCACCCGCACACGCAGGTACGCTGGCAACGGCCAGAGGAACACCGGATACGGCGGGCCTCGGAGCAGGACCGGCGCGGCGTAGAGGAGGACCAGATGCTGCACCATGTGCCATGAGAAGAAGAGACCACCCAGATCGTCCAGCGGCGAGAGCAGAGCCAGTGCCAGCATCGCCGCGCCGATCCCCCACGCGAAGGCGCGAGAAGCCAGTCGCCAGCCCTGCGGCCAGCGCGCCGCGAGTCGCATCATCCCCACCGCGTAGCCAGCGAGCAACCAACTCAGGACCACGACGACCGGGACACGCCACGTCCAATTGCGGGGATCGAGCCAAGCCGAAAGCGGCAGCCAGACGAGTGGTTCCGGTACGCTGCTCATCGCTCACCGTGTGTCCAGACCAGCGGGAGACCGGTGAAGAGCGCCCCGCCGATCACGTTTCCTAGGGTGGATGGCACCTGGTTCCAAATGAGCCAGGTGCCCACCCCGATCGGTGCTCCTGTCAGCATGCCAGCTGGAATGACGAACAGGTTGACGATGTAATGCTCGTAACCCAGTCCGAAGAATCTCATGATCGGCAACCACATCGCCGCGATCTTGCCACTGGTCGACCGCGAGACGAAAGCGAGGGCCGTGCCGACCGTCACCAGCCAGTTGGCGAGAACCCCCTTGGTCAGCGCGGTCGACCAGCCCAGCCATCCCGAGTCGCGGTAGAGCAGCGCCTTGCTCGCGGCCAGCTGGCGCAGTTGCTCGCCGAGCGGTCCGGCCTCGTGACTCTACCACCCTGTCAGGCTGGCGACAGCGAGTACCGCGAAGCCAATCGAGCCGAGGCAATTCCCCAGATAGACCCACCCCCAGTTGCGCACGACTGCTGCGGGCGTGATCCTTCTCCGGTACCAGGCAGCGGGCAGCAACGCGAAGTTACCCGTGGCGAGTACTAGACCGAGCAAGACCAGCATGCAGAAACCGACCGGGAAGACGACCGCACCGACCAGTCGGGGCAGCCCCTGCGCCCAGGCCGTCATGGCCAGGAGTGTCACCGCACCGAGGAGAGCGCCGCTGGCAGCGCCGCGAGCCAGCAGCGCCGCGATCGGAAGATGCGCCTTCGTCTCCGCTGCCTCGAGCATCAGCGCGACGAGCACTGGCGGTGGCACGCTCTCGCTGCGCTCCTCGACCGGCCCATCCTGGCGCTCCGCCATCCCGCGCATGGTCACCTTCCCGCCCCCGCGGACGACGATCCGGCCCCGCATACTGACCGGTATGCTCGGCTCCGTGCTGCTCAGTCGTCAGCGGTCGGCTCGGCGACCGGCAACCGCCAAGCGGCCGGGACGCTCCGCAACGCCGTGAGCAAGAGTCCACCGAAAGCGATCACCAGCAGGAGGACGAACGACACTGCCGCCTGCGCCAGTCCCGGCCATTCCGGCAGATGCACTGCGTAGCGGCGCGGTACACTCTAGAGCCCGGAGAGCAAGAAAGCCAGGACGAAGCCGCCGGCACCGATCGCTTACAACCAAGCCAGCCAGCGGGCCAGCGCCGAGCTTGCCCACCCCTCGACACCGCTCAGCCCGTGGAAGAGATACGCCCAGGTATAGCCGGCCGCGCCGAAGAGATAGTAGGAGTGGAAGTGGGCCGGGACCCAGAGCGTGTTGTGCATCACGTTGTTGATGGCGATCGTCCCATCGATGACCGCAGCCATCCCGCCGACCGTCCAACCCCACAGACCAGCCAGAATGAAGAAGACCGGCGCCGACCAGCGCACCCGCGACCCATAGAGGAGCCCGAGACTCCCCACGATCGTGACGAAAAAGGCCGGTACACCGACTGCGTAGGAGCCGAACTGCCCGACGAGATGGAGCGGGAGAGGCTGCGCGAAGTCCTGGTAGCGATGATGGAAGTACGGTAACAGGACCAGAACGATGACCAGGTTGAAGGCCAGCGCAACCGGAAAGCTCATCTTGAACGCGCGCCCGGTATAGGCACCGAGCGTCGCGAAGACGAGTGCGACAGCCAGATAGATGTTCAAGTTCACGAGTGTATGCCCGAAAATGAAGAGCATGTTCTTCGCGAAGAGGACGTCGAACCCGCTCACTAGTCCAAGTAACTGCGCGAAGATGGGCACCAGATAGACGACTCCTGCTAGGACAGCGATCACCCCGTCGATCACCACCACGGTCGCCGCCAGTTCCGGCCCGGTCGGAATCGGCTGCCCCGTTCCGACTGGACGGCGGAACAGCACCGGCCAGGCGAGCGCACTCGTGAGTCCGCCGAAGGCGCGTCGTGCCCCCACCAGCACCGCCAGGCACCAAAGCAGAAAGGCCACCGCCACCAACGTATAGCCGAGCAGGAACGCCCACGTCGCGCTGACCGGCCAGTCACCGCGCACCGGCAGGGGATACGTCGTCGTCCAACCAGCCGCGAAGCCACCGACCAGCGTCGCCAATACGACGAGCCCTGATCCCAGGAAACAGACGACATAGGCGCTCCACAGCAGGCGCGGGCTCAGCCGAATCCGCGCAGTGATCACCTGGGAGACGCCTCCCAGCGAAGCCAGAAGGACACCCGCCACCATGCCAGCCCCGTGCAGGGTCATGATGCGGTAGAACCAGCGCGGTCCGAGATCGATCCACCCCGCGTGCTGGAGGCGCATCAGGAGGCCGAGCAGCCCCATCAGCAAGAAAACCGCGAATCCGGTCACCATGTAGGCGAGCGCTGCCTGTTCGACCGACCGCATTGCCGCGACGTTGCTGTGGGCATTGCCAGCCATGGCCGATCCCCCTCTGATTGCACGGTAAACTGTGCCTGCATCAAGTGATGCCCGGTCACGCAGAACTCCAAGCAGCTGATCGTGTAGAACCCAGGTTGGTCGAAGCGGAAGAGCAGCCGGTTCGTATAACCCGGCATCGCTTGGACTTGCGTCACGATCCGCCCATCCGGCGCGTCGATGCCGAATCCGTGATTGACGTCCAGCGCAGTGACCCGGAACTCGACGACCTGCCCGCGGGGGAGAGATGTCCGGCTCAGCTCCCACGCCCACATGCGGCCGGTGACGTCCACGGTCACTGCCGGTTCACCCAGCCGCTGCGCGCGTGACCCAGCGTAGGGCAAGAAAAGCAGCGAGACGAGAAAGGCGATCGCCAGGAGGGCAACCACCAACGGCGCACCCCATCGGCGGATCCGGCTGACGGCGGCACTCACCCGCTCGTAGGGCACCACCTGCCCGCTCCGCGTGGCGACCCACCACAGCACACCAGTCCACGCGATCGTCAGGAGCAGAAAGAGCACCCCCGACACCAACCTGCATCGCACCCCCTCCTCTGGCTGGCCCACGTCGTCGCTCTCGTTCCTGTTCTGTCGGTTCACAACAAAGTTGGTATACGACCAGAATAGCATAACTGCTGACACGTTTCCAGCCTTTTCCGTCGAGTATCCGCCTCGCATCGCGCGGTGCCCCGCCGGCATACCGCGCGACCGGGATCGGCACGCCCGCACGAGGAACCACGCGACTCGGCACCTGCTCTCGAGCAGCCCTGGCCCGGCGACGATCGCCGAGCAGGCGCCAGCGACAGGCTCGCACGCTGTTTCGCCGGGGTCTTCTCCCCGCAACGAACGAGCGAACGCTGTCTCGGGGGACAGGGTCAAAGGCGTCCTGGCCAGAGGGAGAACAGGTCAGGATTCAGGCACCCGATTTATCTCGGTGGGTCGCCGAGGCGCGCAGCACGACGCGGCCGAGACGGCAAGCGGACGAGCGTTCCGCTCCGGCACACCGAGCGGCGGAAACAGCCTCGCGTGGCGAAGCAGCGTGCTCCCGTCGCTCTCGCCGATGACGTGGAAGCGCGCGTGTTCAGCCGAGGTAGCGTCGCATCCGTTCGATCGCCTCCAGCAAGTTCTCCAGCGAGTTGGCGAACGACAACCGGAGATACCCCTCACCGTAGCGACCGAACGCGGTCCCGGCCAGCACGGCGACCCCCGCCTGCTCCAGTAGCTCGCGGGCGAGTTCGCTCGCCGATCGACCGGTCTCCGTCACGTTGGGAAACACGTAGAACGCGCCCGCTGGCACCGCACAGCGAACTCCCGGCAGGCTGTTCAAGCCAGCCACGACCGCATCGCGTCGCCGCCGGAACTCGGCGACCATCCGATCGACCGCATCCTGTGGACCCCGCAGTGCCGCCAGCCCTGCCCGCTGCGTGAAGCCAGGGACGCACGAGTGGCAATTGACCGCCAGGCGCACCAGGTGTTCGGCCAGCCAGCGCGGGGCTACTCCATAGCCGAGTCGCCAGCCGGTCATGGCATAGGTCTTGGAAAAACCGTCCAGGATCACCGTCCGCTCGGCCATGCCCGGCAGGCTCGCGATACTCGGCGCCTCGACATCGTACACGATGCGCCGATAGATCTCGTCGGAAAGCACGATGAAACCGTACTCCTGGGCCAAGTGCGCCAACTCCTCGAGCACCTCACGCCCGATGACCGCACCGGTCGGATTGTGTGGCGAGTTCACGATGACCAGCCGCGTGCGCTTCGTCACCAGCCGGCGCAATTCGTCCGGATCGAAGGCGAAACCGAGTTCCTCACGGAGCGGCAAGGGAACCGGCGTCGCCCCCGCAAAGCGGATCACCGACTCGTAGATCGGAAAACCCGGATCCGGATAGATGACCTCAGCACCCTCCTCGGCGAGCGCCAGGATCGTGAAGAACATGATCGGCTTGCCGCCAGGTGTAACCACGACGCGATCCGGCTCGACCGGGATGCCGCGCGTCCGGCTCACCTCCTCGGCGATCGCCGCTCGCAGCTCCAGTAGACCAGCTGCTGGTGTGTAGTGGGTATCCCCGCCGCGCAAGGCCTCGATCGCCGCTTCCACGATATGCGGCGGCGTATCGAAGTCAGGCTCCCCGATCTCGAGATGGATGATCGAGCGCCCCTGCGCTTCCAGCGCACGCGCCCGCGCCAGCACTTCGAAAGCACTCTCGGTCCCCAGCCGGCCCATCCGCTCCGCCAAAAGGTCCTGCAGCTGCACCGCTCACCTCCGCTCTTCCTCGTCCAGCGCTCCTGAACTGCACCACGCCCTTCCCATCATCGCACGAAAAGCTGAACCGAGCGAGTTGCCACACACGCAATCTCGAGACGGTCGTCGCCCGGCGCTCGATCCAGCGACGCTCCGACCGCGGTTCACCCTCCGCCCGGCGAATGCCTTCACCGAACTCCTCTGAGGCGCAACGCTACACGAGCGTGACCGCAGTGACCGTTGTCCCGCGGGCTGCGCCAGCCGCGGACCGTCACGCCCCAGCGCGCGGTGCAGTCTGCCGCTGGCCGCACAGGCAGCGCGACCACTTGCCCAGCGGCGCCTCCTGGCGCATACTCCCTCCAGTGACGTGCTCGCCGCTGGCCCACTGCTGGCTGTGCGGAACGGTGGGAGGAGACAGGATGCGCCGCAACCTCATTCTCGCATTGGTCGTCCCGATTCTCTCGGTGGCGATCGCGGTCGCGCTCGTCGTCGCGATCGGTGAAACCTTGCTCTTCGTCCGCGAGATGACCCACGATCGCTGGCCACCGGTCTTCGTCGGTACCGTGATCATGATCGTCTTCACGCTCCTGGCCTGGTTCCTCACTCGGCGGCCAGCAACCTCGCGCTGACGGTCGCTTCCGACCAGCGCGAGTCAACCGTGCACTCCTGACCGTCAGGCCGAACGCGCCAGGTTCTTGCGATCGTCCCTCAGCTCGACGCGGGACAGAGCCTCTCGGGTGCGGCTGCAGAATGCAGCGGGCTCGTCCCTTCCGCTCGGTCTCCGGCGACCGTGGAGAGCGTGCCGGCCGACCAGGTCCGTCATTGCCCGAGAGCCGTCGGCTCATCGGCACCCCCGCTGCTTCCCGCCCGTACCAGACTGGCACGCACCGCGTATCCTAGACAGCGCATGTGTCGCGATGATGTCGCACCTGCGGGAAGGTCAAGGGAATGGGATCGACGCGACAAGCCATCATGCGCCGGTCGCTGGCGACCAAGGAGTCATCGTCCGACGGTTTGGTCCCCTCGCGTCGCCAGTACCTGCGCCTCAAGGCACACTATCCCCATGCCATCTTGCTCTATCGGCTCGGCGACTTCTACGAAGCGTTCGACGAGGATGCCCGCATCGTCGCCCGCGACGCCCGCATCACCCTCACCTCACGCTCGTTCGGCCGTAACGGTCGGGTGCCGATGGCCGGCATCCCACACCACGCGTTGAACCACTATCTGGCACGCCTCTTGGCCGCAGGACATACCATTGCTATCGCCGAGCAGGTCAGCGAGCCAGGCAAGGGGCTGGTCGAGCGCGCAGTCACGCGGGTCCTCACGCCGGGGACGGTAGCTGAGGCCGCGTTGCTCCCCACAACCGAGAATCGCTACCTCGCAGCGGTCGCCAGACTTCCCGAGCGAACCGGGCTCGCCTGGGTCGACGTGAGTACCGGCGAGTTCGCGGTTCTCGAACTCAGCGGAGCGGAGCGCGACCTGCTCCTGGCCGAGGAGTACGCGCGACTCGCTCCCGCCGAAACGCTCGTCCCCGACACAGATGAAATTCCTCTGCCGCCCGGCGGGTGCTTGACCCGGCTCGAGCACTGGCATTTCGAGCCGGAACGAGCTGCTCAACGCCTGCGCGCCCTCTTCGCGACGCGCTCGCTCGCCCCCTTCGGCTGCCAACATCTTCCCGCTGCACTCGCCGCCGCGGGCGCCATCGTGGTCTACCTGGAGCGCACCAATCCGGCGTTGCTCTCTCTCCTGACCAGTCTCCGGACCGAAGTGCCAGCGCGTCGTGTCGGGCTGGATGCTGCCACGCGGCGCAATCTGGAACTCACGCGCAGCCTGGGTACCGGTGGAACGCGCGGCAGCCTGCTCGGCGTGCTCGACCGCACGGTGACGCCGATGGGTGCCCGCACCCTTCGCCGCCTGGTCAGCGAGCCCCTGCTGGACCTGGACGAGCTCCGCCGTCGCCAGCGCATCGTCGGCGCGCTCCGGGCAACCCCCGAACTCCGCTCCCGCTTGGGGTCGATCCTCCTGGCCGCTGGTGATCTCGAGCGCTTGACCAGCAAGATCGTCCAGGGCTCAGCGACCATCCGCGATTTCGCGACACTTCGCCGAGCGCTGGCGACTGCCGAGGCCCTCCGTGGTGCCCTCCAGGCGAGCGGTGAGCCAGCTCTGCAGCGCTTCGCTGACGACTTCATCTCCTGCCCGGAACTCGCCGCGCTCCTGGAACGAGCGCTGATCGAAGACAGCGATGGCCCACGCCTCCGACCAGGCTTTTGTCCGGAACTCGATGCCGTGCTCGCGGCGGTCGAGGAAACGCGCCGCTTCTTGGCCACGCTCGAACAGCGGGAGCGCGAGCGGACCGGAATCCGCTCCCTCAAAGTCGGCTACAACAAAGTTTTCGGCTACTACATCGAGGTAACTCGGCCCCATCTCAGCCGAGTGCCTCCGGACTACGTCCGCAAGCAGACTGTCGCCACCGGTGAGCGCTTCATCACCCCCGAACTCAAAGACGCTGAGGCACGTCTGCTCGCAGCCGAGGCCGAAATCACCGGACTCGAGCGCACTGCACTGGCACGCTTGACCCGCGAGGTCACCACGCGGACCAACGAACTCTTGCGCCTTGCTGGCTGGATCGCCTGGCTCGATGCCTTCCGCTCCCTGGCCGAAGTCGCGGCGCAGTACGAGTGGAGCTCCCCGGAACTGGACGAGTCGGACACGATCCTGATCGAGGGTGGGCGTCATCCCGTCGTCGAAGTGCTGCTCGATGGACAGCCGTTCGTCCCCAACGATTGCCAGCTGGGCGGCGATGGACCACGCCTCCTCCTGGTCACCGGACCGAACATGGGCGGCAAGAGCACCTATCTTCGGCAAGTCGCCTTGATCGTGCTCTTGGCGCAGATCGGTTCCTTCGTCCCCGCGGCACGCGCCCGCATCGGACTCGTCGATCGCATCTTCTGTCGTGTCGGTGCACACGACGATCTGCCTGGTGGGCAGAGCACCTTCATGGTCGAGATGGTGGAAACGGCCACCATTCTCCGCCAGGCCACCCAGCGCAGCCTAGTGATCCTCGACGAAGTCGGGCGGGGCACCGCTACCCAGGACGGGCTCGCCATCGCCTGGGCTGTACTGGAAGACCTGCACGATCGGGTCGGAGCTCGCACGCTTTTTGCGACCAACTTCCTCGAGCTGACAGCATTGGAGGCCGCATTGCCAGGCGTCGCCAACGTCCATGTCGCGGCGATGGAGCAAGATGGGCGCGTGGTCTTCCTGTATCGCGTTCGACCTGGCGCGGCCGACCGGGCCTACGGCATCCATGTGGCCCGGCTGGCCGGCCTCCCTCCTTGGGTAGCTGATCGAGCCGAGCGATTGCTGATCGGCCGGCCCGCTCCCACGCCGGCCGCGCCGCACTCCGAAACAGCCGAGCACACGCACGGGCTGACCGCAAGCCCGCACCAGCTCGCGCTTCCCGGCTTCCCCACTCGTCGCCATGCCGCTGAGGAACTGGCTCGCGCGCTGCTCGAGCTCGATCTCGCCAATCTCACGCCGCGCCAAGCGCTGGACTGGCTCTTCGAGCAGCGCGCCAAGCTGGGCAGAGCGTAGTCGACAGAGTGGAGCCGTACGATGCAGGTCGCTCGTCCCCCGCGTCGCCCGATCCGCGTCCTGCCGCCGAACGTCGCTGCACGGATCGCTGCTGGTGAGGTGATCGAGCGGCCAGCCTCGGTCGTCAAGGAACTCGTCGAGAACGCGCTCGATGCGGGTGCATCCCGGATCCGCATCAGCGTGCGCGGCGGCGGGCTGCACGAGATCCGCGTGAGCGACGACGGCTGTGGCATCCCCGCTGATGAACTGCCGCTCGCGCTGCAACGGCACGCCACCAGCAAGCTCGCCGAGGACGACCTGGAGCGGATCGAGACGCTCGGCTTCCGGGGCGAAGCGCTCCCCAGTATCGCGGCCGTCGCCGAGCTGACCATCGCCAGCGCGACGAGCGACGCACCGGTCGGGCGTCAGCTCACGGTCCGCGGAGGCCGTATCCTGGCCGATGAGCCAATCGCGCACCCACCGGGAACGACGGTCACGGTCCGCCACCTTTTCGAGGACCTCCCAGCGCGCCTCGCTCACGTGCGCAACACACGCGCTGAGATCGCGGAGATCGCTCGCGTCGTCCAGCGCCTGGCCATCGCTGCCCCGCATGTCCGCATCGCGCTCCGTATCGAGGATCGGGTCGTCCTCCAGACCACCGGCTCGGGTGACAGGCGGGTCGTTCTCAGCGAGCTGTACGGACCCACGCTCGCCTCTTCGCTCTTGCCGTTTGGTCCGCTCGAGATCGGCGACTGCTCGTGTAGCGGGTTCGTCAGCAGTCCTGACCTCACGCGCTCGAGCCGCCGCCATCTGCACGTCGTCGTGAATGGCCGTTGGGCACAGTCCCGCACCGTGCTCGCGCTCCTCGAGGCGGCCTACCGGCCCCTCCTGGCGCGCGGCCGGCACCCTGTCCTGGTGCTCGTCATCACGGCCGACCCCGCCGCGGTCGACGTGAACATCCATCCGGCCAAACTCGAGGTCCGCCTCCGGGCCGAGCGCGAGCTGGGACAAGCCATCGCCGAGGAAGTGCGGAGCCTTCTCGCCCGCACGCCGCGTCGCTTCACCTTCCTCTGGGCTACTCCGGCCATCGATCCCGTGCGCGCGGCCATCGCAGAGACACCTCGCCCGTATGACCGACCGGAAACCGAGGAGCCGATCCTCACCCCCGCCTTTCCGCCACTGCGACTGATCGGCCAGGTGCGAGAGCGTTTGCTTCTCCTGGAAGGCCCGGCCATGCTCTTGCTCGTCGACCAGCACCGCGCTCACGAGCGGGTGCTCTACGAACGGCTCGCTGCCGCTCATCCGAGCGCCGACGACACGGTACCGTTACCGGAGCCGCTCGTCATCGACGTGCGGCCAGCCTATCGCGACCGCTTCGCGCGCTGGCTGGACGAACTCGCCGCCTACGGCTTCCAGGCAGAACCGTTCGGTCCGCGCTCGTTCCTTGTGCGCACTGTCCCCGCGCTCCCGGGTGTCGTGGCTGGACCGCCGGAACTGCAGGATCTCGGTCAACCAGCGGCGCTGGCTCCAGCTCTCCTGGCCCTGCTCGAGGAATCAGAGGACGCATGGGACGACACGAGCTGGCGCGATCGCCTGCTCATCCAGCTCGCTTGCCGGTTGGCCGTACGGCGTGGGCGACCATTGGCCCGTCCGGCGATGCGCGCGCTGGTGCAGGCATGGGGAGCCACGAAGACTCCGGCGATCTGTCCGCACGGCTCGCCGATCGTCCTCCGCGTCGAGGACGAGACACTCGCTCACCAGTTCGACTGGTGAGCGAGTCACACACGAACCGCTCGCAGCCACACGCATCCGGTTAGCGAGCCGCCCCGTCGTACGCCCGGAACACTGCAACCGCGTTCTGTCCACCGAACCCGAACGCGTTGGCGATCGCCACGCGTACCGGCATCCGTCGCGCGACGTTGGGGACGTAATCGAGATCGCACTCGGGATCTGGATGCTCGAGGTTGATGGTCGACGGTACGATGCCGTCCCGGATCGCCAGTGCGCACACCACGCCCGAAACCGCCCCTGCAGCTCCCACCAGATGCCCGATCATGCTCTTGGGAGAGCTGATGGCGACTCGATAGGCATAGTCACCGAAGACCGCCTTGATCGCCTTGGTCTCGGTCACGTCGTTGAGCGGTGTCGAGGTCCCGTGCGCGCAGATGTAATCGACGTCGTCCGGGCCCATCCCCGCGTCGCGCAGTGCGAGTCGCATCGCCCGCGCCGCTCCCAAGCCATCCGGATCGGGCGCACTGACGTGGTAAGCGTCACCGGTAACCGCCCCACCGGCCAACTCGCAGTAGATCCGTGCCCCGCGTCGCCGGGCATGCTCCTCGGTCTCCAGGACCATCACCGCACAGCCCTCACCGAAGACGAATCCGTCTCGATCCTTGTCGAACGGCCGGCTAGCTCGCTGCGGCTCCTCGTTGCGCCGCGAGAGCGCTCCCATGTTAGCGAACGCGGTCACGGCCACCGGAGTGAGCCCAGCCTCGGTGCCTCCGGCGATCATCACGTCAGCCTCACCGAGCCGGAGCATCCGGAGCGCATCGACGAACGCCTGCGTCCCCGCGGCGCACGCCGCCACCGAGGACATGATCGGCCCGGTGATCCCGTAGACGATCGAGACTTGGCAGGCCGCCATGTTGGGCGCGAACATCGGCACGAAGAATGGGCTGACCCGACTCGGACCGCGCTGGTAGAACATGACGACCTCGCGCTCCATCGTGTGGATACCACCGCCGCCGGTATTGATCATCACGCCGATCCGGTCGGCGTTCTCGCGCGTGATCTCCAATCCCGCATCGCGGATCGCCTCGCGGGCAGCTGCCACTGCGAACTGGGAGAAGCGATCCATGCGGCGCGCTGCCTTGAAGTCCATGAAGTCGCGGGGATCGAACCCCTTGACCTCACCGGCAATCTGCACCTCCAAATTGCTGGCGTCGAAGAGCTCGATCCGGTCGATCCCCGATTCGCCGGCCAACAGCCGGCGCCAGAACGTCGGCACATCCAGTCCGAGCGGTGTGATCGCCCCGAGCCCGGTCACGACCACGCGGTGCACACCGTCCTCCTCGTCCGTTTCTCACGACTCGAGACCGAGGTCACGCATCGAGTAGGCTTCCACGTCACGCTGGATCTTCTTGACCAGTCCGGTCAGCACTTGCCCAGGGCCGACCTCCAAGAAGATCGTCACGCCTCGATTGGTCATCTCGCGCACGCTCGTCGTCCACTGCACGGGCTGCGCAACCTGACAGGCCAGTTCGCGCCGAATTTCTTCCACCGTGGAAAGGATGCGGCCAGTCACATTGGCCACGATCGGGATCTCTGGCTCTCGCAAGGGGATCCGCGCCAGCATCTTCGCCAAGGCGTGCGCGACCCGCTCCATGAGCGGAGAATGCGAGGCGACCGTCACGCCCAGTCGCACCACGCGCTTGGCGTCTCTGCGCTGGGCCAACTCCATCGCTCGCTGGAGTGCCTGCTCTTCACCAGAAATCACCAGTTGCCCGGGTGAGTTGTCGTTCGCCACCACCACCAGCCCCAGCTCGCTTGCCTCGCGACACACCTCCTCCAGCGCGTCGCGCTCCAGTCCGATCACGGCCGCCATGCCGCCAGGACGTTCCTGACTCACCTCGCGCATCAAGCGGCCCCGCTCGCGGACCAATCGCAGCGCGTCCTCGAAGCGCAGCGCGTTGGCCGCGACCAACGCCGTGAATTCGCCGAGGCTGTGCCCGGCCACCATAGACGGTTGGAGCGAGGTCCCCAATTCGCGCAGCCGCTCGCGCAACGCTTCCAAGTAGGCCAAACTCACCGTCAAGATGGCCGGCTGAGCGTTCGCTGTATCGGCCAATTCCTCGGCTGGTCCCTCGAAGCAGAGTCGACGCAGCGGAAGCCCCAGAATCTCCTCCGCCTGGACGAAGATCCGCCGAGCCGCCTCCGAGAGCTGATGCACCCGTTGTCCCATGCCGACGTGCTGGCTTCCCTGACCCGGGAAGAGCAACCCCACGCGCTTCTGCAGGAGCTGACCGAGTTCCATCACCACACCTCGCCCTCGCCCACCCGCTCTCCTCGCTGTTGCCGTATCGTAACACACGGTTTCCCTAGCTGTCGTACCGGGCGCTCGCCCATGTGTTCCGCCGCGACGCTTCTTCCTGCCTCCGACGCGGCAACAGCGACAGCCAGCGACCGGGCCAGGACCGCGTGCTCACCCTCCTCCCGTTCGTTCGCCCGCTCGGCGCCTTCAGGCTCGGCGGACGCCCTTCACTGCCATCCAACACCCCGGCGAGGGAGGCCCGCTCGCCTCACCGCTCTCCAGCTGGCCGGAGGGCACAGTTCCGCGCCCCAGCGTCATCGCGGTCTGGAAGGACCGCGGCGATCCTCGCATCGGAAGCTGACGTCGAGTCAGCCGGGTGGAATTGTGCAGGGCCGATTCCACCCGGTGGCAGACTCAGTCGAGGCGAAACGGGGAGAGGCTCACCCCGTAGTCGTAGGCATCGACCCCCTCGAAACGCTTCAATCCGTTCACCACGAGGTACGTCAGTGGCGTCGCCAGCGCCTCGTAGGCCGACTTCACCAGCCAGGCCGTCACCATCGTGCGGATGAGATCCGGCCCGGCCAACGTGCCGAAGAAGGCGACCGTCACGAAGACGAGCGAATCCAATCCTTGCCCGACCAGCGTCGAGCCGATCGTTCGCACCCAGAGGAATCGCCCGTTCGTCATGAGCTTGAGACGCGAGAGCACGGCAGCATTGGCGAACTCGCCGACCAGATAGGCGAGGAAGGAGGCCGCCAGCAGACGAGGCGTGTAGCCGAGAATCCGCTCGTAGGCTGCCTGCCCGTCCCAGAAAGGAGCAGCCGGCAGATACTGGGTCGCCGCAAAAGCCGCCACAGCCAAGAGATTGCACGCGAACCCCAGCCAGATCACCAGTCGGGCACGCCGGTAGCCGTAGACCTCCGTCAAGACATCACCGAAGATGTAGGCGAGCGGAAAGACCGTGACCGTCCCGGCTGGAACGTACAGCCCCCAGAGATCGACGATCTTGACGGCCACTATGTTGGAGACGATCAACGTGGTGACGAAAACCACCGTGATGACGACGAACCACCGGCTGTACTGGCCGGGACCCAGCTCCACAGGGATATGTCGTGAGCGCATCCCCGCTTCGCGCCGCATCGCTCCGCCGCTCCTCCACCCTTCTCCATCACCGAGCGAGCACGGCCCGCCAGGCGCTCGCCCCGCGGACCGCTGCTCGTATCGATCGGTCGCTCAGTCATCCCCAGCTGCGACCGGTTGTTCACCCAGAACCTCGCGGATCTTCTCCGGGCCGACCGTCTCCTCGGCGATCAGGAGGTCAGCCAACCGGTCCAGCTCTTCCCGGTGCTCACGCAGGATCCGCTCGGCCCGCTCCATCGCCTCGTTGAGCAGTCGCTGCACCGCCTGGTCCGCCCGGTCGAGTGTGCTCGTGCCGATGCTGTGGTCCTGGACGATCTCGCGCCCCAGGAAGACGTGCTGTTCACCCAGCCCGAGGTAGATGGGCCCGAGTTCCTCGCTCATCCCCCAAAGAGCGACCATCCGGCGAGCGAGCTGGGTCGCCTCCTTCAAGTCGTTCTGCGCTCCGGTCGTCACCTCGTGGAACACCAGCTGCTCCGCAGCACGCCCGCCCAAGAGGACGGCCAGGCGTCCCAAGAGCTGGTTCCGCGTGTAGTTGAAGCGATCCTCCTCGGGTGCTTGCACCGTCACCCCCAGCGCCCGTCCCCGCGGCACGATGCTGATCTTGCGCAAGGGGTCCGCACCAGGGGTGAAGTAGGCGACCACCGCATGTCCCGCCTCGTGATAGGCCACCAGGCGCCGCTCCTCTTGACTCATCAGGAGCGAGCGCGTGGTCCCGAGCAGCATCTTGTCCAGCGCTTCCTCGAAATCGGAGCGATCCACGACCTGCTTCCCGCGACGCGCTGCGACCAACGCCGCCTCGTTGACCAGGTTAGCCAGGTCCGCTCCGGAAAACCCCGGCGTCACCGCGGCCAGTCCGTCCAGATTGACGTCGGGCGCGATCGGGATACCGCGCGTGTGGATGCGCAGGATCGCGGCCCGTCCCCGCTTGTCCGGCAGCCCGACCACGACCTGCCGGTCGAACCGGCCCGGGCGCAGCAGCGCCGGATCCAGCACGTCCGGCCGGTTGGTAGCCGCGATGACCACCACGTCGGTGTGGGCCTCGAACCCGTCCATCTCCACCAGAAGCTGGTTCAGCGTCTGCTCCCGCTCGTCGTTCCCCACGCCCAAGCCAGCGAACCGCTGACGACCCACGGCATCCAGCTCGTCGATGAAGATGATGGCCGGTGCCTGCGCCTTGGCACGCTCGAAGAGGTCGCGGACGCGGCTGGCCCCGACGCCGACGAACATCTCGACGAACTCCGAGGCGCTCACGCTGAAGAACGGCACACCCGCCTCGCCGGCCACCGCCCGCGCTAGGAGCGTCTTCCCCGTACCGGGTGGACCGACCAGGAGCACGCCGCGCGGCAAGCGCGCTCCGATCCGGTGGTACTTCGCTGGGTTCTTCAGGAAGTCGACCACTTGCGCGAGTTCCGCCTTCGCCTCCTCCTCCCCCGCCACGTCCGCAAAGGTCACTTGCGGGCGCTCCACATCGTAGACCCGTGCCCGCGACCGCCCGAAGCTGAAGACGTTCTGTTGCCCCCGACTGAGATTCCGCCCCAACAGGAACAAGAGGCCGATCAGGAACACGAACGGCAGGACACTCAACAGGAGACCCGGCAAGGAGGCACCACCGGACGGCTGCACTTTCAACAACACGTTGTGCTGCTGGAGAAAGGCCGTCACCTCGGCCTGCGTATTCTCCGGGATCACCGTGCGGAAGCGCGTCACCGAACGGACCTGAGCAGGGTCCACCGTATCGGGCAATGGCTCACCCGGCAGATAGACGATGCCCTTGGCCACCCGCAGCGGCTGGGTGAACTGGCCATCGATCGTCTGCCCGGACAACGTCACCGTCGAGACCAGCCCCTTCTCCACCGCGGCGACGAAACTGGAATAGGCGATCTCTGATTGCGGCCCGCTCCGCTCCGGGCGGAACACAGCGTACAGGTTGTAGAACAGGATCAGCCCCACGATGATCCACAGCAGGCCGAAGCGCGAGCCGAAGATCCCGCGCAGGGCTTTTCCGAACGGATTCGTGGAGCGTTCGCGCTGTTCGCGCGGTGTGCGGTTGCGCTCATCCATACTCGATCCCTCGATGCGACGAGCCAGGCGCTTGCTGCAGCCTCGGCCGATTCTTTTCGATTGTACTCGCTCGATCGGATACCCGTCCGAACGACGCACGAGGCAGCCGCCGAAAAGCCAGCTGCCTCGCACGTGAGGAGGAGATGAGACAGGTGTGCGATGGTAGGGCCGGGAGCTTCTGGATCACCCCGGCACTAGAAAGTATGCCACCAGGCGGGTACCCGCGTCCAGCCACCGCTTGTGACGATCCGATGTCAGCGCCAACCGCGCCGAGAGAGCGACCCACCAGGCAGGTCGCCATCAGCCCCCAGCCCAGCACCCGTCAGGTGCGCGAGCAGACGCCCCTCCCGTCGCCCGGATCCCGCTCGGCGAGCCACCCGCCTCGCCGCACCCCGTGCCAGCGCGGCTCCCGCAGTTCCCGGCCGAGCACACCCGGACTGTCCGGCAGCCCCCCGCGGCCATGACCTCTCCCGGTCCTGGCGCGAGCTCGATTCACCCGCCGGGACGCCGCTACGCCAGCCCACGTTCCCGCAAGTGCGCCAGCAACCCGGCCAAATCGAAGTAGCAGGCCTGGCGCACGATCAGCCCGTCGCGCACCGTGAAGAAGGCCGCCATCGGCTGCGTCACCCGGTCCCCCGCGTGCGTCGCCGTCGCCACCAACTCGACGGCGACCTCGTCGCCGTCAGCCACCAGCGTCCGCACCGCTGCCCAGCTGTCCGGCCAGGTCGCCTCGCTCGCCTCCAGGAAGGCCCGGAGGGCCTGCTTGCCCCGGAGTTCGGTGCCGGATGGAGTCGGTCCCGGTGCCCACAGGACAATGTCATCGGCACAGTAGCCGAGCGCTGTCTCCAGGTCTCCCTGATTCAGCGCTGCCAGCACTGCCCGCACGACTGCGACCGGATCGCTCGCCTGTCCGCCCGCCTTCATCCTTCGACCGGTTCGAATTCCACCGTGAGCGTGCCCGGCTGGAGCTCGGCCGCCACGGGCCGCAGCCCCGCACGTGCCAGTCGCTCGTCCAACGCCGCTTGCAACCGGGCCGTCACGCTCTCGGCACCCATCCCCAAACCCAATGGCCCTTCGATCCGTCCATCCTCCAGAACCAGGCGCCCATCCCGTACCACCGGTCGGGCGCGGTAGGTCACTCCCCACCCGTAGATCCGCACGTGGAGCGCGATCCCGTCCACGTCGATCTCGGCCTGTGGGTCACTGGCCGGACGCAATTCGGCTGCGTGCTCGGCCAGCCACCGGTTGAGTTCCTCTTCGGTGACCCGTACCCTTTGATGACTGGCGACCGGCGACGTGTCCTGTCCGCTGGGCACCTCCGAGGAGGGCGCCGCCGCGATGCTGGATCTCGCCCCCGCTTCCTCGACCGGTGCGCGTGCCGGCTCGCGCGTCAAGAAGGCAGCCGCCGCCAGGACGACGACCAGCCCGACGACGAGCGTGGTAGTACATCCCAGCAAGCGACCACTCATCCCGCGACGCTGGTACCGCCGGACCGGGCGCGGTCCTCTCAGGAGCTCCGCCTGGCGCCGGAACGATCGTCCACAGGCGATACAGACTGGCCCTGGCGGCTGCTCCGTCCCACAGCTTGGACAATACATCCGTGAGCGTCCTCGCCGCGCTCATTGACCGACGGGCAAGCATACCCTATCTCTCAACGGACGATAATGCGTCCCACCATCTCGGGGTGGAGCGTGCACGCGTAGTCGTAGACTCCTGGCTCGCGGAGCGTGACCGAGTACGAGCCGCCCGGCTCGACGAACTCGCTCTCGAAAGAGCGGTTCTTCGCCGCCACCGTATGCGTCGTCGGCGAGACGTTGCGCCAGACAACGGTCATGCCGCCGGCGACGGTAACCTCGGCCGGCTGGAAACCGAAGTTCACCACCGCGATCTCGACCGTTCCTTCCTCCGCAACAGTCGGGATCGCCATCGGCGCAGCCGTCCCAGGTGCCGGGCTGAGAGCTTGCGGTGCGCTCGGTGAAGCAGTAGCGGCAGGGGTCGGCACGCTCGTGGCGTACCGCGGACCATAGTCGTGGGGTCCACCGTACCCTGAACCACTGGCCCCACTGGGCATGGTGCCGCTGTTCGGGCGCCCACCACATCCGGCGACCAAGAGCACCGCGAGGACAGCGACGATCGACCAGGAGCGACGCATCACCGAACCCCTTCTAGCGTCGGACCAGCCGCAGACCGAACCCACTAGCGACGAAGAGGAGACCTGACAGCAGCGCCGCTGCGATCGACCAGCCCGGCAGCGCGTGCGGCCCTGCACCGGTGGCTGGCGCCACTTGGTCCCGGATCTTACCGCAGGCCACGTAGGTGCTGATCTCCTGCTGCGACTTGTGCACGTTGATCGCGAACTGACCAGCGAGGAGATCAGTCAAAGGCACATCGACCACCGTCTCCGATCGTCCGTCCATCAGGCTCTGCAACGGATAACGTGGCTTCGGGTTCAAGTTCGCGCGCGTGCCCTCGTGGATGTGCGCCGGTTGTGCGACGCCAGCTGGCGGGTTGGAGAGCGTCACCACCACTCGTGTCTGGTTTCCCATCGCCGTGAGCACCGCTGTACCGGATTGCCCCGAACCGCTCTGCTCGCCGAGTGGGATCGTCACCGACTCCTGCGCCGCCACCGGCAGCGCGAAGACGGCCAGCGCGAGCAGCACCAGAACCATCGCCCGTCCGAACAGCTGCATAACTTCCTCCCTCGCTTCTCTCGGCAACCGTCCAGCAGCCATACGGACGAGCGAGCCTTCCGGATTGCGCTGCGTACGACCGGACGCACGGCCACATCACTCGTCAGCGCGGCCGACGGGAACCACCTCGGCGCGATCACGCCAGTCACCCCGAGCACGAACCGCCCGGCCGGTGCGATGGGCAGACGAGTGCTATACTTTCCAGTTGGCCGCGTCGCAGCGGCCAGCTGGAGGAGCGAGGCGTGGCGATCGTTCTCAAGCGTCCCGAGCAGATCCGCCTCATGCGCGAGGCTGGCAAGATCGTCGCCGAAGTCCTGGCCACGCTCGCCGAGACAGTCCGCCCCGGTATCACCACGGCCGAACTCGACCGGATCGCCGAACGGATCATTCGCCGGCACGGAGCGGTGCCCTCGTTCAAGGGCTACCGCGGCTTCCCGGCCTCCATCTGCGTCTCGGTCAACGAGGAAGTCGTGCACGGCATCCCCGGATCGCGCGTGCTCACCGAGGGGGATATCGCCGGGATCGACGTCGGTGCCCGCTACCGCGGCTACCATGGGGACGCGACGATCACCGTTCCCGTGGGGCGGGTTTCCCCGGAGGCCGAGAAGCTCCTGCGCGTCTGCCGCGAAGCGCTGGAGATCGGCATCGCCCAGGCGCATGCCGGTCGGCGACTGACCGATATTTCGCACGCTATCCAGCAGCACGTCGAGGCACACGGCTTCTCGGTCATCCGTAACCTGTACGGACATGGGATCGGCCGCAGCCTGCACGAGGAACCGATGCTTCCGCACTATGGTCCCCCCGGTCAGGGACCCCTTCTCCGGCCCGGTATGGTCATCACCATCGAGCCGATGATCGCCGCTGGCCGACCGGAGACCCGTGTCCTCCCCGATCGCTGGACAGTCGTTACGGCGGACGGCAGTCTCTCCGCCCAGTTCGAGCACACCGTCGCCATCACCGAGAACGGCCCGGAGATCCTCACCCTGCCCTAATCGTCAGCCAGCAGGGTACTCGCGCGTGCCGTGCCCCCTCGCCAGGCCGACCGACTGGCTCGCCCCTGGACGACCGCCATCCCCAACAGGATGAGCACGATACCGACCAGTAGGCGCCAGCCCACCAGTTCACCGAGCACCAACCAGCCCAGCGTGACTCCCACCGGCGGCATCAGATACGTCGCTAGGGAAGCGATCACCGCGCCAGCAGCCGCGATCAGCCGGTAATAGAGCACGTAGGCCAAGCCGCTGCTGGCGACTCCCAGGGCGAGGAGGGAGAGGATTTCTACGGGACCCGGGCGCAGCGCGGCGAGATCCTTGGTCGCGAGCGCCGGCGGAAGCAGGATCAGCGCGGCCAGCGCGATCTGGCCAGCGGCCAAAGCCAGTGGCGCCCCGCGCAGGAAACGGCGCGCTTAGGCGAAACCCAGACCGTAGCAGGCGCTGGAAGCCAGCACGGCCAGTTGACCCTGTGTCGAAGCGGCGCCCACTGCCGTCAGGTCCGCCCCGCTGAGGACGGCCACACCGAGAAAGCCGAACGTCACGCCGATCGCTTTGGCCTGGGTGAGCCGTTCGGCTCGGAAGATCGCCACGGCGAAGAGGACCGTGAAGAACGGTGTCGTGGCGTTCAGGACGGACGCGAGGCCGGAATCGATGTGCTGCTCGCTCCAAGCGATCAGCAGGAATGGCACGACGTTCCCGATCACCGCCATGAGCGTGAGGTGCGGCCACACTGCCCGTGACGGCCATGGCTGACGGGTCACCCACCGCACGGCGAACAGCACCAGCGCGCCGAGGAGAAGACGCCCCTCGACCAGGGCGAGCGGTGGGATGCCCGTCACCGCAAGCTTGATGAAGAGGTAGGAACTCCCCCAGATCGTCCCCAGGAGAACCAGCTGGACAAGCTGACCTCGCGTCACCGCTCCACCCCCGCGGCTCAACAGCCCCAGAATACGGCTCGTTTTTCGCTCAGTACCGCACCCCGTGCTGGCACGCCGAAGCAGCTGGTCCCGCGCCAGCCGGTGGAAGCTCGCCGGCACGATGGACCAGCCAGCAGTGCTGCTCCGCCGCTGGGGAACAGGAAGCGGGCCCGGGAAGCCTCCCGAGCCCGCTCGTGAGCTTCGCTGGTCGATCGCGGAGATCAGCGCATCGCGCGGCGGCGTCGTGCCTCGAGCGCAAATCCGGTCGCCGCCAGCACGCTACCGGCCAAGCCGAGCAACCCGACCAGAATGCTCCCGCCCGGACCACCGCCCGTGTTGGGCAGGACCTGCCCGGCCATCGCAGGCGGCTGCGGTGTCTGGGTCGGCTCGGCCGTCGCCGGCAACGCCTCGCTCACCGACGTCGGCATCGCCGTGGTACCGGCCGACTCGCTCACCGGCGTGGTCACCGGGTTTGGGGTCGGGCGCGGCGGTGTGGGTGTCGCGCGCGGCGGGGTCCGCGTCGGCTCCGGCGTCCCGACCGGCGTGGTCACTCGGGTGGGGGTGAGTGTCGGCGTGGTCGTCGGCTCCGGCGTCCCGACCGGCGTCGTGACCTGGGTGGGTGTCCCGGCCGGCGTCGTCTCCGGGGTCACCTCCGGCGTCGTCTCCGGTGTCGCCTCCGGCGTTGGTTCCGGTGTGGCTTCCGGCGTCCCGACCGGCGTCGTCACCTGGGTCGGTGTCGACGTGGAGCCGACGCACTTAGCATGACTGAGATTGAACTGGCCATCCCACCCGGCATAGATCGTCGCCCAGGCATCGATCAGTGTCTCGGGGCTACTCGTATAGTAAGTGTAATGCGCTACACCGCCGGTGAAGTCGCCCAAACCGATCGTTGCGGTCCCAGCGTTTTGCAACTGCGCAGTGATCGATCCCGGCGCGAGGCTACTATTCGCGATCTGCGTGATGACGAAGTGCCACTCGATTTGCTAACCATCCGAACACTCAACGTGAGTGCCCTTATGGCCGTCCTTGATCGAGATCGTCTTCGTGCCGCTCGGCGTCGGTGTCGCCGTTGGGGTTGGGGTCGGTGTCTTCGAAGGCTTCGCCACGGCTTCACCCGATCCGAGCGCGAGCGCCGAGCTCGCGACCAGGAGCGCGAGGCTCAGAAAGGTCGCGACCCAGGTTATCGTGCTTCGTGGCTTCCCATTCTGGTTCGTCTGTCGATTCATCGCTGATCCCCCTCTCGCAGGAGTAAATAGACACGTGGTATCGCTTGCTCCCTGCCTCCTCTCGCTTCCCAGAAAACACGCACCCGGCCGGGATAACCCGGCCGAGTGCGCCATTGGCTCGACGCTACCCACTGGCGCCCATCACTCAGGCAGCGCTTCTTCGCCTCCGGGATCTCGATCCGTCAGACGTTTCAGGGGATCATTCCTCCCCCAAAGCATCTTAGTACTAGTGTATGCGATCGGGTGACAAGAAGCAAGGTACGAAAGTACCAATCCGCGGACGAGCTGTGAGCACGAACTGGTCAGTTGCGCTCACCACCTGAGGCCGCTCGCTCGACCCGCGGGGCACGTTCCGCTAGCCGCACCAGAAGCTCCTCGAGCTGGTCCTCCCGGAAGCTGCCCACGAACTCGCGGTCGCGCACGTAAAAGCGAACGTCGAACGGCACCGCGTCCCGCTGCTGGGCGACCTGCCACCAGTCGTACAACCGCCGGACCCACTTGAAACCGGTCGCCTCGATCCGTAAGAGCGCCACTGCCTCGCCCTGCAGGTACGCTAACGCTTCCCCGAAGTAGACACGTGCTTCACCGGTCGACTCGACGAGCTGACGCAACTCGTCGTAGCGCAAGGGCGCCGACCGGACCGTCAGCAACCGAGCGCCCGGCGTCCGCGGTTCGCTCACTTTCTCTTTAGGTTGAAAGCGTTGGCCCCGCCACCACTGCACCATTGTTTACCCCCTCGCCTGCCAGAGCCATTCTACCCGATTCGTTGTGCCTTCTCGTCGGTCAGAGTGCGCACGCGCTGCCACGCGGGTGGCCCAGCCAACGCCACGAGTGCTAGCAACGCTACGACCGTGAGCAGGGCTGCCCGCAGCCGCTCCTCCGCCGGCGCTGCTGCGTACGGTTGGAACGGAACCAGCCGTTCCGCCAGCTGCGTCCCCAGCCAGCTGTCCAGCGTCCGATACAGCTTGTTGACTCCATCCGGATGATGGTAGAAGCGCTGGGGATCCAGGTACCCCACGACGGAGAGGAGCGCTCCCCAACCCCAGGCGAGCCCGGCGATCAGCCACTGCCAGGGGCGTGCCGTCACCAACCAGCAGGCCAAGGAGGCGATCGCAAAGCCAGCCACCGGCACCAGGTAGCGGGCCGGCGGACCCCATTCGCCCCACCAGACCCGGTAGGCAGCGACCAACCCGAGATAGGGTGCGACGACCCCCACTGTCAGCCAGAAACGCTGCGGCTGGCGAGCCGCCCACCAGTGCAGCGTGGCTAGGGCCACGAGAAAGACCGGTGCCGCGATCAGGAGTCCCCACTGGGCATCGAGCAGCAATCCAAAGGCACCGTTCAGCGTTCCGAGCGGCCCCGCGAACCCGGCATGATCGGCCGGGTTCTGGTACGGCTTTCCGTAGAGCCACAGGTCAAAGCCTAGGATCCCCAGCCCGCCGACCAGAGCCGGAAGCACGCCCCAGAGCGCCCCTGGCCAGTCGGCTCCCCAGCCGCGCCCTGCCCGGGCCGCCACTGCCCGCCCGAGAATGACCGCGCCGAGCAGTGCCGCGCTGATGAGGAAGCGCTGGTGCAGCCACGGTAGAAAGCCGATCGCACCCCCGGCCGAGAGCCACTGCCACCAGCGATTCGCTCGCTCGCTCGCTCGCCGCACCGCGTAGACGAAGCAGAGCGCGGCCGGCACCTCGGGGAACAGGAGCAGCGCGTAGGGGCCGATCGGCATGACCAGGCCCAAACCGAGCGCGAGCAGCGCAGCCAGCCGCGGACTCGCCCCCACTTCGCGGGCCAGCGAGAAGAGCTGGACGAGCAGCAGGATGCCGCATGCCCCGACGGTCGCCATCGCCCCCACCCGCCCGGCCACCGCCCAGGGCAGGGCGATGAGCACCGTCAGTCCCAACCCGTGCTTGCTGTACAGTCCCGGTCGGGCCGCCTGCGCAGGGTGCGGGGGAAACTCCCAGGGGAAAGCGGGCCACCCTCGCCAGTCGGCTGGAAGGGGCCACGGAGGGTAGAAGCGCAGCCAGGCGCGCTCAGCGTACTGGTTCGCCTCGTTCAGGTCGAAGTCCTCCAGCAGCGAGATGACTGTCATCACGTAGTACGGCTCGTCGCCGGTCAAAGGAGCAAGGCGCTCCAGGTAGCGAAATGCGATCAGTGCCCAGGCCACAGCAGCGACCAGGACGACGAGAAGCAGCCAACGCCCCGCACGCTGCCGTTCGATCGACTCTGCGCGCTCCTCCCGCTCTGCCACTGCATCCTCCGCGCCGCACCGCGCCGCTTGCGACTCGACAACCGACGATCCTACGCGAGCCGTATCCAGTTCGCTACCCCGGTGCACACCCGCACCGTCACTCCCATGCGCGGTGCATCCCGTACCGTTTGTCAGATGAGCCTCTTGACAGCAGCCCACACACCCGTTACTGTGGTTTGTGGCAGCGAGAGAGCTCTGGGCAAGCCGGACACGGCACTGTAGCGGTTTGTCCGGCTCCTATCGATTCTGGAATCCGCGCGGAGTGCGAGCCGGGGACACGGTGCTCATGGGTGGGGTGGTGGTTTTTCGGCACGGTCAAGAAAGGATCGCACGCGACCCATGCAGTGCAGAAGGTCACCGCGTCTCCAAGGCTGCCCATGCTGCTGGTTAGCCGGCGGTAGCCGTCACCCCCCGCCCGCTGACCCAGCTCCGGCCGATCGGTGAGGCAACGAGCGAAGGGAGTTGGAGCGCATCGATGAGCGAGCACACGACGGGTCTCTTGACCCTGGACGAACTGGAGCGCCTGGTCGCCAATGGCGAGATCGATACGGTCATCAACGCGCTTTGCGACATGCAGGGACGCCTCATGGGGAAGCGCGTCCGCGCCGATTTCTTCCTCGAGCACGTCCGCGCCCACGGCACCCACTTCTGCACCTACCTCCTCGGTACCGACATGGAGATGACCACACCGGGCGGTTACCGGTTGATGAACTGGGAGACCGGCTACGGTGACTGGGTCGCCCGTCCCGACTTCGCCACGCTGCGGCGTATCCCCTGGCTGGAGGGAACCGCGCTCGTCTTAACCGACGCGGTCGACGAGGAAACCGGCGAGCTGATCCCGGTCGCCCCCCGGACGATCCTCCGCCGCCAGGTCGAGCGCGCAGCCGCCATGGGCTTCCGCGTGATGATGGCCAGCGAGCTGGAGTTCTACCTCCTCAAGGACTCCTATGAAGAGGCGTACGAGAAGGGGTACCGCGGTCTGCGGCCCTACGGCTGGTACAACGAGGACTATCACCTCTTCCAGGGAACCAAAGCGGAACCGATCTACCGGCAGATCCGCAACCTGATGACGGCTGCCGGCATCCCCATCGAGTTCTCGAAGGGGGAGGCAGCGGCTGGCCAGCACGAGATCAACATCCACTACGCGGAGGCGCTCGAATCGGCCGATCGTGCGGTGCTCTTCAAGCACGGCGTCAAGGAGATCGCCTACCTCAATGGGGTGGCAGTCACCTTCATGGCCAAGCCCCATCACACCTGGACCGGCTCCAGTTCCCACATCCACTTGAGCATCTGGGACAGCGCGGGCGAGCGGAACCTCTTCTACGAGGCAGACGGGCAACCCTACCACATGAGTAAGCTGATGCAGCACGCACTCGCCGGACTCATCGCCCACGCCCGGGAACTTTCGCTCTTCGTCGCCTCCAACGTCAACTCGTACAAGCGCTACGCCGTCGCCAGCTGGGCACCGGTCAACGTCGTCTGGGGACGCGACAACCGCACCTGTGGCTTCCGCATCGTCGGCCACGGCCAGTCGTTACGTGTCGAGAGCCGCCTTCCGGGCGCCGACGCCGACCCGTACCTGGCTTATGCCGCGATGATCGCCGCCGCGCTGGACGGGATCGAGCGAGAACTTCCCCTGCCGCCCGAGTACCGCGGCAACGCCTACGAAGCCCGCGACGTCGTCCGTGTTCCGCGCACCCTCGCCGAGGCGATGGTCGAGTTCGAGCGCAGCGAACTGGCCCGCCGCGCTTTCGGCGACCTCGTCGTCGAGCACTACGTCAACATGGCGCGGGTCGAGCAGGAGACGTTCGACGCCGTGGTGACCGATTGGGAGCTGTACCGGTACTTCGAGCGCGGCTGAGGGAGGGGATAAGGATGGGCAACCGGCTGGCTGGCAAAGTGTGCATCATCACTGGAGCAGGATCGGGAATCGGGCGCGAGGCGGCCATCCTCTTCGCCCAGGAGGGCGGGAAGGTGGTCGTCGCTGATGTCAACGTGGCGGGCGGCGAGGAGACTGTACGCCTCATCCGCGAGGCTGGTGGCGAGGCGATCTTCGTTCGGACGGACGTCACCAAGGCCGCCGAGGTCGAGGCGCTGGTTCGTACCGCCGAAGACACGTACGGCAAGCTCGACGTGATGTTCAACAACGCTGGCATCTTCCCTGACGAGGATGGGTCGGTAGTGGACACGCCCGAAGAAGTCTGGGACCGCGTGATGGCGGTCAACTTGAAGGGCGTCTTCCTCGGCTGCAAGTACGCCATCCCGGCCATGCTGCGGGCCGGGGGCGGCTCGATCATCAACACGGCGAGCTTCGTGGCCCTGATGGGAGCAGCCGTACCCCAGATCGCCTACACGGCGAGCAAGGGAGGCGTCCTGGCCATGACGCGGGAGATCGCCATCGAGTTCGCCCGCAAGAACATCCGGGCGAACGCGCTCTGCCCGGGACCGGTCGATACACCGCTCCTGCGTTCGATCCTCTCCGATCCAGCCAAGCGGCAACGCCGACTGGTGCACATCCCGATGGGACGCTTCGCCCAGGCGCGCGAGGTGGCGCAGGCGGCGCTGTTCCTGGCGTCCGATGAGTCGTCCTATGTGACCGCGACCGCGTTCCTGGTCGATGGCGGCATCACCGCCGCCTACATCACACCGGAAGAGTGATCAGCGAGTCAACGAGAGGAGGGAACCAAGATGGGTGAGCAACCGACGATCGAGCGAGGCGGCGTCCGTTACGAGCGAGTCGGACAGGAGTATCTCGAGCAACGCAAACTTCGCCGCCATGCCAACTGGGTTCTTCTCTGGGCACTCGGGGTAGGAGCGGTCATCTCCGGTGACTTCTTCGGCTGGAACTTCGGCCTGAGTGCTGGCGGCTTCGGCGGTCTCCTCGTCGCGACCGTGCTCATGGCGCTGATGTACCTCTTCATGGTGTACAGCATCGCTGAGCTGACGACCGCCCTGCCCCACGCAGGCGGCTTCTACTCGTTCACGCGCAGCGCCTTCGGTCCGTGGGGAGGCTACCTCGTCGGCGTCACCGACACCATCGAGTACGTCATCACTCCAGCGGTGATCGTGGTCGGGATCGGTGGCTACATGAATACCCTGTTCCCGCAGGTCCCGGTCTGGCTCTGGTGGCTCTTGTTCTACTTGGTCTTCGTCGCTATCAATATCACTGGTGTCGAGATCACCCTGCGCGTCGGACTCGTCGTCACCATCCTCGCCATGCTCATCCTCGTGATCTTCTACATCGGCGCGGTCGCCAGCGGCGCTTTCAGTTGGGATCTCGTCTTCAACATCGAAGCCAATCCTGACCGAGCCGGTAGCTCGACCTTCTTGCCGCAAGGCTTCTTCGGCATCTTCGCGGCCATCCCCTTCGCCATCTGGTTCTACCTCGCGATCGAGGAACTACCCTTGGCCGCCGAAGAGACGCACGATGTCGTCCGTGACATGCCGAAGGGCCTCATCACTGGTATCTTCACGCTGCTCGCGTTGTCGGTCTTCACGCTCGTCTTCAACTCCGGCGTCAACGGCGGAGCCCAGCAAATCGGCGAGTCGAGTGCGCCCTTGGCCGATGGCTTCCAGGCGGTCTTCGGTGCCGGAGCGACGACGACGGTGCTGACGCTCATCGCCCTCACCGGACTGATCGCGAGCTTCCATACCATCATCTATGCCTACGGCCGAGTCATTTTCGCCCTCTCGCGCGCTGGCTACTACCCGCGCTTCCTCTCGGTGACCAGCCCGAAGACGCGCACGCCGCACCGGGCACTCATCGCCGGCGCCGTCATCGGTCTCCTCTGCGCAGTGATCATCGACCAGTTCGGAACCGGCATCGTCGGTGCTGCGCTCCTCAACATGGCGGTCTTCGGCGCAGTCATTTCCTATGCCGCGGTGATGCTCGCCTACATCCGCCTCAAGATCACGCGCCCCGAGCTGCCACGGCCGTACAAGAGCCCCTTCGGGATTCCGGGCGCAGCCATCGGCGCTGCCCTGGCCACCCTGGCGCTGTTCGCGACCTTCTCCATCCAGGACTACCGCCCAGGCGTGCTGGGTGTCGCGTTCTTTCTCGTGATCGCCCTCCTCTACTTCGCCCTGTATTCGCGGCATCGCCTGGTCGCCCAGGCACCGGAAGAGGAGGTCGCGCTCATCTTGGAAGCCGAAAAGGAGCTCAAGCACCAGTACGTGGAGCTCGAATCGGAGGAAGAGCGGCGTCGCATGGAGGAGCAGGCGCGGTAAGACGCGCTGATCCTCAACCCATGAGACGGCTCGGCGCGGTCGACTGCGCGGTCGATCCGCGCCGAGTCTTTTCTACGCCCTGCCTCTTGCGACAGGCGAGCCAGCCGGGACGAGCGTCCGGCTCGCCCGGACGAGTTCGCGGTCACGTCGCAGTCATCCTGGAGAGCCCGGCGCTCGGCAGCCGAGCACTCAGCTCCACCTTGCGGCTCAGCAGTTGCTCGACCAGATCGACCGTACCGTCAGCTTGACCGAGCGGGCACAGCGGGGCATACTTTTGCCGAATCGGGGAATACTCGGTGAGCCTGCTCGCGATTACCTATCTCGTCATCGCACTGATCGGTCTCGCCTTCCTGGCGCTCACTGTTCTCATCGGCGAGATCGCGGACATTTTCGACGTCGGTGACGACGGCATCGGGCCCTTCAATGGCAAGGTGATCGCCGTCGCCCTCACCGCCTTCGGTGCGACCGGGCTCCTCATGACGTTCTTCCGCGTACCGGTCCTCTGGGGTGCGCTCGCCGCTGCGGGCAGCGGTCTCGCCTTCGGTCTGGCTGCGTGGCTGCTCGTCGCTCTCCTCTACCGGCAACAGGCGACCACCGAGTTCTCGCTTCAGGATCTCCTCGGTCGCACCGGAGAAGTAACCGTCCCGATCGCGGCCGACCAGCCAGGCTACGTTGTGATCAGCGGCCCGACCGGCACTCGTCAGTATCTCGCCCGCAGCTCGCGTGGAATCCCGATCCCCCCTGGCCAGCTGGTCCGTGTCTCCAGTTTGGCTGGAACCGTCCTTTTGGTCGAGCCCCTGCAGCCCGCGACTCTGGTCGAGGGCCCTGATGCGAGAGGAGAGACCCGATGAGTTTCTCCCTGCCCGATGTCTTCCAGGCACTCTTCGCCATCCTGCTCGTCTTTCTCGCCTTCGCCGCACTCCTCGCGATCGTCAGCCGTAACATCATCAAGGTCCCGCCCAACATGGTCGCCGTCTTCTCGGGGCGCCGGCGCACCATCGTTGACCCGACGACCGGGGAGCAGCGCACCGTCGGTTACCGGCTGATCAAGGGCGGCTCGAGCATTCGGATCCCCGTCCTCGAACGCGTCGACTTCCTCTCCCTCAACGTCATGACCATTCCCCTCAAGATCGCCTCAGCCTATACCAAGGAAGGTGTTCCAGTCTCCGTCGACGCCGTCGCCAATGTCAAGATCGGGTCCGACGACCAGATGTTGATGAACGCGATCGAGCGCTTCCTCGGTATGGAACAAGACCAGATCCGGAGCGTCATCTTCCAGACTCTAGAAGGACACTTGCGCTCGATCCTCGGCACCCTGACGGTCGAGCAGATCAACGCTGACCGGCAAGCCTTCGCCCAACGCCTCGCCGCCGAGTCGGCACAGGATCTCTCGCGGATGGGAATCGAGATCGACGTCCTGACCATCCAGCAGATCAGCGACCCGCAGGGCTATCTCGACGCGCTCGGCCAGCGACGGACCGCTGAAGTCAAGCGCGATGCCGAGGTCGGCAAAGCAGAAGCCGAGCGCGACGCACGGGTTCGGCGGGCGCAAGCGCTGCAACAAGCTGCCATCGCTGAAGCCATGGCCGAAGCGGAAATCGCCGCGGCGCAGAAAGAAGCGGAGGTGCGCAAGGCCCGTTACGAGGCTGAGGTGCAGGCCGAACGAGCGCGTGCTGCCCAGGCTGGCCCCCTGGCCGAAGCCGAGGCCCGACGCCAGGTCGTCGTCGCCGAGCAACAGGTCGAACTGGCTCGCACCGAAGCGGCTATCGCCGTGCAGGAAACCGAAGCCCGCCGCCGCGAGAAAGAGCTGGAAGCGACTATCCTCAAGAGCGCCGAAGCGGAACGACGCGCCACCATCATCCGCGCCGAGGCAGAACGAGAGGCCACCATCCTGCGGGCCGAGGGAGAACGCCAGGCACAGGTCGTCCGCGCCGAAGCGGAAGCCCGCGAGCGGGAACTGGTGGGCACTGGGGAAGCCGCTCGCATCCGCCAAATCGGTCAAGCTGAGGCGGAAGCCAAAAAGGCACTGGCTGAGGCCCTCCAGGCCGAACTGTTCGCCCAGGCCGAGGGGCAACGCGCTGCACTCCTCGCCGAAGCCGATGGCAAGCGCGCACTGGCCGACGCCCTCAATCACTATGGTCCGATCGCCATGCAGCTCCTCATGTACCAGGCCTTCGTCGAGCAACTACCCAGGATCGTCGAAGCCGCGGCACGTCCCTTGGCGCAAGTCGAGCGGGTGGTCGTGTTCGATTCCGGTGCTGCTGGAGATGGCGCGAGCGCACTCGGACGCTACGCGACGCAGCTGCCGGTCATCGTCCAGCAACTCGTCGAGGGGTTCAGTGCGGTGACCGGTGTCGACCTGACGACCGCGGTGCAGGATCGGCTAGCGGCGACACCAGCTGCCGACGGTGCAGCGAGCGATCCACCGGGACTCGACCCTGCGAGCACGACGTAGCCAGTCGAGCGGCGCCGCATCGCTGCTCAGCCGTGAGATCGTACGTCCCGGTCTGTCTCGTGCGTTACCCGTCACGCTCGCCCGAGCGCGCCATCCTCGTCCCGGAACGGTACAATGGGTGAGCCCGGCGTGACCGCCCTCGCTGCGGCAGTCTCGCGACCGGCCGTACCTCGATCCGATCGACGATCGACTCATGAGGGAGTACTCGGTTCGTGAACAAGCTCGCCGCTCGCTTGCTCGACCAGCTCAAGAAGCACCGTTTTCGACCGGTCATGCTCTCCGGCGATGGTTACGTCCTGGAGATTGTTCCCTATCACGGGAAAATCGAGGCCGGTTTCACGCTCTGGCGTCTCGAAGGTGGCGAACTCGTCCCGATCGCCAGCGGACACACTGAGAACGGTCATCTTCTCACCCCCGAAGGGTTCGCCCTGGAGCTCCCACCCGACGTCGCGCGGACGATCCTCTCGCTCCTTTCCCGCCAATGAAGCCACCCGGCTGGACCTTCGCGCGACCCGGTCGGGCTTGCCCGCTGACGCGGGCCATTCACTGCTCTCGCCACGGACTCTACGAGCGCACCGAACTCATCGACCAGATCGCGTCGAATGCCGGTTCCTTTCAGGGCAGCATCCTCCGACGTGACACGGTCGTCGCTCCTCCGTCGACCGCCGAGACACCTCGTGACCGGGAACGACCCTCGGCGCTGTCCCGCTACCGAAGGAGCTCCCTCGCTCGATGAGAGACACCGAGCGACTCGTCGTAGCTGTTGTGCCAGCTTCCCGCTGGGCAGTTGTTCAATCGCCGAACCAGCCACCGAAAGCGACGCTGCCGAAGCTGGAACACTGCGCCACACTCGGCCTGACGCGCTCGATAGCGCCGCCGATCCCATCACCGGTCACTCCACAAGCGTCCGACGAACGACAGACTGCTCCCCGGTGCGATCTGGCGATGCTCGGCGGGAAGGGGGAACGAGGATGCTGATCCGGCGATCGGCGCAGCGGGCATCGTTCTCGCTCCTCCTCGGTAGCGTCCTCCTTCTCTGCTCTCGGATGTGTGCTCCTCGTGACGCAGAACTCGAATCTCGTTCCAGCGCTCCTCGTCCTCGGCGCGTTCCTCGTACCAGTGGTACTCGTGCTCAGGTTTGACGAGCATTCTCTTCCGAGCCGATCCCACCCAGGTGCCGTCATCTGGAACGTTCTCTAGGGTGGAGCACTGGAGGTCCTCATCGCCGCCACGCTCGAATACGATGTCTACCGCCAGCTCGGTTGCCTCCCGTACCTGCTCGTGGGTTTCGTCGAGGAAAGTGCCAGGCTCGTCGTCCCACTCGTCTTCTCTCTACGCTGGCGTTACCGCTCAAAGATGGCCAGGCTCTCGTTCGGTCTGGCCAGCGGCATGGGTTCTGCAGCGCTCGAGACACTCGGTTCCAGCATTACCGCGCTCATCGCCTCCCGCGGGAACGTCGGGCTAGCCGAGTTCGTGCTGCTGGTTCGCGGTATTCTCTCGCCAGCGGGGCATGCGGCGTGGACCGCCATCGTGACGGCAACACTCTGGCGCGAGCGCGTGCACCACGGCCACGCCAGACTCACGCGGGCCACCCTCGGTGCCTACCTCCTCGCTCTCGCACTGCACACGCTCTGGGATACATTCCAGATCATGAGCAGCGTTACCCGCGTCGACTGGCTGGGCATCGAAGTTCTGACCGCTCTGGTCACCCTGTCGAGCGTGACGTTGCTCGCGCGTCGGTACCGGGAAGCAGGCCGTCAGGCCGTCGCAGCCGCCAGTGCTGCCAGAGGATCCCAACGGAGCGGGTCAGCCTCGTAGACGGTTCGGCGGGCCAAGCACTGCTCCACCAGCGCTGCGACATCGTGGGCCTGCTCGGCTGCCTGAGCCTGCTCGAGCGAGACACGCGTGGCCGGATGCAAGGGAACGAACACCGTACAACAGTCGTCGTCAGGAACGCGGGAGATCGGTTCGGTCCCGATCCGCACCGCCTCGGCGATGCTCTCGTCCTTGTTGTTCCCTACTAGCGGACGCAAGAGCGGCAGATCGGTTACGCGCCGCTCGCCCGCATGTTCTCCAGTGTCTGCGACGCGACCTGCGACAAGCTCTCGCCGGTGACCAGTGTTCCCGCTCCTTCTTCGTGGGCGATCACCGTGGCGATGCGCAGCATGAGGCGCCGGTAGAGGACGAACCGGAGCGACGGCTCGGCAGCCAGCGCGATCACGCGCTGCGCGTGGCCGATCGGCACGATAATCAAACGATTCTTCGGTGGCTGAAAGCGCGAGAGGTGACGAGGAAGTTCGACCGCCTTTTCGATCGAAATCGGCCGGACGTCGGGGTAGGCGTGGAAGTGCACGCACGTGACGAAGCATCCTCGCTTCATGAGCCGGTAGGCCGCGACCGGCGAGTCGAAGCCCCCGGACAGCAGCGCGACTACCCGCCCGCTGACGCCGATCGGGAGTCCACCCGGGCCAAGGAGCGCATCGCCGCTCACCAACGCGCGGTCGTACAACACTTCCACGGTATAGGTCACGTCGGGTTCGCTGAGATCGACCGGTGCGCCCGTCCGCTTCTGGACGAGGCGTCCTAACTCGCGCCCCAGCTCCGGCGAAGTGAGCGGGAAGCTCTTGTTGGTGCGCTTGACGCGGATGCGAAAACTCCCCTGCGGCGGGCCATAGCGGTCGAGGAGCTCGTGGAGACACCGTTCCATCGCTTCGACCGTCAAGGCGGTCTCCAGTCCCAGCGAGAAGTTGACCACTCCGAAGACCCACCGCAGCCGCTCGCTGACTTCCGGCCACGCCGCGGGATCCGTCAGGCGGACGATGAAGCGCAGCGCACGCTCCTGGATGCGCGAGGCGGGCAGGTCGCACAGTGCGTACGACAGGTTCTCGTACAGCGCTCGCTTGAAGAAGGGTCGGTCCTTTGAGCGCGAGTTCGTGCACGCGGACGATCACGAGCGGGGTGAATCGCTCGCTCATGTTCCACCTCCCGCTCGCAGCGCATCGCCGTCTCGCCAGGCGTCGAGCCGGTCAGTTCGCGCTGATCCGCGCTCCGACCAGTTCGATGAGTTACTCGTCCTCCGGAAAGCGCTTCTGAGCCAGTTTGGAGAAGACCAACTCCCCGTTCACCGTGACCTCGAAACGCCCACCCGACGAGGGGACCAAAGCGATCTCACCGATCTGAAGTTCGTACTTGTCCAAAAGCAACTCCACCGCACGGGTGGCTCGTCCACGATATCCTCAGCTCGAGCAGTATTCGATCCGAATCCGATGCTCCACGGTCGATCCCCCTTGGCTTCTGTCCCCACGATCCGTCGACGCTCGCTGCTCGGTGTGACGGACCGTTCCCGCCATCCCTAGATTCCCCGATATACACCGGCCGCGCTCGTTGGGGAGATGCTCGCTCGTCTCAGCACGATGCGCCAGGCTCCTCGGCTCCAGACCACGCCCATCGCTCAGCGACATCCACGCGGAGAATCGTCACACCGCAGTTGCTCGACCCTCTCTCTTCCGCGGGCCTCCGAACGAACCATCGGCGCGAGCGCCGGGCCGCGCCGACTGACAGCCTCATGCGCATCAGCACCGGTGGCTGACGCGCATCGGTTCGTTGCTCGGCACACCGGTCCAGCGAGGCGCGCATCATGACGACCGCTCCGCTGTCGTTCCGGAGGGAACGCCTCGCGCTACCCACCGAGCCGATCGTCCTCATCCGCGACTGTAACTCGGTACCGCGCAGGCTTGTGCCCCGACCGGGTCGAGCGTGGCGCAATTCACCGCCCGTTCTGCCTCGGCGGCCACGGCCACGTCCACCGTCACGATGACTTCACTGCCCAGCTGCGGGGGAGGGCCACTACACTGGAACGCTTTCTCGCTCGTACCACAGCTCCAAGCGGCCACGTTCAGACGGACCGCGCCGCTCAGGCTCATCCCAGCGGGCAAGACATCGACCACCACGAACTCCGGCCAGCGCACCGTGCACTCCTCCGGGCCAGCGTTGCGGATCCGGATGGTCATCGTCGCGCTTCCCGACTGTCCTCCTGTGATCGGTCCATCGAGGCGAATCGCCTTCTCGAAACCGAAGAGGCAGGCGACCGGGCTCGGCGTGGGCGCGACAGGTGGCGTGGGGAAAGGTCCGAGCGTCACACAGCGCGCGTCGTTGGCCGGATCAGCGTCACCCGCGACTGAAACGAGCGCGCAGTTTTCGGCCGCACTGCCTGGCTCACCGCTGACCGTGAACGTGAAGGTCGCACGGTAGCCAGGCGGGAGGGGCTCACCGGCCCGGCAGGTCGTGCCGTCGCATTGCCACGCCCCCGTACCGCCCGTCTCGATGATGCGGATCGTCGACTCCTGCTGGAACCCCGCCGGCAGCGGATCACTGACCAAAGCACCAGTCGGGCAGACCGCTGTCCCGCGCTGCTGCACCGTGAGGGTCACGATGACTGCGGTCCCAGTAGCCAGCGGTGAGACCGCCTTGTCCAAAGCGAGATCGCAGGTCCCGACCGGAGTCGGCGTTTCACTCGGCCCTGGCGCGACCGGCCTGGTCGGAGTGGGGGTACCGGGGGACGGAGCGGGAGGAGTCGGTCGGCGCGCGACCGTCGGCGTGGGCCGCACGGTGACGGTCGGCACGAGTGCCGGTGTCGCCTCGGCAGTCACGGTCTGCGACGGCGCAGTCGGGCTCGACGCGACCGCCGTCGGGACCGCCTCGATCGCCGGCGCTGCAGCGGGGGAAGGGCTGGCGGGAGCCACCGGAGAGGGGGTCACACCGCGCTCGGCGAGCGGGCTCGGGGTCACCAGCGGAACGAGCGTTCCCTCACAGGCAGCGAGGAGCCAGGCCACCGCGACCAGTACGATCACCGCTGTCGTCGATCGGCACCCCGCACAAGTGGTCGTCCGCATCGTCTCGCTCCTGCGCTGCGGCCGCTCGCTCGACCGCAACGCATACGCCTAAGGATAGTACTGATCCCGTTGCCGACGGTGCGGAGCCAGCCGATCTCGAGGCTAGCTCCACACCGACTGAGCGTTTGTGAACGTGACCGCGCGGTCACTGCACGGTGACACAGTAGTAATTATTGTTGATATTGACGTCTGCACTCTGCGGTACGGTCACCCGCACGCAGTTGGTGGCTGGCTTCTGATTCACCGTCGCCGTAAAGCTGAACTGTGCGACGTAGCCAGGCGGGATCGGATTCTGGGCCGTGCAGGCGAAGCCGACACAGTTCCACGAAACCGTCCCACCCGTCTGGGTGATCGTCAGTGGTCCGCTCAGCGTGATGTTCGACCCTGGGTTATCGACCGCCTGGGTGCCAGCTGGACACGGGCCACTCCCCACGTTCGACACCACGACGACGACCGTATAGACATTCGGCTGTCCGGTCGGCTGCATCACCTTGTCGACGGCCATGTCGCAGGCAGCCAGCGGCGTAGGGGTGGGAACCGGCGTCGGGTTCGCGGTGGGCGTCGGTGTGGGGGTGGGGGTCGGCGTCGGCGTTGGACTCGGCGTCGCGGTCGGAGTCGGTGTGGGTGCTGGTGTCGGACTCGGCGTCGGCGTTGACGTCAGCGTCACCGTCGGGGACGACGAGGACGATGACGAGACCGGTGAGAGCAGTCCCGAACTCACGGCGGGTGGCGTAGCCGCGCTCGCTGGCTGGACCGTGGCGACCTGCGGTGCCGAGACAGTGCTGCTACCGGACTCGGATGGGGTCCCCGTCGTGGCTGGCTGAGCTGTCATGGGCACCGCAGTCGCTCGTACCGGCGTCGCCGGAGTGCCACAGGCACCCCAGGCCAGTGCGCCGGCTGTCACAATGATGGCGAGCCACCGCCCGCTGCGGAGCATGCTGATCTATCCTCCTTTCGTTTTCTGTCGTGCCGGCGCACCTGCCGGATACGTCGTCACGCTCACCCTGCACGGGACCGGACCACGCTCGTTTCGGCAGTTTTTCCCCCTTTCCGCTCGCAAAACACTGACCGGGTGCTCATCCCATACAACGAACGAGCACCCGGTCCGGTTACACCGCATCGCTCAGCGACAGACGAGCACCACCGCCTGCCGTGCCGAGCGAGCGACCTGCCGCTGTACTGGCCCCTGTCCGAGCAGCTCTTCCCCATCCCAGCTGACCGCTGCGAGATCGGCCAGGATCCGGATCCGCACCAGTATGCCGGCGAGCCGTAGCGTCGCCTCGCGCTCGCTCACCTGGACCTCGATTTCACCGGCCGGAAACCGGAAACTCGCCGGCTGCCCCGGAGCCAGGAGGCTCGGCACCCCGAGCGCGCGACTAGCCAGCGCCGCCGGTCCCGCCAGGCGCAGCTCGAGCGGCGGACAATTGCGGGTCTCCACCGTCACTGGCGCGGTACCCCAACTCAGGTAGGCCCAGCCTGCCGAGACGAGCACCACCATCCCCGCCACCAGACCCGCGAGTGCTTTCCCCCAGGCCGACTGCCGGAGCCATTCCTGCAGCTTCTGCACGGGGTGCGGTGCCGAAGCAGGTGTCGCCAGCGCCTGCTCGAGCGGCTGGCGGATCTTTTCCCGGATCTCTGGCGCCGGCGGGATCGGCGCCAGCGCTGGAAGGAGATCGACTGCGCTGACGGCCCGGCGGTTGCGCTGACAGATCTCGCACTGGTCGACATGGCGCGCCACCGCGCGCCGGAGTTCGGGCGTCAACCCCAGCGGCAGCACGACGCCTTCCAACAGGCGCGCCAATTCAGGGCAGTCCTCGCGCCCGCGCCGAGCCAGCAGGAGAACCGTGAAGCTCTCCTCCAGCGCATCGCGTACCCGGCTCAGACGGGTGTTGATCGCACCTCGCCGGACACCGACGACGCGGGCAACCTCGGCCGGCGTGAGGTCATGCCGGAGCGCCAGTTCCAGGATGGTGTAATCACGGGGCGGCAACCCGCGCGCCGCCTGCCAGACCAGCTCAGCCAGCTCGCGTCGACGGGCCGTCTCCTCTGGTTCAGCCTCGGGTCCACTGGCTGGGAGCTCCGGCTCCCACTCCTCCCCCTCCGGGGAAGGGAGCTGCGAAAACGCAGTCGTGCGTTGGCGTCGCTGGTAGTCGATGACGGTGTTGCGCGCGATAGTGAAGAGCCAGGCGCGCAGCGAGCCTTGGACGTGGCGAGCCCGCAGCCCTTGCATTGCCTTGAGGAACGTCTCCTGAGTGAGGTCGGCTGCCGCCTCCCGATCGCGCACCAGGCGCGCGACGAAGTCGTAGACCCGGTCGACGTAGCGCTCGTAGAGCAGCGCGAATGCCTCGCGGTCCCCCGCCCGGAACCGCGCGACGAGCTCTTCGTCGGTGAGATCCGGTGGCTGCTTGTGGACGAGTGTCGTTCGGCTGGTCATCGCTCGCTGGAACTCACTTCCCTGTCCATCGTCGAACGGTAACTGATCGGGTAGGTGGGCTTTCAGGGTATCCGACAGAAATCGCTACGAGTCTAGCACCGCGGCCAACCGTCAGAGCGGTGAGAGCGGTATGCCCGAGCTGCTGACATCATGAAAGCACTCAGAGCGACCCTGCCATCGACACCGTCTTCATCCGACCATAAGCTGATTCGCGAGGTGATCGTGCTCGTCCCGCATGCTGTGAGACGCCTTCGAGTATCCTTTCCCCTTCGAGAAGCTTTGGAGCACGTATGGAGCCGAAGGCTCCCAGAAAGGATTCCAACGCGATGCGGGTGATGAAGTTCGGCGGAACCTCGGTCGGCAATGCCGTCGCGATCGATCGCACGGCACGGATCATCGCCGACGCCTATCGCGGTGACGGCCGCCTCGTCGCAGTCGTCTCTGCCATGAGCGGCGTCACCAACCAGCTCATCGCGGCCGCTCAAGCTGCAGCCGAGGGAGACGAGCAAGCAGCAGCGAGGCTCCAACAGGAACTCGTCGAGCGACATCGCGGGGCGGCCGCGGAACTGATCCCGACCGCAGCGCGCCTGGAGGCGACGGTGAGCCGCCTGACCGAACTCGCCACCCGTTGTGCGCGCCTCGTCGAGTCGGTCCACGTACTCCGCGACCTCTCGCCGCGTGCTCAGGACTGGATCGTCTCCTTCGGCGAGCGGATGAGTGCAGTCCTCATAGCAGCTGTCCTCGAGGAACGCGGTATCCCAGCCGTGCCGGTCGACAGCGACAAGGTCATCGTGACCGATGACCACTTCGGGAGTGCCAACCCGTTGCTCGACGAGACCCGGGCGCGCGCCGAGGCGATCCTCGTCCCGCTTCTTGAAGCTGGCAAGCTGCCCGTCGTCACCGGCTTCTTCGGTGCCACGCCGAAGGGTGCGGTCACCACGCTCGGCCGCGGCGGGTCCGACTTCTCCGCCTCGATCCTCGCTCACGCGCTCGACGCCGACGAGGTGTGGATCTGGACCGACGTCGATGGCGTCATGACGGCTGATCCGCGACTCGTCCCCAGTGCGCGCACGCTTCCCGCGATCTCCTTCGCCGAGGCGACCGAACTCGCCTACTTCGGCGCCAAGGTGATCCACCCGCGCACCATGCAACCGGCTGCCGAGCGTGGCATTCCGATCTGGATCGAGAACACCTTCAACCCCGAGCACCCGGGCACACGCATCGGCCCGGACACCAGCTCGAACGGTTCGGTAGTCAAGGCGATCACCGCGATTCCCGGCGTGAGCGTCATCACCGTCGAGGGATCCGGCTTCCTCAGCGTCGCCGACGTCACTGCCCGCGTCTTCGAGACCGTCGGCCGGACTGGCGTCAACGTCTTTATGGTCTTCCAGGCGTCGTCCCAGCACAGCCTGGGTTTCGTCGTCCGCCGGACCGATGCCAGCAAGGTGCTGCGCGCGCTCGAGCGCGAGTTCGAACTCGATCTCCTCAAGGGACGCGTCGCACGCCTCTGGGAAGAACCCGGTATGGCCATCGTCGCCGTCGTCGGTGCCGGGATGCGCGGGACACCCGGTGTCGCCGGCCGCGTCTTCGGGACCCTCGGCCAACATCGCATCAACATCGTCGCCATCGCGCAAGGCTCATCGGAACTCAACATTTCGTTCGTGATCCGCGAAGACGAGGTCGCACGCGCCGTTCCAGCGATTCACGACGCGTTCGGGCTCGGGGGATCTGCTGGCGACCGCTCGGCTGGTTCCTGATGCCGGCACGCACGACGGGAGCGCTCGCTGAGCAACGTCCAGAGCGATATCGCCAGGATCACGAGCGGTAACACCACGAATCCGATCAGAAAGATGAGCGTGCCCAGGTTCATCCACTCGATCGTCACATCTCCTCGCTGGCTGCGCGACGCCGGTCATCCGGCGCCGCCTCCTCTCTGCACGGTAGGAAGGATAGCCAGAGCCGCTCGCTCGCGACGAGGCTGGTACCACCTGATCGCTCGGCCGAGCTCCTTCTCGGGCTGCGCCCAAAGCAGTTCCATGGCCGGGTCCCGACGAGGCGCACCGGGCGTGCCTGTGCTGCCTGACACACCATGTCCACGAGGAAGGCGACGATGAGCATCCTCTTGCTCGCGCTCGTCACTGCGGTAGCCGCGATCCTCGCGGCTGTGGTCGCCCTGCTCCTGCGCTGGTTCGGCATCGCACCAGCCGAGCCGGAGCAGCGGACACGCGGGATCGAGCTCCTCGCGGAGCGGATCCGGGAACGCCTGGTCCAGCGTCGCTAGTGCTTACCAGCTGGTTCCGGATCGGCCGCCTCGGTTCGCTCCGACCGCTCCTCGCGTTCCTCCCGGCGGCCGAAGTCGCGCATGCGCTCGGTATACTCGCGCAGCCGATCCATCACCAGACGGTGGACCGTCCCCTCTGGATACGTCCCATCGGGCTGACGCTCGCAAGCCGGTACACCAGTCAAGATCTCGATCCCCTGATCGACCGAGTCGACCGCCCAGATGTGGAACTTCCCCTCGGCGACCGCCTGGATCACCTCTTCATCCAGCATCAGGTGCTGGACATTGGCTGTCGGGATGATGACACCCTGCTCACCGGTCAGCCCCTGCACCTTGCAGACAGCGAAGAACCCCTCGATCTTTTCGTTCACGCCACCGATCGCCTGCACGTCGCCGTACTGGTTCACCGATCCGGTAACTGCGATCCCTTGCTCGATCGGGAGTCCGGAAAGCGCTGAAAGCAAGGCATAGAGCTCGGTCGAGGAAGCCGAGTCACCCTCGATCTCCTCGTACGCCTGCTCGAGGGTAATGGACGCGGTAATCGCGAGCGGAAAATCCTGGGCATAGGCACCCGCCAAGTAGTTGGAGAGGATCAAGAAGCCTTTCGAGTGGATGGGGCCGGACAGCGCGATCTCGCGCTCGATGCTGATCAGATTGCCGTGCCCCAGCGAGACGCGCGCGGTCACGCGCGAGGGTTTCCCGAAGGCGAAGTCACCGAGCTCGATGACCGCCAGGCCATTGATCTGCCCCACCCGCGCGCCGCTCGTCTCGATCTTGAGCGTTCCTTCGGCGATCAGGTCGCGCACCCGCTCGGCGAGAAGGTCAGAACGATACCGCTTCTTGCGGATCGCCGTCTCGACATCCTCGGCGGTCACGATCTCGCGCCCAGCCTTGCCAGCCCAGTAACTCGCCTCCGAGACCAGGTTGCCGATCTCCAGGAGTTGCGACGAGAGCTTGCGCTGATGCTCGACCTGGCGCGCTCCATACTCGATCACGCGCGCCACCGCACTGCGATCGAAGTGGCGCAATCCCTGTTCCCGCATCACCCGGCTGATGAAGGCCGCATAGCCCATCACGTGTTGCTCGTTCCAGTCCATGTCCGGCGCGAAGTCGGCCTGTACACGGAAAAGCTCGCGAAAGTCATCGTCGTAGGCAGCGAGAAAGTAGTACAGGAACGGCGAGCCGACCAGGACGACCTTCACGTCGAGCGGGATCGGATCCGGTCGCAGTGTCGCCGTGGGCAGGACAGCATACTGTTGGCCGAGATTCTCGATCACGACCTAGCGGGTGATCAGCGCGCGCTTGAGCGCGTCCCAGGCGAACGGATTAGCCAGAAGGTCGAGGACATGGACGACCAGAAAGCCACCGTTCGCGCGGTGCAAGGCTCCAGCACGGATCTGGCTGAAGTCAGTCACCGTCGCGCTGATCGTGGCGCGGTAATCGATTCGCCCGACCAGGTTGTAGTACGAGGGATTTCGCTCGAAGATCACTGGCGCACCGCGCGTTTGGCTGTTGTCGACGAACACGTTCACGCGATACCGCGCGAGATGCTCCTGCTGTTGCAGCGCTTGCAGCTGGGCGATCGGTGCTGGCACACCGGGGAGTTGCGGCGGGAAAAAGTCGTGCCGGTGCTCGGGAATATCCTCCCGCACCTGCTCCAGGAAGGCGAGTACCTGAGGAAGATCCTGGTACCGCTCGCGGAGTTCTTCGAACAGGCCGCCCACCGCAAAAAGCGCGACCTCCCGATCGAGTTGGCGCAAGCGCTCGGCCGTCTCGTGCTCGAGACGACGCACCTCCCGCAAGGCATCGGCCACGCGATCCTGGATCCGCTGGTTGCGCCGCTCCAACTCCTCGCGCACCGGTGGTGGAAGCCGCTCGTACTCCTTCGGCGCCAGCGGCCTTCCCTGTACCAGCGGCAGGCTGATCACCCCCGCTGGCGTCAGCTCCACCGTGAAGCCCAGCTGCTGCGCGAACTGCTGCACGCCCTCCCACAACCGTTCCTGTTCCTGGTTCAAGCGATCGATGATCGCCCGGCGCCGCCGGTCGTACTCTTCGCTCTTGAACGCTCGCGGAATCGCTTGCTGAGCAGCTCGCAGGAACTCATCCATGTCGCGCGCCAGCTGCGCTCCGCGTCCAGCTAGCAGCGCGATCGCGACGGGACGTTCGGGATCCTAGAAGTTGTGCACGTAAACCCAATCAGGCGGTGTCGCACGCTTCGCCGCGATCTGCTCCACGAGACGGAGCACCGTGCTCTCGCGACCGGAGCCAGGACGCCCCGCGACGTAGACGTTGTACCCGTAGGACGCGATCTCCAGACCGAACTCGAGCGCTTCCAGCGCCCGCGGTTGCCCGACCGTCCCCACAACGGGATCCACTTCGGCTGTCGTTTGGAACGGCAAGGTCATCGGATCGAGTCGGCGTCGCAGACGTTCCACAGGAACCCGTCGCTGCGCGGCTCGTTCCGTCGCTACCCCGCTCATCCATTCCCTCCCTTCCCCGGCTAAAGCAGGTCACGCTCCGCATTCAGCCGGATGGTCCCGGTGGCGTCAAGATACTGCCGACGAGAGCAGCAGCACCGTACGAGAGCACCGCGACCAGCAACGCCCGCAACGTGCCGACCGCCAGTGTTTCTCGGAGCGCCATGAGCGTCGCGAAGAAAGTCCAGACAAAAGCCAGCGGCACGACGACCAGCTGGAGCGCGGGAACGACTCCGAAAACGAGCAAGAGACTCGGCGCCAGGGCGAAGCCGAGTGTCCGCACCAGCGCTCCCAACGTCGCCTTGGTCTCCGGCCCAGGCAACGCTTTCGTGCCGAAGAGGTAAGCCGCGACGACGAAGATCGTCCAGGATACGAAGGCAGAAGCAGCCACGATGCCGAAGGCGGTCAAACCACCGCCGGGTAACGCGACGACGCCAGCTGCCAGGACACAGAGCAGGACGAACAGGAGTGCCGGCACCGTGGCGGTTGGATCATCGCGGAGCTCCCGGTAGACCGTGGGGTCGAGCCGCAGCGCACTGATGATCCGCCTCAGCATGTCTTCCCCTCGTTCGTCTCGACCACTCGCGGGGCCACCCGTACTCTCTCACGACCCAAGCGTACAGCGGCGGTACCTCCAGGAATTCGACACGCGCCCCGAGCGTCCGCGCCTCGATCAAGAACGCCTTGAGTCGCTCGGGATCCCGATAGAGGCACTCCGGTGACGGCACCAGGATGACGTCGATCTCGCGCAGCCACATCGCCGTGCGCAGCGCCTTGAGACCCGGACGTTGCTCCGGAAACTCGGGGAGGATCTCGCTGAAAACGCGCGTCACGTGGTAGCACTCGCGCGCAGCCAGTTCGCGTAACCGCGCCTCCTGGTCAGCCAGCTCCGACTCCGGACAAGGGCGTCGTTTGACCTCCTTGGGGTCCGTCGGGAGTCGCGTCGCCAGGAACAGCGCGGCCCGCTCGGCAGCCATGACTCACCTCCCCTCCGACTCGCCGGGGGACAGCGCAGCGTTTCCGCCGTGCCTCAGCCGCGCTCGCCCTGGTACATGCCACGGTATCCCTCGTTGACAGGCCGCTCCAGCCGATGCAGCACGAGTTGGGCGATGCGGGCACAGCGGCGCAGCCGAAAGCCTTTCGGATTGTAAACGACGAGCAGTGCTACCCCTTGCCCCGAGTATCCGGCATCCCAGACCGCGGTGTGCACCGCGACGCCACAGCGGAGCAGACTCGAGCGCGGGCGGGCATAGGCCATGCAGTCCGGTGGGAGCGTCACGGTTTCGGTGAAGCGCACGAGGTACGGGCCTGGCTCGAGCTGCCACCAGCCATCACGATCCGGCTCGACCACCTCCAGCTCCGGCAGGCGACGCTCTTCGTCGATCGCGCCGACCTGGCCAGCACTTGCGAAGCGCGCGACCGACCAGACAGTCAAATCGATCCCGTGCGGCTGAAGTTGCGCCTCGACCGCCGGAAGGTCGCGGAGCAAAGGTGGATCCGCCGCGAGCAGTGCTGCCAGTTGCTCCCGCATGAGGACGCCATCGCGCTCGCTCATTCAGCCTCCTCGTGCCTGCATGACTCGGTAGGGATGCCCGATTTGGACGATCGGGCGCTGGTGCTCGGGAAGCTGCGCCCAGGGATGGAGCGCACTCGGCTCTTGCCGGGGCACGATTCGTCCATCGACCATCGTCAGCGTATTGACGAGAAGCCGGTCGCCAGACCGCGCCTGCATCGCCACGTCGTAGAAAGTGAACGTCCCCTCGACCACCTGGAACAGGGCGATATCCGCTGGCGTCCCCTCGGCCAAGCTCCCCAGTTCCGGCCGGCCGATGATTTTGGCCGGTCGTACCGTCGCCCGCTCGATGACCTCCGCCAGCGAGAGTCCCAGCGCCAGGAACTTGGAGAGCGTGGTGGGGAGGTCGAACAGCGGTCCCTGGATCGCCAGCTGGTGGATATCGCTCGAGATGACGTCCGGCACGATCCCCTCGGCCAGGAGCCGCTCGGCGACCTCAAAGCTGAACGAACCTGCACCATGCCCGATATCGAGGACCAGTCCGCGCTCGTGCAACTCGCGGATGCGGGGGTGAACCCGCCCATCCGGGGTGAGAATCCGCATGGTTCCACCAGTGAAACAGTGGGTCAGAATGTCACCGGGACGCAAGAGCGCGGCTACCTCGTCGATCGACGGTGGGCCGTTCCCGATGTGCACCATGAGAGGAAGTCCGAGCTGGTCAGCGAGCTCTCGAGCCAGCTCGAGCGGTCGGATCCCGACACCGCGCGTGGTATTGGCATCGATGCGCGCCTTGACGCCGAGGATGACGTCGCGGTTCGCTCGGATGATCGTCGCAGCGAGCTCGAGGTCGCAATAGTCGAGATTGGCGAACTCCCACGTTGGGGCGACCAAGCCGATCGAGGAAAGATTCAAAAGTGCAAGAATCCGAACCCGGCTCGGCTCGACGACGTACCGGCGAAAACCAGGAAACGTGTAGGCTCCGGCACTTCCGACGTCCAGCCAGGTCGTCACTCCGGTCCGCGCAGCGATCGGATCGGCTTCGATTCCCCAGTAGGTCGCACCCCAGTAGACGTGCGTATGGAGGTCGATGAGACCCGGCGTCACGATCTGACCCCGCGCATCGATCACTTGCTCGGCGATGGCATCCGCCAGCGAACGCGCCACGCGCACGATCCGTCCCTCGCGGATCCCGATGTCGAAGCGGCCGAAGCGCTGGTTCGCCGGGTCGATCACCTCACCGCCGAGAATGAGCGTGTCGAAGCGATCCCGTTCCGCTGGCCCCATCGCTCCATCCTCCCGCTTCCCGCTCGAGGGTCACCAGGCACGCTCGACCGGTCAATCCTCCCCCGAACTGGACCCCTTCGTCAATGCTGCCCCGCCTGGACGAGGGCACTCGCCCTACCGTCGAGCCTTAGTCGAGCGTGCACTCCGTGAACGCGGCGAGAGCCGACACAGACCGACAATCGCTGAGCTCACACCCTCACCCCACCACGAACACCGGTGATCGCCAACGCGATCCATCGCGTCCGCCGTTCAGGGAAGAGTGGCTCGCGCCGACAGCGCTGATCACGCTCATCCCGCAGAAGTCCGGACGCGCCGAAGACCGCACAGCGCGCTCCACCGAGATCCCCGCCGTCTCACGCACCGGATGGCGCGTCTCCGGCGGTGCGCTCGCATGCTGCCTCCAGCAGTCGCGTCGGCTCTCCCGACAAGGCGCTCCGCAACCACGCGATCAGCTCCTCCACTCGCTCGCAATGCGTGCCGTACCAGTAGAACTGGTTGCAGCCGCTGCATCGCCAGAACTCCTGAGCACGCTGCCAGCTACGCGGTGGGACATGCGCCCGCGCCTCCTCGCGATCGACCAACACGAGTAACCCGTTGCAGCGTGGGCAACGCACGAACGGGCGCAGACTGCCCACCAGGTCGAAACGCCGGACGACCTCGAGAAGCTGCTCCCGCGGATGGGCCGAGCGCAGCCAATACCCGTGCGTGACGGCTCGCCGCTTCAAGAGTTCCCGGTCGCGTGTCAGCACGATCCGTCGCTCACGCTCCGCCCATGCCGCCAGCGTTGCGTCGTCTGCCTCGCGCTCGTACCGCGTATCGAAGCCGAGCAGGCGCAAGTAGGCAGCCAAGCGGCCGAGATGGACATCGCAGACAAAGCGAGGCTCGCGGAGCGGCCTGGGACGCAATCGTTGCACCGACCGAATATCGATCGTTTCGAACACCGGATAGATCGCGACTCGGTCGCCGTCTTTCAGACGAACAGCCCAATCGGCGGGCTCGCCGTTGACGAGGACGAGATCGACCTCCGGCGGAGGGATACCGAGCCCCGCCACCAGGTCACGCACGGTCGCACCGAACGGGCGCGGTACCTCGAACGAGCGCTGGCGCACCGCCGCCGGCAGGAAGTCGTTCAACTCAGCGTACGCTCGCACCACCACCGCGCCAGCTGACCAGCGCACGACGCCTGAACCCCGAGAAGCTCACCAAAGGAAGACCCCGCGACCGAGTCGCGGTCAGCAGGATCGCCCAGACCTCGCCCGCAGCCAGTGTAGCAGCGTTTCGCCGTGGAGGGCGCGGAGCGGTTGCTGCGAGCGCACGATACCCGGCACGCGCACGGCCCGCTTTCCGACCGAGCGGCAGCCGAAGGTTCACCAGGCTTCCTCCTCGGGAGGGCACCTGTTCCGGCACCTGGCCACGAAGAAGGCAGCATCGGGGCAGGACCACGCCAGCGGGCGGTCCAGCAGCAGGCGCTGCCGCTCGCCTCCCTCCCGGCCCGCCACCAAGCGCCCAGTTAAGGAAGAGAATCGTGTCCGTTGGTGAAAAGCGACAAAAAGACAGAGCGAGGATGGAACCGATGACTCCCCCTGAGCTCGCCTCGAGCCTCCCCCAGCGCCGTGACCGGACGGAGGAGCGGAAGGTCTCGCGGATGCATTGGCCCGAGAGTCCGCGACGCATGCGAGACACCTGCACTTTCCTCCAGCTGAGCGAAAGGACCAGTAGTGAGCGAACTCGCGCACCGTCGGCGCGCTGAGCGTCTCCGCACGTCCGTACGGGGCCACTGGCTCACCGCTGCCCACTCCGACCAGCTCTGTTGCAACGGAGCGCCCCCGCCCCCTGGACGCGGCGCGAGGTCGCTCTGTTCTCCGCTCGTCAGGATCGGCCGCCGCGAACGGTCATGCCTGCCCTCGGTGACCGCCTCGTCGAAGTCGTCAGGGACCGACCGGTTGCCAGCTCTCACCTCTGCCGGCTCCTCGGTCCTTCGCCCCGCGAACGCTCATTCCAAAGCCCAAAGGACTGACAGCCAGGAGCCCGCTGGGCATTGGCGTTTCGACCATCGCGCCTGCCCTACCCGCTGGGTGTTCGAGAACTCGAATCTCCGCGGCAGGCTGGGCGGCAGCAGCTCGCCACTCCGGGTCGGTGACGCACCGCGATTCTGGCCGCAAGCACGCTGTGCCGTGTCACCACCCGGAGCGGTGTCGAGCGTCGAAATGTCCCTCACGAGCAGCTGATCGCCGCACCGCCACCGCGCGCAGGATGGTAGACCACGCCATCGGTGCAGCGAGTGCACGAGTCAGCCCGTTAACTATCCTGTGCTGGAGACGCTCGACTGGAGATCGTAGTACTGCTTCAAATACTCTACCGCTGCATCGATGCTGGCCGGCAACCGCTCTGGCACGACGACCTCGATCGGCGCCCCGAGCACGAGTGCCCGCTCCTTGGCGAGCCAGCGTGCCTGGCGCCGGGTCGGGTCCGGCTCGTCCTTCGTCCGTTCCTGGTAGAGTCGCTCCTTCGCGATCTCCAGGGCAACCACCCGCGGATAGTTCACCTGCCAGAACGCAGTTTCGCCGAACGCCTGGAGATACGCCTCGATCCGCGGGTCGTCACTGGTCGCTGCGAGGTCGCGATCCCGCTCCACGCGGGCCTGCACCGTTCGCTCGTCCGGCCACAGCCCTTGCCGCTGGGCCTCAGCTTCCAATGTCCGATCGACGATGAGGGCCGCCAGCGCGACCGTCGGCTTCCCGTACTCCTCGATCAGGCGCGCCTGCCGCTCGAGGAACGCTCGCTGCTCTTCGGTCACCGCCATCCGGGTTCCCACCTCACCCATCCAGGCGAGGTTAGCCGCCACCCAGTGCTCCATCTCGGTCAGCTCGGCCGCGGTGATCGGCTTGTCTGCCACCAACAGCACTGTTTCCCGGTCACCGTTTCGTGCGGCCTCTGCCGCCGACTCGACGCGGTCGATACCCGGGAACGGGGCAGTCAGCCCCGCGCTCCGCGCCAAGGCCACCGCGCCAACCAGCACGAGCAAACCGAGCAAAGCGATTGTTCCGATCCGGTACCGCATGACGACCTCCTACCAGAGCGTCCAGGTCCGGTCGCGGCTGACGCCCTCGTAACATCCAGCGGCGTCGCAGAGGAAGAACGCCCACGTTCCGCGATCCTGCGCACGCCTCGTGCTGTCGAAGCTACCGAGATATTGCGAGTTGGTGGTACAACCGCCGAACACCAGCCCCCCAAGAGGATAGACTGTGCCACAACCGGTCCTCGTCCAAGCGTAAGAAGGAACCGTCCTTCGGACTTGTCCATCGTGGATGAAGTAAAGAACCGTGCCTAGGGAGCGGATGTCGCTCGTCGGGTTCCGGACGTAGACGCTGCTTTCATGACGGGTCAGCACAGTGACTCCAGGGAGCGGGTTCCAGTCTGTACGTCCTAGATAGTTCCCCGAGTAGGACCATAACCCGCCTCTTGGCTTGATTCCACTCGCTGACCACTCGTAAAACAATTGTCCGTATGCCGCCTGCGCTGCCCCGGCCACAAGGGTGAAGACGACCAAAACTCCGATGACGACCAGGACACGCCTCACAGTTGACCTCTGTTGTCCGTTACCTGCCATACCTGAACAGCGGTCATCAAATCCTTCAAGATAGCAGAGAGAGATGTCAAGATCCCGATCGCTTCCGCGGTGGGGGCGCTCGCGACGCACCGTACACCGCAGCGACATACCGGAAAACGAGCTGTACTCGAAACCAGCAGCCGCGTCGTCGGAAGATCAGACGCCTTAGCCGTGCCGCCCACTGTCGTTTCGCGAGCAACCGGGCGACCGTTCATGCTCGGACGGATGGAATCCTGCTTTGTTGAGGTCGATCCATCACGGTATCCACGCCGCACGTTCTCCCGGCACGTATAAGGGCATCGTGCTCAGCCGTGACCGATCGCCTCGACGCGGACGTGGACGAAGAGCTCCGCGACCCGCTCCTCGTCGAGCGCCCCCGGCTGGAGTGTCTCCACGCTCGCCGAGCCAGCCGCGACGGCGAGCCGGACCGCCTCCACGAGCGGCAGACCACGCGCGATCCCCGCTGCGAAGCCAGCCACGAACGCGTCACCGGCACCGATCGGGTTTCGGATGGTTACCGTACTCGGAGCGGGCACGAACCACGATCGTCCCTTCATGGCGACCGCCGCACCGGCTGCTCCCGCTTTGACGATCGCCGCCTGCCGTACTGCCCAGGCGAGTTCCCTCGCAGCGGCGAGAGACCGTTCGCGGAGTTCGGCCGGATCGTCGGTGACGAGCTCGGCGCTCGCTCGTCCCAGCGCGCCCTCGGCCTCGAAAACATTGGGCGCCAGGATGTCCGGCTCGGCCGCGAGCACTGCGACGAGTGCTTCCCGCGCGGCGTCCACGATGATGGGCAAATGGCGCGAGCGAGCGAGCCCTACGCAGTCGGCGTACAGCGTCGACGGAAGGCCAGGCGGCAGCGATCCGATCGCCACGACGAGCGCGCTCTCGACGAGGTGCGATCCGAGCAGGTCGAGCAGTCCAGACGCCAGACTCGCCTCGAGTCGAGGACCTTCCTCATTGAAGACGGTTACCCGCCCGCTGTCCTCGAGCACGATCGTGTTGACCCGTGTCTCCGCCTCGATCCAGGAGGGGTGCACCCTGAGCCGCTCGTTGCCAGCGAGTTCTGCTACCAGACGGCCGATCCACCCCCCGAGGAAACCCACTACGCACGCTTCGGACTCCAGCGCTGCAGCCGTGCGAGCGAGATTCAGTCCCTTCCCGCCTGCCGAGGTGAGGATCGAGCGGAAGCGCATGACCGTGCCAGGTGCGAGCGACCCGAGCGACCCGATCCGATCCAAGCCGAGGTTCGGGCAAAGAACAGCGATTTTCCCCCCGCTCATCGGGCTGCTCATCCTTCCTGCAACGGACCAGCGACCGCATCGAAGGAGGCCGTGGTGCCTCGACAAGCTCGCACGACCGTCATGCAGCAACATCCTACCGATCCGATGGCGAGCACGGTAGACCCCATGCTCAGGACGACCAGTCGGAACACCAGAGACCGCCCATCGCCGATACTGTCCCGATCGGACAGCTTCTCGATGAGCGGAGAGCATCGTACACTGGGTCAGCGTGGTGGGAACGACGGGGAAAGGAGCCTCGAGCGATGACGACCGTGCTCGGGAAACCGCTCAAGCGACGCGATGCTGAACCGAAGTTGCGCGGCGACGCGCGATACACTGATGACTTTCGCATTCCTGGCCTCCTGCACGCCCGCCTGGTGACGAGTCCATACGCGCATGCGCGGATTCTCCGCATCGACTGCGACGCCGCACGCCGCACCCCGGGTGTCGTCGCCGTTTTCACTGGTCACGATCTCCTTCCCGAGGGCCCGGAACCGGCCGAGCGAGCCCGGCATCTCTTGGCACGGGACAAGGTCATCTATGCCGGTCAGCCGGTCGCGATCGTCGTCGCCGAATCACCGTACGTGACCGCCGATGCAGCGGCACTCGTCGAGGTCGAATACGACGAACTTCCAGTGGTCGTCGATCCACTGGCGGCCATGACACCCGAGGCCCCGGTGATCCGCCAAAAAGAACTCGAAGGTGAGTGGGCAGAAGCCGGCATGCATGCCACGGTATCGGGCGGCGAAGAACTCGATGTCTGGCGTCTGCCGGCCAACGTCACCAACGCCGTGCGCTTCCAGCGGGCTGACGTGATGCAGGGTTTCGCCAGCGCCGATGTCGTGATCGAGCGAACCTACCGGACACCATTCGTCCACCAGGCATACCTCGAGCCGCATGCCTCGGTGGCTGTGCCCCGACCCGAGGGCGGTGTCACCATCTATACGACCACACAGGGTCAGTTCTATTGTCGCAACGTGACCGCGACCACGCTCGGTCTCCCTCACGAAAAGGTGACGATCGTTCCGATGGAGGTCGGAGGCGGCTTCGGCGGTAAGACCGTCCTCCTCGAGCCTCTGGTCGCAGCGGTCGCATTGCGGCTCGGCAGGCCGGTCAAGCTCGTCCTGACCCGAACCGAAGAGTTTCTGCTCGCCACACCGGCCCCCGCCGCGATCTTCGAGCTCCGGGCTGGCGCTCGCCGCGACGGCACGCTCACCGCGCTCCGCGCCCGGGTTATCTTCGACTCGGGTGCTTACCCCGGCGCGCCAGTCACTATCGCACTCCTTCTTTTGGGTGGAACCTACCGCTGGGAACATCTCGATCTCCTCGGCTACGAGGTTCTCACCAATAAGCCAGGGACGGGGGCCTATCGCGCACCAGGAGTTCCCCAGGCCACCTTTGCGCTCGAGCAGCTGATCGACGAACTCGCGCGGGCGATCGGGCAGGATCCCCTCGAGCTGCGTCTCCGCAACGCCGCGCGAACGGGTGATCTTCAGCCGAACGGTGTCCCCTGGCCTCCGATCGGGCTCGTCGACGTCCTCGAGCGGGCCCGGCAACACCCCCTCTGGCGTTCACGCCAGCGCCGCCCCAACGAAGGCTGGGGCATCGCGGTCGGTGGATGGCTGGGCGGTATCGAACCCTGTGCAGCGAACATTCGGCTGAATCACGACGGCACCTTCACCGTCACGCTCGGTGCCATCGACATTACCGGCACGCATACGGTTCTCGCCATGATCGCGGCAGAAGTGCTGGAACAGCCAGTCGAGCGAATCCGGGTCAAGCTCCTGCCGACCGACGGTGCTCCCTACGCGGGGATGAGCGGAGGGAGCAAGATCACCTACACGGTCGGACTCGCGGTGCAAGCAGCAGCGGAGGATGCCAAACGGCAGCTCTTGGAGATCGCTGCCAACAAACTCGAAGCTGCACCCGAGGACCTGGAACTCGTCGATGGCGCGATCCGCGTCCGCGGTATGCCCGATCGGCAGATCACGCTCCGCGAGATCGCACACCTGAGCATGGTCTTCGGTGGCAAATATGCACCCGTCTACGGCACCGGCCGGAGCGTCGTCCGCCAGCAGTCCCCCGGCTTCAACGCGCAAATCGCACACGTCGCGGTCGACCCGGACACCGGCGAGGTGGAGGTGCTCGATCTGGTCGCGATCCAGGACGTCGGGCGCGCACTCAACCCAGCACTCGTCGAGGAGCAGGTGCACGGTGGTGTCGGCCAAGGTATCGGGTGGGCTCTGCACGAGGCGATGCGCTGGAGCGAGAATGGCCAACCGCTCAATCCCTCCTTCCTCGATTACGATCTCCCCAAAGCGAGCCAGCTACCGCCGATCGCCGTCGAACTCGTCGAGGTTCCCTCGCCGATCGGTCCGTTCGGGGCTAAGGGAGTCGGTGAGCCGCCCGTCGTTCCGACCGCTGCAGCCATCGCCAACGCGATCGCTGATGCCATCGGCGTGCACCTGAGCGAGCTCCCCATCACGCCCGAGCGCGTGCTCGCTGCGCTGCGCGACAGAGCACTGAGTTGAGCGAGTAAGGTATCCAATTGGAAAGCAGCTGGAGTCGATCCGCGGCCGCACCGACTCCAGGCGGGTTCGCGGCGTGGACAGCGCAGCACACGAGAGCATGTCGGCACCCAACTCGCGGACCAGGCAGGCGGCGCGAGTGTTCAGTTCACCCCTCGAGCCGGCAGTGGCCGCATCGGTGAGGAGGTCACCGCAGCCTCGCCGACGGCTGGAGCGCTCGCGGCTCGCGCCAGCCGGACGGCCCGCATCCTGAGCCTGGCAGCGGTCTCAGCGTCTCGCAGCGCTTGCCCACACTGTGCTCGTCTACTCTTGTGCTGGCCAGAGGGATGAACAAGCTCCCTCTTCACCTGAGGGAGCCCACTGGGCACCTGTCGTCGGCATCCGCTGATCGGCGAGGGGGTATCTGGCTGGCGAGGCAGTGCCTCGCTGGCTGAAGCCTGCCAGAGGCAGCGTGCCTGAAGGACGATCCGATCTGGTGCACGACCGAAGCGCGATCCAGCGTGGCACTCAGTCGAAGAACGATTCGGGGACCGCCACGTACGTCACGTCGGCGAGCGCTTCTTCGCCCTCCCGGGTGAGCCAGGTTCCCAACACGGCCGGGCGGACTGGCCGTCGGGCGACACGCTCCAGGAGCGCCGCCCGCTCACGAGCGCGGAGGATGTCCGAGATCCCTACACCCCAGGATATCTCGCAGACGACGTAGATCGGCTCGCCTCCGTCCGTCGCGTCGCGCCCCTCCAGCACGAGATCGACCAGCAGAAGTTGCTCCGCCTCCCGTTCGTCCAGGAGGCCGGCGTCCGCGCCATCTTCGACCAGGCGTGTGAGTTCTTCACTGGGCAAGACACGCGGGCGCCGCAGGATCTTGCGGAAGAGGCCACCGAACCGACGCTCGACCACCAACGGAAGGACGAGTCCCTTGAGGCGGCCGAGATCCCGTTCGACACGCTCCAGACGACGCTCGAAATCCTGCATCCGCTCGGTGAGCGCGGCAATCTGAGCCGCCATCTGCTGCATCTGCTCGGTCAAGGCTTCGATCTGCGCTTCTACCCGCTCCATGCGGGCAGTCAGCGCTTCGATCTGTGCCTCCACACGCTCCATCCGCGCGGTCAGGGCCTCGATCTGCGCTTCGACCCGCTCCATGCGCGCAGTCAGCGCTTCGATCTGCGCCTCCACCCGTTCCATCCGCGCGGTCAGGGCCTCGATCTGTGCCTCCACCCGCTCCATCCGCGCAGTCAATGCCTCGATCTGCGCCTCCACCCGCTCCATCCGCGCAGTCAGCGCCTCGATCTGCGCCTCCACCCGTTCCATCCGCGCGGTCAAGGCTTCGATCTGTGCCTCCACCCGTTCCATGCGGGCAGTCAGCGCCTCGATCTGCGCCTCCACCCGCTCCATCCGCTCGGTCAAGGCTTCGATCTGCGCTTCGACCCGTTCCATCCGTTCGGTCAAGGCTTCGATCTGCGCTTCGACCCGTTCCATCCGTTCGGTCAAGGCTTCGATCTGTGCCTCCACCCGCTCCATGCGCGCAGTCAGCGCTTCGATCTGCGCCTCCACCCGCTCCATCCGCTCGGTCAGGGCCCCGATCTGGGCTTCGACCCGTTCCATCCGTTCGGTCAAGGCTTCGATCTGCGCCTCCACCCGCTCCATGCTGACGGTGAGTTGGCGGATCTGCTCGGTCGTGGCCGCCTGCTGCTGCTCCACCTGTTCCATCCGGTCAACCAGCGCAGCGATCTGAGCCGCGGTCTCGGCTTGTTGCGCACTGACTGCCGCCAGCGCACGCTCCACCGCTTGCTGGAACGATTCCAACTGCTGTGCCAATCGCTCCTGCGTGGCCGCGAGTGACCGCACCAGATCCGGAAGCTGCAAGAGCTCCTCCGAAAGCAACAAGGAACGGACCAGCGCCCGGAACTCCGGCGAGGTCTCCAAAAGGTGCAAAAAGTCCTGAATGTGCTTCGGATAGGCGCTCACGCTGGAGTCCCTCCTCGTCCGCGGCGAAATCATACCAGGTTCGCCGCGTCGCTGTAGGACAACCTCTAGCGATCAGGCGAGTGGCATAGTCTTCCACCCTCGCTCGGTCAGGACGAGCGTTTCCCGGTACCCAGCGGCACTGAGGAGCGCCCGCGCCTCACTGAAACCAGCTGCCACATCCTCGGGCCGATGGGCATCAGCACCGATCAGCACTGGAATCCCCCATTCCCGGCATCGTCGCAGGATCCATTCCGCGGGATAAGGCGCACCGATCGGGCGGCGGAGTCCAGACGTGTTCAACTCGATCGGCAACCCTGCTCGGCTGATCGCCAGCAGTGCTCGCTCCACCGCGGCTCGGTACCAGGCAGCCAAATCGTCGAAGTAGCGCTCTCCCACGTTCCACTGCTTGACCTTGTCCAAATGACCGATGACGACAGGCAGGTCCAGCCGCGCTGCCCAGTCAGCCAGTCGGGCGAGGAGGCCATAATACATCTCGATCAGCTGGCGAACGTCGCCGCGATAGACATCCTCGAGTTGCCGAGCGAACGCCTCAGCCGACTCGTCGACAGCCCACAGCTGACCCTCTGGGTCTCGCCCCAAGAAGTGCAGGCTCACGACCGCATAATCGAGGCCGCTGCTCAGCACGACCGCTCGTTTGAAGGCCATCCCCTCGGGAACCAACGCTGGTTCCAGGTAATCGAGTTCGACCCCCAACCACACGGGAAATCGCCCCAACCAGCGCTCCCGCGCTGCCCGCACGTCAGTCAGGTACTGCTGGAAGCGTTCGACCGTCATCGTCCAGTCGCACGGAAACGGTACAGGTGCATGCGACGAAAACCCTACCGCCGCCAGTCCCGCCTCCCGCGCCGTTTCGATGTACGCCTCGACCGTCCCTGAGCCGTCGCAATACCCCGGATGGTTGTGGTAGCTTCCCTCGAGCACGATATCCCTCCTTGCAGATGAAGAGAGCAAGACGAAACGACCGCCTCACCGGTCTCGAGGAGTACCCTACCATCGCTCGTGCCGAGGCGCAGCCGCGCGATCAGCCCGCGCTCGTCTCGTGAGAACCGATTTACCGACGCGAGCAGCCTGTCACCAGGCACCATCACCGAGAAGCTGCGGCGTGTCGGACGCTTCTCGATCGCGCAACCCTGCCGACCCGCTTTTCAGCCTGTTCCTGCGCGTGCATCGGCCGGACGACGCTTGGCAACCGAGCCGGTCGGTGTGACAATGCCCGTGACGAGCAGCAGAGCCCATTTGAGGAGCCAGCGTATGGATACGAGCGAGCGGCCGAACACGTTGCGCCAGACCGAGGCATACTATCACCTCGTCCTGGAGCGGATGATCCCGAAAGCTGAGCCAGCTTTCGAAGCACCCGAGATGCAGGAACGAGTGTGGGGACGCCGCTGGGGGGTCGAGAATGACGTCGGACGGCTCCGGCTCTGTGTCGTGCACCGCCCCGGGGACGAGATGCTCACCGTCCAGCCAGAGGGACACTACGACCCGACCATCGGCGCCTACATCGACGACGAGAACCAATGGTACTGGCGCGACAGCAATCCGCCTGATATCGCCCGCATGCAAGCCGAGCACGACGCGCTGGTGAACGCTCTTCGGGCCGAGGGCGTCAAAGTCGTTTCCGTCGACTGCCCATCTCGCGACCCGCATGCCGTCTTTACGCGCGATATGGCGGTCGCCGTCAAAGGAGGTGCTGTCGTCTGTCGTCTCGGCCTCGTCGGGCGCCACCCACAGGCTGGCCGCCGCGGCGAGGAAGCATTCATGACCCGCCTCCTCGCCGAACTCGGCATGCCGATCCTGCACACCATCCACGGTACCGGACTCCTGGAAGGAGGATCCGTCTGCTGGCTGAATGACTCGACGGTCGCGGTCGGCATGTCCTATCGGCAAAACGAGGCCGGACTTCGGCAATTGGAGGCTGTCCTCGCCGAGCAAGGCGTGCGCCTGGTCCGGGTTCCCCTCCCCGGCTATGCGCTCCACCTCGATGGTGCCTGCGTGATGGTCGATTACGACAAAGCGCTCATCAATCTGACGCGTCTTCCGTACTGGTTCCTCGATTTGCTTCGCGAGCTCGACATCCAGCCCATCCACGTCTGGCCGACCGAGCCGCAGGCCGTCAATTGCCTCGCCGTCCGACCGGCCCGGGTGATCATGCCGGCAGGCTGCCCCCGCACACGCGAGCGACTCGAGGCAGCAGGCATCGAGACGGTCGAGATCCCGTATGACGAGATCCTCAAAAACGGGGGCGGCATCCACTGTTCCACGCTGCCCCTGATCCGCGATCCGTGAGACCTTTGAGGGCAAGCGACACCAGGCAAGCACCCCATCGATCTCGACGGCAGCACGAGGCGCGATCTCCGGGAATAGGCTCGCCGGAGATCGCGCAGAAAGCTGGCCGCCCAATCAGAACAACACCGCGTCGATCACCATCGCCGTAAAAAGCAAGCCGAGATACTGCATGGAGTAGAGGAAGACGCGCTTCGCCAGCTGATCGCTCCGCTCACGATAGAGTCGCGCCACCAGCCAGAGAAAACGGGCGC
>Ga0308389_1000106_pt1 | contig 60585 bp, 47 predicted proteins | sample Hotspr2Sample148_FD_202362 | JGI IMG/M metagenome (GOLD analysis project Ga0308389, IMG submission 202362) | Hot spring phototrophic mat microbial communities from Mushroom Spring, Yellowstone National Park, Wyoming, United States - 20040719_148 ... | reverse complement strand
TAATATAAGTGTGAGATGCATGGAAAATTAGATAGATGATTGTCTATTTACACAAAAGTTTTTATTTTATATATAAAAAGTCAGTAGTCAATTGTATCCAGCCGCTTTTATTAACAAGTAGAGGAAGGATTTCACTTTCTGCTGCTGCTAACCGTTCAATAAATGAGTTATCATACTTACTAAGTCTAATGTATAAAACGATATAGCTATCATCTATTTCAGGGTCTACATACACATCCATGACGATACTTGATTGTGGAAAATGTTTTTTAGCTATGTTTACCGCTATTGGTAGTAAATCTATCAAGTCTGTGAAACGAGACAGGTAACGTCTAATACGTTGTGGATTATTAATCTCAACTTGATTATATATTTTGTCTATGATTTCATCAATATGATAATCCATCATAACTAAAACAACTTTAGTTGTGTGATGGTGCGCTCTATATTCCTTTTGCCTATTTCTGTATATTTTGGATTTATGTCTATACATATATAGTTATGGTTATTTTCTTTCGCCACAATTCCAACAGTACATATCCCAGCGAATGGGTCTAGTATGGTTAGAGGTCTTCTGGGTATTAGCGCTTCCGATATGGTGAGGAGTCTTTTGACGATTTCTAATGTAAATGGAGCTGGATGTTCGGTTTTGTTTTCATCGGGTCTTATCGCCCAGACCCCCTTCCAGCTAGCTATATAAAGTGGCAGCTCTGGTGGATGCTGTTTGACAAGCCAGTATATTCGTTCGTCAGTCTCGTACAGCCGCCATCCACGAATGTTGCCAGCTATCATTCTATCCCAAACAATCTCTTGCCAAATAATAAAAGGAGATTTAGTTAAAAACGATACCGGATGATACATCTGTTTTTTATAGTATCTTACTTTGTGATTATAAAACACTTGCCCATCATTCTTAACTACACGATATAATTCATTCAAAACCTGAAGCTGCCATTTTTCGTATTCTTCTTCTGGCATGTTGTCCTCGTAAACTTCGTAATCTATACAACTAACCAATTTACCACCAGCGTAGTGCTTATTATAGGGTGGAGAGGTTATTACTACATCTACGCTTTCGTCGGGTAGTTCTCGTAAGACTTCAAAACAGTCGCCTGTAATAAGGGTATTCAGATAATTTGTCATCTACTAAGTATTAGTCATCGTATCAGTCGTATGCACGACTCCCGTGAAAGGGCAGTAAGGGATTCTGGAAAAGCCACCCTTAGGTTCCGCATTACTGGTATCTGGAAGTCCAGGCACATATATTTTCTGTCCAGCTACTATGTTAATCTCCTTACTCTCGTAATCCGCCTTATCTTCTGTGAATTTGATAAAGGTATTTTGTTTGTAAGACATTTCTATCCCCTCTTCTGTCATGTTTATTAGGGCATCCTTATGTTTTATAGTTATATCATTTTCTGTGATATCGATTGTGCTTTCTGGTGTGAAGTGTAGTTTTATTTTGTCCAGTCCGTGTTCTGTTTTGTCGGATAGTGGGATGAAGTAGGCGTTTGTTATTGCGATATTAGCTGGTATTAGTATTATTACCTTATCTTCTACTTCTATGTTATGTGGTGTGAATAGGAGTGTGCCTGTGAATGTGCCGTGCCCATAGTCGGATGTGGCCGTTATAATCCTTTTATCACCATCTACTATAGAGGTTACTGTGCCTTTCAGTATCATTACACTCATTGGACTACCGGCATTACAAGTATTTGTACATGCGAGCGGTTATCCTCATCCTCGTAGAAAAAGGCTATAGGACGATTAGGAGATTGTATTCCAATCCTAATGTCCTCAGCACTCGTAATATTGCTAAGTATCTCAGAAATCCTATTAACGGACAATGCTAAGTCCATTTCACCACCTGACCACCCTTCTATCTCGATAACCTCCCTACCTTCACCAAAACTATAAGAATTTTGTATCAATGTCATCGTATTGTCTTTGATGTTGATTCTAAAAGTCTGTTCTTTACTATCAGATATCTTTTGAAACCTTTTAATCACTTCTATTATTTTCATTTTATTTACAACCAGTATATTATATTCACTTTCTGGCTTTATTATACCATCCACAGAAGGGAACGGATAGTTTATAACATAGCTATAAACAGAATTTTTGTCGTCCGATAAACCCACTATTCTAAGCTGTTCGTCTTTGTCGTAGATTAATATTATCTTGATTGGATTTTGCTCCTTAGCGCTAAAGAAGTTTTTTATAGTCTCTACGGTGTCATTAGGCAATGTAAAAGACACAGAATTAGGTATAGCTGTATCTGTATAGTCTATGACACACATGGCCAATGTTACGGCGTCGGTTCCAATAAGTCGTATTTTGTTACCGCTAATATTAAAGTTGATTCCGTTTAGACTCTCCCTGGGATCCTCTTTTGCGGCAGCGAAAGCAACCTTTTGTATACCTGAAATAAGTAAAGGAGATGGTATAAAGAATTCCAGATTCTCACCATCTGCTTTTGTGTCTAGCCCGCTCCACTCCTCTGGGAAGCCGCATTTTATACTATACTTGGATGTATCGTTAGATTGTATCAAAAGCTGACCGTTATATTGTTCTGCTTGTGCATGACTTTCGTTCGTATCATTGTTTTTAACGTGTCTGAAAGTTAGAATACTATCGTCGTTATATGTACTGATAAGGTCTTTGAGGGCTTTTTTAGGTGCTAAGACTTGTAGTTCGCCTCCGTTGGGTATCGGTAGTACCGATAGACGACTTGTGATATATACGTTTCCAGTTCTTGCTTCCAAAATGCCCGTCTCGCTATCTTGCTTTATGCTCATGTAGTTTTGTAGAATATCGGGCATTAGTGCTCTGCGGTCTCCGCCGCTTTGTGCAATAGCTTTTACGATACGCTTGATGTCGCCTGCTCTTACTGTGAATGCCATGATCAGCCACGCATCGAAACTCCTTATTTTCGTATATTTACACTAACTATGTGGCTATCTCGAATCAAAACCGCACTCATCGTATTATTGACAACCTTATTACTTTCCTGCAGTGGAGAAAAACGAGCAGTCAAAAAAATCAGCAAAGCTGTTGAACTGACCAGCCCAGAATTCGTGTACAGTTATTTAGTAAATACATATAAGCTCCCCGAAATACCCTACGATAGCTCTGAAACACTAACAATAATCCGTGATAGCATAAAACTAGATACCATAATTCGTATAGACACCTTGAAAAAATCAGATACAATACAAATCAAAAACGACAGAATGCAAATTAGAATCATTAGACAGAACGATACAGTATATGTCAAAGGCGATTGTGTTACAGATACAATAATAAGAGAAAAAATAGTGTACGTGACAAAATACGCAGAACCGAATAAATCTTTTGATAAAAATAAGTTTTATGATGACTTTATTACTATAGCGTTCATAGTATTCGTTGTAATCTTTCTTATAATTGCTATGGTGAGAGGTATCAAAAGTTATATCAAAAATAACCTATGAGAAAAGCACTTGAATTAGTAGTACTATTCATATTACTATCGTTCTTATTGTTATTTATCGAGCCGCATGATGTATTTCTTTTAGCACCTATCTCATTTGTACCTACAAGACAGATATTGCTGTTGTGGAACAGATTGCAAAATCGCAAGTATGATGGTACTGGTCTAAATGCAAGCAATGAGTTCTCAGATCAGTTTGACGCTAACATAGTAGAATTGGTCGGTAAAGTCAAGTCTCTTGTCAATGATTACATTAATAGTAAGAAAGACGGGGTACTAACTAAAAGTCATGAAATAGACTTTGATAACCCAACTGAGGATCAGCTTAGGTCACTGTCTGATGGTAAGTACCTGTGTGTTGACGTAAGCAGGTATATCAATTCTGGCAAACTTGTTACAGAACAACTAAATAATGCATTTTTGGTAATAAAAGGGGAGTATTCTAATAGATTCAGGAGGAGTTATAGTTACAGTGAGTTGGCTAATGACTCTAAAACCTATGAATTTTCTATATGGCGTCAGAAGCTGGTAGTTGATACTTACAATGTTGGCCCTGGTAATCCTAGTGCTCTTGATGCTTTTCTGCATAGTTATGATCTAACGAACCAGTACGAGTATTATGCTTTTGATTACTCATCCAGCGAACCGGATCATTACTTTAACACAAGCGAGCTTAATACATATGGGCTAAGCGCTACTAGTTACTGGTTCACAGACAACTTGTGTATAGATAGTTACTTATCTAATACAAGAACCAAACACGTTAAATCAGGTACATTAAACATACCTTTCATACCAGACGAGAGTAAAAGAGCTTTTGCATTTCATAAGTTGATTAAGGAAGGTACTTTAGATGGTATAACATTTTATGACTACAATGTTACAAGAGTCAAAATTCTTAGAGCAGCGGAACATATACCATTTGGTTCAATTAATGAAGATAATTACAAAAGGGTTTTTATGGATTTATTGTACAGCAGCATGCCTACAAAAACAGAAAATATATCAGGTGGTAACTATAAAAGGTATATGTATCCATATTTTTATGTGCCTACTGTATTTTACTATGAATCGTTTCAACTAGATCATCATAATAATGCGCGCAACTTTAATCATGAATATAGTGGAAATCTGGACCCGTTGCTGAATAATAAAGCATTCAATAACATGAAGACTTACGGTTACTTCTACCCTGTGTATTATAATGGTTCTAATTGGGTTACAATAGGCGGTAATAATTACGATTTCTTTAAGTATACTTTTATGTATAATTTAGGGATCGATGAAAACTCATTATTATTATTTAAACATGCAGGTTTTGGTGGTTCTTTCAGTTATGGTATGACTTTGAAGTATCAACCTGATTCTAAATATCGTTATGGAACTTATTTTACGCCTTATTACACATCTGAATACATTGTTTCTGGTTATGCTTCTGCGGCGATGATGCATTTTTATGCCTCACAAGACGCTGTACATTTCGGACTAGAAAATCCAAAAGTCTACATGGAAAATAAACTTAACATAAGCGGTAAGGATTTTGACTATCACAAAACCACGATTATTCCGACTGGACTTATGCCGATGTATCAAGAATTTTATCCTATTTATCTTATAGATTCGTATTGCTTTGTAGAAAATGAAAAGAAGGCCATATTGTTGAAACCGCCTACATTTAGTAGATATACTTTAACTCCCAGACAATATAACTTTCACTTTAGGATACCCTTTGGGATACAAGAGAACGAGCGTAGGAACAATACAGTTTTGAGGGCTTATGCTCAGGCTAATAGTTATTATCATATTAATCAGCCTATTGGATTTGCTAGTATGGCGCATAGTTATGCCTATTTCACAGCTTTGTCGGACTATCATACCATGCTACCACCATTTAATAGACAGATGGCCTTTTTAGCAGTAAGAGCTGTTCAAACTATAAGGCGAGAAATAGATACAACTAATTCAATTTCGTCATTTTTTAATGGAAAGCAGATTATAAACAATAGGACTAGAGACGCTATACTTCAGAACTTTTGCAATTGGGTTAACTATTCTGGTTTGCATTCAGCTTTTTCAAACGAAAATCAGATACGAGACAATTACTTGTTTGCTACTTCACCTACTAATATTAGAGGATTATTATGGAGTAACGTTTATTTCAGGAAGATTATAGAACCTGGAGTTGCGACAGAGCTGGGTTTTAGCGATTTAACTATGCCTACGAACGATGATAGTCTAGATATTCGTTTGCGGCGTGTAATACCCAATGTGCAACCTTTTGGTATTACTAATGCGCCCGTAAGGGTAAATGTTGACTCAAATGTTGCAGGAACACCTAGAAGGTTATGGCGAATGAATATTTATAGCGGTTCTTTTAAGGGTAATTATATTGGTTCCGATTCTGCTGAAAAGTTTTTCCAATATAGAGCTATAGCTTTAGCTTTAATGAGTTATACATTAGCTGTACCTGACTATCCTGATTCCTCGCCTACAATACCATGGTGTTGGCAATCGTTTGATAGTATGCTGTCCTATGCACCAGAATCGGGTGCAGAGGCCAGCAGGTACGGCTTAGGCTACGAATACCGTTTTGCCTATTTCCACAACGATATAAACCCGATACCTGAGATGAGACTAGTCGTAGATGACGACACTATTAGTAACACATATAGATTACCACTATTTACATATAATCATTTGTCGCCATTGTTTTTTGTTGTCTTGACCGACAGAAGAGGATACTGGCTGAAAGCACCACAAAGTATAAATTTGACTAATAGTAATATGAATACTGTCGACACAGAGCTTACTTACTTGTACATAGTACCACCAGATTATATGTATAATCTTAAGTTACCTGGTCCTATTAGAAGTATAAGTACCCATAAATTTACAAGCGATGCACTGCGTGATGTCTATACAGTTGCTCGTTATGAGTTTTTTGCACCTTATTTGCCTCTATATCCTTTCCGAGATGTTAACACGATATTGCCAAGATTTGATATAAAGCCGCACTTAAAGGCATTTAATATCTACCGTGATATATCACCCAATGATAATGTCACAGAAAGTTTACAAGATAATAATGGGTATAAAATAAATAATCCTAATAGCACATCGGCTAATGAGTTAGATACTTTAATGGGATATGGTTACTATAACAGTCTTTTAGGTTATTTTTTCGTAGACGTTGGTGGAAGTTTCATAGCTATAGAACGCATTAATAAACTTATAGAGTTGAACAATGCTTATGAAGATAGGACTATTAGATACTTAGTGATTCCAGATTCTGAGCTGACTCGTAGTAATTACGGTAGAATATTGTATGATCCTAATAATCCACTTCATGGCACTGACTTCAACCCATTTTACATGGATGCTGGCTCAGTTTTTTTAACTTCCGAGATACGGCATAACATAATAAGGGATATGTTAAACAACGTAAGTACTCCCAACTTGCCACCAAACGAACAGGGATATGTCATAACAATGAACGGCTTAACTAATCTTATGTTTAGCTATAACAATATTGTTCATTATGGCGGTGATAAACTATGGTCAACTTTTGACGACTTTAGAAGCTATTATATGAACGGCCATTTTATTTTATCTTGGACAGGCCCTTATTTTGATGGCTCAAATTACAGCCACCGCGATCATATCAGGCGTAGGTTTTTTGCTTATAGCGTATTACGTACTATAGCGTTGACCAATAGAATATTTTTCCCTAATGTCAGGGTTAGACCATTGTTAGGTATGAATGTTGTTATTCTCTCTAATGATAATAATGTGAATAATGATGTAGCGAGGCGACATTTGGCTTACTATAAAATATATGATGACATAGTAGTTAAAAACAGTTACTATCAGACTGATTTATTAACGCCCATGTATATAACTTACAATCCTCTAGGAGCATATGTTATGGTACATGAGAAAGATAGAGATTACATTCGTAACTTAATGAACTCTGGCGTTTTGCCTTCTACTAATCTTCCCAATCCCGTGCCTTTTAATGCTAGTTTTAATGATCAGAATAGGCAAAATTTTTATAATGCTATATATGAGAAATACGAGCTTATAGGTCCGTGGAACTTTCATAATATATTGTTCCCAGCTGTTTCTACTGGTGAGGTGCGACAGCCACAGGCATGGGCATTTTCGCATCCCAGAATGTGGCCTAGACCAATCATGGCTTATTATTACCCTAGCCGTGTAACTCCTAACCCAGCCTATTACTTGTCTGGTATAATACAATACGAAGAAAAAACTTACTCAGGAAGAAGACCATATCATGTTTTAGATTATAGAAATACAAAAGATTTTGTTGTAGTTATCAGGCTTTACAAAGTAAATGACGAAATCGTTGCTGAGAGTCTGAATAATGATTTTGTGGCTGTTTATCATGACAATAAAGTCTATTTGCGCACAAAAACACAGTTTATAGAACCTATAGTACCTAGAACACTAAAAGGGGCGGGTAGGACAAGACATAGTTTGATTGACTTAGTAAGTCCTCAATTTAATATACCTCCCGCTTCACGACGTAGTAACTTAGAAAAATTTGAAGACATAGTGGGTGGTAAGGTTTTAGCCGATTTAGTTAGCAATAACTCGGCTATCGGCCAAAACTATATTTCCAAAGACTACATGCACCCTATTGAAGATGGTGTTAGCGCTGGTAGTGCCTACTATATTGTTAACGAAGCTAGTATTATCAATTGCTTTGGAGATGTTTGTCGTGTAAAAAATAACGAGTTGGATTTCTGTGATAGAACAACTTATCCATATGATAGAGACGAACAGGACATTGAGATTATAGTACCAGACGACTATGATTACGAAACTACAGCCTTCGGGTGGAGCGAAGCCCTCTATGTAAAATTCAAGACAGAAGATGCCTTTACCAAAGCAGTCGGCAAAAACATTGAAGTCAATACATATAAAGGCAAGATAAACATCGTCCCAGAACACCCGATATCTTATGGCATAATAGAAAATACCGATTTATTAAAAAGACAAAGAGACTACATAACAATGAGGTCAGACATAAATTACATTTCCTATGATAGAATAGGCAGTGGCATCACTACGCCAAATATTAGAAAAGCTGAGCATATAAGTTTAATGTCAAATAGATTTGATTACTTAGATGGTACTAATGTAGTTTATAATTTACCGAGGTTGACTAATCCCGACGAGTTCTCGACATATTATCAAAGGCTTATCTTTGAGATAGACTTGCCAGCTCAGACGCTTCAATATAGCCAATTTAGTGACGCGTTGAGATATGGCAGAAGCGATGCTAATACAAGTGATGTCAGCACGACCGGCGGACTTAGTATGTATAATAATAAAGGTCTAGGCAATGTAATGCTTCATGAGTTTGAAAGATTTGATGAACCTATGATAGTGTATGATAACCCTTATAATCCCAAGAATGTCCTATTCATGTTTACGGATAACTTAACTGCTGAACGAGCCGACGCAGACGTTCTAAATGACAATCCAAGAGGCGTCATCGCGCATAATGATGAGCGTGATATAGTTATCGGGAATTTTATCAATGTAGGGCCTAATCCTTTTTCTGGTTTTTGGCATATGGAGTACGTTGGATTTATTACTGATTACGCATGGAATAAGTGGTCGGCGGGATTAAATGCTGAACCTAGACAAGACCTAATACAAAACACAAGTACGCTATATCAAGGTTTTAATAACGTGTTTTTCTATAGGGTTGACTTGACAAATCCTATTAGATATCGTAGATACCAAATAAATAACAGGTTTTCTGTAACTTTGGCACAAGATGGTATCAAATTATCGGATTATATAGATCTACACCGATTTACGATATCTGCTTTATCGCTAAACGCCTTCGCACCGTTCTTGGACTTTGCTATATATACTAACTATTTCGGCGGTGTTCCTAAGACTGTCTACTACTCAGACGACTATACGCCAAATAGTTTATATCTGCCATCATCGTATTATGGGTTTAGCCATACACCCAGTACAATTCCTAATGAAATACAAAATTCACTTTATAGATTTAGAGTTGAGGATATAAGTCCCCAAGATGAAAATCAAAAGTTTTTGTTTCCTGGTAAAGATATGGTTGCGCGTCTGTTTAGTTTCAGATTGCCTGTAGTTACTAAAATGGTTTTTGTGAAAGATGAATTACCAAGATATAGGATATATCCTACATCTACATTACATCCTAATAGCGCTGATAATGTATATGATAGAGGATTTTACCACATAGTATATGATTATAGTTTAGGTAACGTCCCTAAGTGGAATAGAAGCAATATCAACTTGGGAACATTTTACGGAAGTAATCATTCAAACTTTTATTACAACGTAATAACACCTTCACTTAATATACAAAATAGTTTAGTTTCTCAGTTTGGGAACAATAGAACAAACTATAGTACTGTTGAATATAATAGTGATCCTTTAGTTACATCTGTTGGTATTAGCTGGTCTAGTGAACCTAACAAAAGAAAGCGATTAATTTATATTACGCCTCCTAAACCTTTTGACGATAATTATGATGTATTTTACCGTATAGGCAATCTTTTTGCTTGGCCTTATGATTTGATAGGTGCCAACGTTCAAGCTGAATGTTATTACCAAAACCCTAACATTGAACATGGCTTTTTTGACTGTAATCTTAAGGCTTGGTACTGGCCTTATATTGGACGTTATGCCGAGAATCTTATGCATTTAAATGCTCAAAGGGCTGCGTTCTCGCCATTTATAGGATACGGTTACTGGATGAGATATTCTGATAAACAAAACATAATTACACCTATAATGGCATTTCGGTTTATAACACACTTTGGATTAGGCAATTTGTTACAATTGTTAGTCAGATTCAGTGTTAACTCAGAATACGGGTACAGTTATGGCCGCGTTGTGTGTCCTTACAAGGATTTTATTGCTTATGAAAGACCATACGGTAGTCACATTGCCAACGGCGGTTTCGATAACCGACTAATGATAAATAAATATACAAGAGTATTCCCTAACAATACTAATCCGACACGACTGTCCGTTAATAGTGATGTATATGGCACTAATGTATTTGACAAAATGGTTTTGAAGACTTCTGCGGCAATTGAAATACCACAGAGTCTTATCTATAATATGCTTATTAGTAATTTTCATCCCCCCGTTCCATTATTTGCCGTTCATAAGGTTTATAAAGAACATAAAGTACCTGAAAGTAGCATAGTAGTACAAAATGTTAACCTAAGCAGAAAAAGTTACGGTCGCTGGTTGTCGGATGAATTCCTATACATCAATAACTATGTCTGTTTTGACGTACCACCATACGGCACACCACTAGGCGGCTCTTTTTACCTGCAACAGTATATGTTATCTAACGTACCCATATACTTCTACTATGAAGAAAAAGATATGACCAATACACTATTTAGTAAAGTACACTTTAATCAAGAATTGGCGCTAAAGCATTTTATACCGCCTGAGTTATATTATCTTGTAGCCTATCCCGTACTTTTAACCAATAGTGAAGTTGAAAATCCTAATTTAGAATACCAATATGAACCCTTTTACATGTCAGTAGCCAAGCTAAATCTAGTATATGTGGGAACTCAGAAATTTTATCCACTTGTATCTTATGGCATACCATATGTAAGAGTATTTTATCCTTTTACGGATCTGGGAGCAGAGTATAATGAGAAATCAGTTGGAGAAACATTAACACCAGATGTATTGAAAAATTCTAAAACTTTGTATAAGTACCCGCTTGAGAACTTTGGCTACAAAAACAGAGGTATGCCGATGTATAGTATCTACATTGATGGTCAATACGACTTTAATCATTCTAACTCAAATGTAAACGGCAATATGGCTATGAGTCTATCGGCTATGTTATCGCATTTGAAAAAGGACGATGTCGATTACGGTAATCCTAATTACTCGCCTGACCTGAACAATTTGTCTAATACTCTCTACAGAGCTTGGACTTATTACGATGTCACAATGGTCGATAGAGATATCAGTTTCATGACTTTTTTGGAAAACAACCGTTCTGCTCTAGCTATGGCTGGTGCGATGAACTTTTTAGCTGGGACTAGCCCGTATCTCAAAACCTCAGAACTCGTTCTTGGTAAATTGTATGAATACTACAGAACTGACACAATGGCATACGATATGCTTATGTTCTATTTTCATGCTCACGACGAAGAACATACAAGCTATCGTCTAGATAGAATAGGCGTACTAGGTCATCCCAAAGATCAAAATACGAAAGTTACAAGCAACTTTTTAAGCTTACTTGCTTATTCTCCAAATACAATAAACAACATAGAGAAGCTAAATAATACGGGTAACATATATACTATGCAATACTATAACTTGAGTGGTTCCTATTCTAGTACCAAGATGCTCTTAGAACGTGATGTAGCTAAAAGACCAATATATGCGCATTTTGGTATAATGTCCGACTATGCGCTTAACCAACTTACTAACAATACTAATAATATTCGTTTTCACTTTCATATGACGAGTAGACTTATTTACGAAGATTTATTATTACAGTCTTATCATTATCGTTCTTATGTTCCATTACCCAACGAGGGTATCTATATACCTAAGAACCAGATAGAGTTTAATCTTATGCTTAATCAAAGCGTTTCCGCTAAAGCGCTTTTCTTTGTTGGTAATCCATACTATATTAGGTCTGAATTAGCTAACAAGATTAACATCTATTTTGTATATAATAACTATAAAGTCTTATCTCAATTCTATCGACGTGTTAGAAGATATAGATATCGTGTTAAAATGCCAATGATAGATAAGCTTAGGGTAAGCGTTGGTGTAATGCCGTTAGGATATAATGCTACCCATGCTTATAGTGTAGGCCCCGCTGGTGCTGTTGGGGCGAGAAACTATTCCCAATACACGGACCGTCAGTTCGGCGAGTATTACTTGCCAGCACGTGAAACAACTAATTTACTATCTGACAGTACTAATTTTAGTCGCAATATTCAAGTAGAAGTAAACAACTTAACGATAGGCACGAGTAATACCTTACCATATGCGAATTATATTCAATCCCCTAGATCTTTATTCCATACTACTACAAGTATAAAGCGCAATGAAAGAGTTATATTATGGGCTAGAAACCCTTATTTAATTGATGTACTAACTATATACCCCAAACCATTAGTGATAGACCCAGTATACATATATCAGAAGGAAGCGCTAGGGTGTGCTTCTTTGTACATGAACGATTATCTTGCATATGTTCCATATGGCGCTATAGACATTTATAGTCCTAGTTGGGTTAACATAAATAACACCAACCCTCTGGTTTATCCTGATCGTCATACAGGCGTGGGTAGTGCTGGTTTGGGTAGTTTTATCGATACTACACGATGGCCTAATGCTGTTATAGATAATTGGTTTGTGGGAGATTTAGTTATTACGGCTACTAAGGATCCACGTTATTCGACATACCAGATACAGAATACTAATCCTAGTGTTTCTATTTTCAGCTTGCCTGTAGGGAGATCCTTTGCGGAAGGGGCTGTTGTTGAGGCTTGCGGTCTATCTTACGATAAATGGTCATATCACAACTGGGCAATCGGGTTTTGGTATGACGACGCAGTTATTGGTACGCAACACTTGCCAGTGCCGCGTCGCTGGCTAAACCACATGGTGATGTACACTAATACATTACCGATGTTAACACAAATATACGAACTACGCTACCCTCGCAATATCAGAGGACAAGACTACACCAGAAGACTTCTACAGCTACACAATCCACAAACCTTCTTTCTTAGCATGTATGGCAACCCAACCCATACTATGCTGTACTTGTCTCATGTATTAGGTTCATCAGCTTATAATAACAAAGTCGTCCACGAACTAAGGTTCGATGTGGATTTAATAGACAACCCAAGTGATACTATAACATATAAAAAACACTGGCCCCATATGCAACATACTGAGGTTAACATGAGGGAAGAAAATGTAAATATTAAAAAATTCCTCATTTCACCACATCACTATTATACGATAAAAGCGCTTTTAGAACCAAAATATTATGATTTGTATGAATTAAATGCTCAAACATTGTTTAATTACGATAGATATGATAAGTCTACCAGTTGGCTTGATTTTGGCAGCCTATACGCAATTCTTGTAATGCTCGGATTACTATCTGACAATATTAATCAAGTGCAAAGTCTATACTGGACTAAAAGAGACCTGATATTTACTACCACTTATAATATGATTGACCACGCTTATAGTGCAAGTAATCCTTTTGTACGTAGTGCGTCATTCTATGATATTCGTGTAGTCAATGGCAATTTTAGCGGCGCAGTCGCTCCTTTCGAATGGCTTGGTGGTCTATACTTCGTGCTCAATAGCAGCAATTATGTCATCAATCATAATGTCTCAGCACCAATGGCAGATTCACTGTTTGTACAACCACAAATACTTAGATCTGAAGCTACTTATGTTCCAGTATTTTATACCTTTAATACCAGTTTATCCACTAGACGATTATCGTTATATAGAACAGCAATATTCGCAAGCGATATTGAGCCAACACCAATATTTCAAAACAAAGGGCTTAGCACATTTTTTAATAATGCCCATCATGTTACCCAACAGTCGGATATACAAATTGCTAATTCAATATTCACAAATAGTACTTATAACATAAATCCTGATAATGTTATAGTAAGTAACAGAATGCAAACTCCTTTCAATGATGTATACAAAAGGAGTTTTACATTTGATATGTTTTATAACACATCACCTAATGCTGGTTTAAGATTTAAGTTTAATGTTCCTAACAGTGAATTGTTTTACACTGAATTTAACGGCTTTGGTAGATTCGAGTATAATACAGCTTATGGTGATTTTCTGGTTCGTAATCCACTGCCGTTTAGTATTGTTAATTTCAGTAATTATTGGCCAATAACTAAATCTACCAACGCTATTGGTTTCCGTAGTATGAGTGCAATTAAGCTTTTAGGTGATGATATTAACATGTTATTCCGCTTTCCTAGGGAGATGGACATTGATCTTTGGTCTGATGACAACATTCTTGATAACCTTTTGGCTTTAAGCGTAGTGCCATTATTCATTGAAAATTATTCTATGTGGCGTGGCCATAGATACTGGGATTTTTGTATAGCAGTAGATGCATTTAGCCAAATGAGTTATATAGATGTAGCTGGACAGCCTGATCAATCATGTCAATTGGGTAATCATAATATACTAGGTGTAACCTCATCTGGGCTAGTACCAAGAGCATTTAATATGACTTACAATACTAAAAGGTACAATATATGGAACTATACTCACCGTATAGATTATTCATGGTACTCGTGGCTAGATTGGTCTTCGGATTGGAGTGTTGCGCGTTCTTATATGGCTATGTTTCGTACACCGAGAGATTATAGAGGTATCAAACAACCCGTTTTACGAGCCAACACGATTTCACATTATATGTACGATCCACTTTATTTGGACACCGGACGAGTTTTTATTAGACCAAAACTTTATGAAAATGGTAAAATATATAGTTCTAATCCACAATCTTATGAAACAACAAGTAATGTAAATCTTTTTGTAATTGCGGATGCTATTTATATGGCCAGCCCTGGCCGTCTTACAGTAAATGCTAGTGGGGACAGGCAATGGTCTAATGATTTATATAGTTTTGACCACTTAGGTAAGTCGTTAGATAATCCGGTTCCGGAGTTTTACTACATGGATAGTGGTGCTTCGATTGGTAATTCAGCTTTCTGTAATGATACGATTCCATATGGCTATCGTGCTGGGTCTAATGTATTTATGCGTCCGTATGGCGGATACGACCAAGCAATCATCAAACAGGGGACTGGTGCTTCTGTGGCTAACTTTTACCATCTTGTGGAAGCGGAGCCGTCAATGACGCGCCTCTGGAGTATTCAGTGCGGTTTGAACACAGCCCCTCTCACAAGAACGGGCGACGAATTGACACACGAGTACGGCGTACCTGTAAGTAATAACCACATGATAACGTCGCATGGGCTACACTATGAAGCTACAATAGTAGATTACTTCTTAGGCAACATGTTCCTGTATAGAGAAGACGGTAATAGCCTATACGAAGGGCATCCATTGCCTCACCCTAACTTTATCATATTCGGTAAGTCTGATAATATCTACAAGTTCCTCGGTAATCCTGTGCCGGAAGTCACATATAGTGCCCCACCGATGTCTTATACTATAGAAATAGGCCTTAGACTCTATACTGCTTTACGCACAAACGATGGCACAGTAGATAAGGCTCAGTATCAAGACATAACCATTAGACCATACCAGAAGCATCTGTCGTTTTCGACTGATACATCTGCACAATTAACTCACACATATAGTTATGAACATCTGTTACAAAACAGTTGTTTTGCGCAGCATGCATTCCCAGCTATGGTAAGGAATAAACACGACATAGACTATCACCATCAAGCAGAGTATGTATTTAGTAATGGAGGTATTTTTGCGAATATTGCTTCAAGCTACATGAAGGCTGTTGCACAAAATCCTCCTTCGGGTGGTGGCTCGGGACCTTCGGGTGGTGGTGGGAGTGGTGACGGCGAATACGTAGGAGTTCAATTCTAAACATGGACTTTGAAAAGTTGCGAAATAGTATCTCAATAGTTGATGTTGTCCAGTCTTATGGTGTAGATCTTAAGAAAGTAGGTCGTCAATATAGAGGCTTATCACCGTTTAAGCGCGAAACTCAGCCATCTTTTTTTGTATTACCCGATAAAAACATATTCAAATGTTTTTCATCTGGGCATGGTGGTGATGTTATTAAGTTTGTAGCTTTAATGGAACAAGTCTCATATTCAGAAGCTGCTAAAATCTTATGCGATAGATATAATATCCCGACTGACCAAGATGGTAAGACTAAGAAAGACCCTTCATACTTCAAGCGGCAGATAGCTAATTATCTCTCTAAGGCGCTGCTCAAAAATACCGAGTCCGACAGTTTCCAATATCTCCAAGAAAGATTTTCCTTTCTAAAACAAGATACTATAACTACTATTATAAATAAGTTCATGATTGGCCTATGGAATTCACAGATGTATAAAGAACTGGTAGCTCTTTATGGCGAGTCAAGAATTAAACACATGCGCTTCCCTAAGGTAACCGAAAACAGCTTCATTGTTCTTCCTATTATAGAGAACAATAAGATTGTAACATTTATGTTCCGAAGCATTAGCGACAATTCAGAGTATAAGTACATATATTCCGCCGAACCGAATAAGTCACTTGTTGATGTTGTTTATAACTATAACCCTTATGATCAGAATACTGAGATTTATGTAACCGAAGGTATCTTTGACGCTATCGCGCTCTATGGTATAGGTATAACTAATGTTGTTTCTCTGCTAGGATTGAATATAAATGATAAGAAGCTGTCTAAACTGAATAAATACAATACGATAAACCTAGTTTTAGACACTGATCGTTCTGGATATAGAGCTTCTCTGAAAGCAGCACGATACTTTATGCTGCAAAACAAAATCGTATACTTGCTCCTTAATACGCCTTATAAGGATGTAGATGAAGCTATAAAAGCTGGTATTTATGACAAAGAGACAGTAAAACATAAAAAACAGCTAATAACTACACATATATATACTAGACAGTATAAGTCTATTGATTCAGAAGCGCAATATAAGCAGTGGATTAAGAAAGTAATTAGTAGCATAAAAGATAGTGATATAAGATACTTATATAACAAAAGTATTTACGAAGCAATTAAGCAAAAACCTCTGGATAATAAAGAAAGTTTGTGTATAAGCAAGCTACTAGAAGCGCTAACTAGTCCGTCACTTAGGCTAGCGTTAGCCTATATAGTAGATGTGATAGATGAAAGAGAGAGGTATAATATGTTACAAAACATGAGGACAGATAAAAAAGAGGATGTAATAGATGATAGGCTTGTTAAACTAGTAATAGATAGTTTAGTCCATAGTCAATCAGACTGATTGCATGTTTTATTGATTTGGAATAGTATGTTTTGTAGAATCGGGTCGCTTTTACTACAGTCTCCGTTTATGGCCTCGTTTAATAGAATGCCGAATTTTTTAAGTGTATCGTTATTATAGGTATTTAGGGCACTTTTGACCCATAGTTGAGCAACGTTTTTTGCCGACCAATTGTAGTATAGGCGCACGACATCGTCGATGTGGCCGGCAAAAGACATCATATAATATCGTCCCTTACCCTGATCCAAACAATCAAACAAATTGGTACATAGATTGTACAGCTCTATAATTTTTTTCATAGTCGTGAGCTTATCGAAATGGATAATTAATACGCTAATCTAATGTAATTTGGCATATTTCGATAGTATTTTGTTTAGGCGAAAACCAAGCCTATAGGGTTAGGACGACCCGAAGTCAAGCCTGCGGAGCAGGCTCTGGTGGATGACCGTAGCCTCAACGGGCTACCTAAAAAGCCATCCTGCGACGAAGCAGGAAGCTCAACTGCAAAAGGTTGAGCAGTCCGCATAGTCAAATAGATTAACACAAAGATTATACAGGTCTATAATCTCCTTCATAATTGTGAATTTGTCGAAACATGTCCGTATGATAAAATATAGCAGTAGTTGGTATATTTATTCATGGCCAACTTTGTTGATTTCGCACAGCTTGGGGTTACACAGGGCTATTTAGGTTTCGTTGAGTATCCTAAGCTTTCTGGCGGAGGCAAAGAGTTCTTATGGCAGCACATGTGGGACATTGACATCCCTGTAAAACCGAGGGCTGTATATTGGCCTGGCTTAGATGTTATAAAGCATAGAATGAAAACACTTTCCTTAGAAGTCAAAAAGGATTTAGTTGGTAATGTCGATGTTAATATTCGTGGTATTCATATAAAGCAGTATGGTGGTTATGAAAGTGATGGGACTGTAACGTGGGAGCTGATTGACTTTGAAGATCAGACTATTTACGCTATGGCATTATCCTTTATGAGTGCAGGTGGTGCCAATAGGTATAAGTTCCAGCTTAGAAAGGAAGATGTTATGATACCAGTTTTTCAAGTTTATTTTCTCAATTCTAGTCGTAAGCCTGTCAAGAGAATCGATTTTTACACATTATTGTTTATGAGCTACGATTATAACTACGATACTCCGACGGAGCCTTCTGGAGCAAGAGAAACAGTAACGTTAACTTTTGGTTACGAACATCACGACAAAACTCTCCTGAACGTAGTACCCGCATTCACTTTCTAATATGGACATCATACAACCAGAACCTAAGTACATCACTAATTACGAGGCATCTAGAATGTTAAGTATACCTGTTTATAAAATAGATGCAGTTATTAAGTTATATAGTATACCTCATTATCGTGAGGGGAGCACTATATTTATTAGAAGGGACATCGTACATCATATCAAAGCGTTTGTTACATCGTTAGAGCAGAGTGGGTATGCTTTTTGACACAGCACTAGTTGAGGAGGCCAAGAGAGCTGGTTTCTTTAACATGCCACTTACAATAGACGAGTTTGTAGCTCGTCTGGGTTTAGAAGGTTCTATCTATCCGGCATGGATGAGACACTTACACGAACTTTTCCCCGACCCGATACACACGGCTCATAATTATATCCTTCTAACTGGTGCTATCGGGACTGGTAAGTCTACTGTTTCAAAAATCGCAGCGTTATACACTGCTCATAAGATACTCTGTCTAAAAGATTTGAAAGCATTTAACTTATTCATAACAAAGCCTATTCAATTTGTTTTCTTCCATGTAAAGATAGAAAAATCTCGTATTGAGTTTTTAGAGTATGTTAAGGAAATATTTGAGAATCATGATTTATTTCAAGAGCTTAGAGAGCTAAGATTAGAAAAAGATTTGAAGCCAATTCCGATAGATTTTCAAGCTGATGGTTCTAAGAGCAATTCTTCCATAGGTGGTGATGTGATTTTTTATGTTTTTTCGGAAGCTAACTTTGTCAACGAGGGAGTCATAAGGTTTAAATTAGAGCAAGCTTATAATCGTTTCAAATCCAGATTTTTAGCCGCTAAGGACTATTTAGGTAATATTATTATAGACACTTCTGCATCTTACGAGGGTAGTGTTGTAGATTTTTTAGGGCACAGAGCTGAAGATTTTTATGCAGTTCGTATGTCGCAGTGGGAAGCCAAAGCACATACAGGGCTGTTCTTTAAGAAAGGTTCTATCTGGGTCTATACAGGCGGCATCGTAGGAGAGCCTAAGATAATAGGCGATAAGGAGGATGTGACACCTGAGGAATTAAGCAAGTATGAACCTGATCGTATAATAGAGGTGCCAAAAGAGTTTGAGAAAGAGTTTAACACTAATATTTACGAGGCGCTGATATCGTTAGCTGGTGTTAGTGTGAGGCCTCCAAACTCGCTTTTTACACGCGAAATAGTTAGTACAGTTATGAACCTTCCGCGAGTTACTAACGATTTGGTGAGTGTCATGCAAATGGACACTATACTGGAACCTATACTATCCGCGTTACCCGTTGATAGACCACTAGCTGTACATATAGACACATCTATACGTGGGGACAACACTGGTATAGCCATAGGTTACTGGTATGATGAAACTACTATCTATATCCCCATAGCTTTTGGTATCCACAACGAAGGCGACGACATACCTATGCACCTCATAGAGGGATTAATAACGCAAATAGCCCAGCAAAGACAAATATCAATTGTAACTTCCGACACATACCAATCCTATAAACTACTTCAAGATATTACTATAAAGACTAGAATCAAAACCCAAACAATATCTGTAGATCAAAACCCAAGTATATATTTTAGCTTAAAAAAAGCTATCATAGATAGAACAATAAACATAACTAGAAATCAACTTTTGATAGACGAGCTTTCTAATTTGCGTTATAAAATCGTAGGGGCTAGTTTCAAACCCAAAATAGATCATTCTCCTAATTCCTCCAAAGACATAGCCGATGCTGTAGCCTCTGTTCATTATGTTTTATTGGATTTAGTGGCTAAAGGTAAGGCCGTAAATTCAATAATAACTGAGGAAATACAGAATTATAAACACAAACTATATCGTCAAATGAACTTAGCAGGATATACCAAAATTACCGATTTTGTTTCAAAAATGAGTTAGATACTATGAAACTAGAAATTGTTGGCATCAGTAATGGTACCGGAGGGGATGGGTACAAGACTTATACAACACATCTTGCTGTCGGTAATCAGTGTAACAATATTTTTACTATAAATCGTAGGGACCTGTTAAAACATATAGACGCTAATTTATGTCTTAGGTCATCTTCTGACACTTCTGTCTCGTTTAGTAGTGTTAAGGATATATTTTTAGCACCGAAAGCTAATTTTTACCCTCGCCCCGACTTAACAGTGGCTATATCCAGTGGCAAAAAAGTTTATTATGGTGACCGTAAAGGAGTTGTTTTAGATAAGCTTATGGGTAATAACGGACTTGTTGTACAGGAAGAACGTATGAATCCTATTACCAACATACTAATGGAGGGTTTGAACTCAACTAACACTCCAAATAGTATTGAACATCTAACTAACATCAAAAGTATCATAGATTATGTTTTTACAAAACCTCATCTTTTATTGTCTGTTTTGCTTATTTTACGTAATGAGGGTGGTGCTCAGCATATTTTCGACGATGCTGGTAACGTTCCTCATCGTAATCAGCTTATACTGAATATGTCACCTTCACGAATTAATTTCGCAGATAAACTACATTCTGGTACACAGTTCGGTATAGCATCGTATTTCCATTACGGACGCAGAATCTACAAAAGTGTCTTCGATCTAGATATAGCGGACTATATCATTACATCTATTAGTTATTATCCAACAATTTCGCAAGGTGATATAGAACGTCAGAATATTGCTACATATTACAATTCACTATTGAACGATCACAGATACTCGGTTTATTCTTTTCATTTATGGCGGTATTCTTTGTATGGTGGTTTTGCTGGTGTATTAAGAGGGACTGACTACGCTAATAAAGGATATGACATTCGCCCCGAATGCGCATGTAAAGCAATGAAACTACAAATCGATGCACAAAATCAAAAAAGTTTTAAAAAAGGTTGGTACGCCGTATTACATTTCCCAACAGCATTCTACATACTCCTACTATACTTAGCCATAGAAGTAAAAGAACCCCCAGATAAACACGACAATAAAGTCATAAAAACGGCTATAGGCGAACTAAGGAAAATAAAAGACGAAACAGGTAGTACTTTTTATAAAAAAGTTATAAAACCTTTTGTCGAAGAATTCAAAGACGATAACTTCTTTGTAATTTTAGAGGAAGGTATCAATTTTCTCAATACAATTGTTAATTATTCAAAAAACTATAAAAATCCATTGCAAATGTTATGGAACTACTCTAAAGATAACATTGTCGTACCAACCCATAACAACATTATAAATAGATATAAAATACATGCACCTGATTCAGATAAAATTACCAAATTAATGGAAAGAACAAAGATAGTGACTGAATACATAGACAGCAGGTTTGAATCCATAAACGGAATATACACGCAAATACTTCAGGAAGAAAAGAAATTTTTTGATAATTGATAGTACTAATCCATATTTTTATAAACATCCAGTCCAAGTAATGTGTCTATTTTCTTATCCATGTCTAATAGTATTTTATAAGCCAGTGATTGAGTTACGAAGGCTATTGCCAGAGCTTGATCGTACTTAGCTATTTTGCTAAGTACCTCTTGACTGCCGAGGCCAAGTAACTTTCTAACATCTATAAGCTCGTCTACTTCTTTGATTAGATAGTAATCCACTTTTTTTATAGTGCTTATTAACCGATTAGTCTCAAAAGCGGTTACTATATTTTTTCTGATATCTACCGTTTTGCAGACTATATTAGGCCAAAACAAACTTGCTTCTTCCAACCCAATGTTATATTTCAAGAATACAGAAGCATGCGGGATACTATAATAAGAGCGATAATAGTAACTCACGAAGAGAGTCATAAAAATATAATATACACCTGTTTTATAACCATGTAGCTTTCTAGTCACCTGTTCTACTGTAACTTGATCAGCGTACTCTAAATCAAAGTAGTTGCTCAAGAAGTTATATATGTCTGTATTTAGAGAGTTCGCAAACTTTTTTGTTATATTCTGTTTGGACTTAAGAAGCTGCCCTAGGTCTTTTAAATTGTATGGTATGATGAAACTATCTGAGTCTACGAATTTTGCAAATAGTTCTTCCGTTATCAGCATCGTCATAATTGTATTTGGGTTACTAGCGTGCTTGGATCGTAGTAAGTGTCTAACCAGTATAATCCTACAACTTGGGGTAGCTTATTGAGCAAGTAGTAACGATAAAAGTTTTCTATGAGAGTATGGAAATTATCTATTTCACTTCTTACACCATACCATATATAGTATTCGTATACGTCGTACAGCATATCATAAAGTAAGTCGTAGTCTTTTATTGGCACATCCATTTTTAGTTTCTGAGACGTTCTATCTAAGAAGAATTTCAACATCTCTATCGCGTCCACGTCTTTTTCCGTTAGGTGCCCTAATAGTTCTTTCCCCGCCTTACTACTTTCTAAAAAGACAACCTCCGCCTTGTCTAAAGTAATCTTATCTACCCTCTTGTTTATTTGCTCTATATTTATTTTTTGTCTTACAAGTTTAGGTCCTATGTAATGCCAAGGGATACGAGACTGGCTGTATTGATATAGCTCGTCTCTTGGGTAGGTTATAACCTTTATCTTTTCTGGTTCTACATTTTGTTTTTTTAGATGTTCTCTGATCTTTGATGCAAGATCATAATGTGGATTAGCTGGCATACCCTCAACAAATAAAAACGGGACAATACCAAAATCCGTAACCCGTTCGTACGAAATAATGCTGTGATTGCCAGAATTATTTAAAATCTCATGTAAGTTGGGCAGTTTAATCGCTGGAGTCTGTCTATGATAGTAGAAAAGATATCCTGGCATGCCATAAATATACTAATATTATCTAAAGTAGTACATAGTCATAAACAAAGAATGTAGGTACCTCTACCTTTTGTCTTCCATAAACTATGTTATGGATTTTAAGAGCGTATTTGTGTGTAACAAATGCTTGTCCTGAACTGTTGAGTCTAAATAAGTCTAATCCATCACTATGCTTATAGTCTAACATACCGTTTAATAACAGTTGTGTAACAAGATCGGTCTTTATGTCTTTACTCGATACCCAAAAACGGAGACGGTTATACAAATACAATGCCTCTACCAACTGATTATTACCTAATCTCATTTTACTCGCTAATGGACGATATGGAGTATGTAGAGAATTAACAATGTTAGCTATCAAATCTACATAAAAATCGTATTCATAAGACTCATCGTATGTCAGACCCATGAGATGTAAAAACTGCATCATAGCTGTTTTATTCAAACCACCTGCTTCCCCAGCACTCTTTCTTATTTGATTTTCTATGTAAGTATTTAGTGTGGTATCAGTACAGGTTCTTACTATTCCATATAGTATAAGGTACTCTATACCAATCTTGAGGGCGTAATGTGTGAGTCTAATTTTATCATTTTTTTGCTCTATTATACCTAAGTCTAAGTATCTTTCCGAAACCTGATTCCTAACTTGAGGCGACCATCTCTCATTCAAAATCCCAAACACATTTACTAAATCGTAATAACTAAAGTTTTTGTGTATGTCCAATAATGTTTTTATGTTTTCTTTTACGAGTAAGTTAGTTTTTATAGGCTTATCAATACTGAGATTTTTATACAATATAACTTTATATCCCAATTGTGTAATCATATTATTGAGTATTTATGTATTTTAGGTAGCGTTCCTTTTGTCTAATAACATTATATATGTATTGATCTAATGTTCCAATAGCTATTATGTAGTGGTAGGTACATTTATTGGATTTTTGTGAGAAACGGTGAATTCGGTCTTCGGCTTGTAGCATAGTTGCTGGCACCCAATCTGTTTCTGCAAATACTATTTCGTCGGTAGCGGTTAGGGTCAGTCCCTCCGAGGCTACAGCTAATGAAGCGATGATAATGGCTTTCTCGGCCGCGCTAGATTGAAAAGCAGCGACCGCCCTAGCTCTCTCAGCCCTAGAAACCCGCCCATCAATAACATAAATCTCATAATCAGACCATGCCTCTGACAACTTCATCTTAATATAATCTATAACTTCGTTATGATGGGCATAAACAATAAACTTATTTTTACCATCAAACTTATTTAGTATATAGCTGACAACCCAACGAGCTTTTTCAATGCCTATAAGGCGACGATAGGTAGAAATACGCAAAGCGATGTCTCTTGGTAGTTTAAGGTTAGCTTCCAACATACTCTTAATCTTAGCTTCCTCACTAATAGCTTCCATAAGATGAGTATCCGATGGATTAGCAATATCTATGTTAACAAAGATACGACTCTTAGCAGGTAACTCGGATAACACTTCCTTCTTTAATCGCCTTATGTATTGCTGCGTACTCTTTACATAAGTTATAAGGCTGGCTGCTTTCTCGGCTTCTATCGTACGATAATAACGAGAATGATTACCTGTCCTATAATAGTACGCCGCTGTCTCACCTTCAAAATTCTTTATAAACTTTACTACATCTTTTATTCCATTGGGCAACATATCAAGCAAGCGTAATATATTGTAAGCCTCTACTGGCCTATTCTTAACAAGCGTCCCAGTAAGACCTAGAATAAATCTAGCCTTACTGGCTAATGGCATTACATTCTTAACACGCTTAGATTTTAGACTTTTTAAATTCTGTATTTCATCAAATACTATAATGTCTGGTTGTAAATTCAAAAGAGAAGGCAGCTTACTCTTAGCTGTAAGAGAAGCGTAATTGATAATATTTATCCTTTGCGGTAACGGATTTTTTAAAGTTACTCTTGTCAATAAAAAACGCTGTATGTCAAACTCTACAATTCTATCGTACCATTCTTGAATCATTACGTCCGGCGCCATTATGACGACCGTCATACCCTTACGATATGTTGCTAGCAGGAATGCAATAGTTTGTACTGTTTTACCTAGTCCTTGTTCGTCGCATAACAGAAATCCTTTCTTCCCATTGTTATAAGCTAACAGAATATGCCTCACACCCTCTACCTGATAATCTCGCAGACTAGGTATCAAACCCTTAACCATTTCAATATCCTTACTGACTGACTTAGCTATACTATCGGGGATGGGTATATCTAAACTTTCGTTTGCATTCGTTTCTAGTTGTTGCAGTTTTTCGTTGATAGCGTCTATATACCTATTCTTTGCACCTAACTCGTATGCTATGATGCGAGCTTCTATGCTTAGGTACTCAAAGTACTGCGACGCAAAAAGGGCAAACTGCCGCTTGTCCCCACGCCAAATATTATCAGGCGCAGGATTATACTTAAAACTATATTTCTTAAGAGCATCCTTTATAACGATAAAATCTTGTGTATTAGCATTATGTACATATGGAAGCCTTATAGCGCATATGTTATCTTGTACAGTTACTGTAAGATACAAAGGTTTGTTTTGATAATAGTTGACTGCTTTTACAGGTATTTTCGAGAAGGCCTGCCGAAGTAGGTCGGCCTTAGATGTATCTAGGCTGCTCATGGTACCTGTATACTCACCCGCAGGCGCAAGGTATAGAAAATTGGCCAACGTGCCGTCATACTCTACGCCCCGTTCAAAAACCTAATAGTACGATACGGCTGTACAATATAGTTTGCAACAGGCCCACCACTAGATGCAAAGTAAGCATTCCCTAAAAGTACACGGTCGTAACTAATTACTCTAACTCGATCTACATCCCTTACCTCAAACTCTATTGGCAAACTAAACTCCAAAACAAAGCCATGACTATACATGACGTCTTTAATAATTTGTTCATCAACACTGCATAGTATAGGCATATATGCTAAGTCAACTATTTCAATGTTATTACCATTCACAGTTTCAAGCGACTGGGAATAACCAGATTGAAGGGCAATACAAGCCAGTACTAACATGTGGTTAGGTAAGGCGTTTGTGCCTATAATACTATGCAATGGCCTCCCACTACCACTATCGGTACGAGCCTGCAACTTCACTATCATCCCAGTGCGATTAGGATGCTCAGTACTCAGATACCAAACATAAGATTCGGGAATAAATATGTAAGTACCGACTGCAACATCTTCTTGTGTCATGTTATATATAGTATTATATCGTATCAAATCGTATTTGAAATCGTAACTTAGCCTTTGATCTATATCCTTTACGTTGCTAATTATATACCTGATCTTATTATTAACTATTATGTCATTTTGGTCAAACCCTGCACGACAACAAGTATTTTCTGTATCGTTTCCTGTATTATCTTCTCCATTGTTCAGGTGTCTGAATAACAACAAAAAGTTTAGTATAGCCCCTGGTGGCTTCTGATTATTAACAAATGGGTAGTTAGCATATGAGATCCTGTTTGGGAATTGAACAGTAGCCACAGGACTGAGGCTGACACAGTAGCTCATTTTAGATAAATGTTCTGCTATCGCTCTATTAGGAATATTAGTCATATGGAAATATACTTATATTTATTCGTACCTGCGTTTTGGCTCACGGCCCCAGCCAGAGTTGCCACCACCGCTTTGGTCAGTTGGCGGAACACCATCTTTGTCGGCGTCGTAACACATCATGTAATCCCCTGTACCTCCCCCACCGCCTCCGCCGCCGCCTCCTCCACCTCCGCCGCCGCCGCCGCCTCCACCGCCTCCACCACCATCGTCAGGTGTTGTTACATTAATTACAGTACTACTACTTACCTCACAGATATCCATGATATTTATATTTACCTGTCTCACATTCCAAAATACTGTGTCGTTATGGTCTATATCTATGTTATCGCATATTGGCTCGTAAATAATACTCGCCTCAAGTAGATTGTCTGGGTAATTACTATTATTCAGAGTTCTTACTATTAATGGCTGGATATGCCCATTTTCTGGTTGTACGATTCTAAATTCGTCTCCCCTGAGCTTTATGTAATATGGTATTGCACGGTTACGTCTAACATTGTTTTTTCTGAACATTATCTCTTTCTACTAAACGTCTTATCTGGTCTAAGTACTAGTCCAGCTTTTTTGAAACCTGGGTCTAGTGTAAAATCAACGCCTGGGATGTCGTATATCTTAGTGCAAACATCTTTTTGCCATTCACCGACTACTACAGCTGAAACAGGTAGTTCAATACCCGACATGACTAATCCCCGTATCATTTTGATCCAATCACCGATATGTGTACTCTCGAAGGGTTCAACAGGTAATAGCACGAGCGTACCACATAGCCAGTCTCCCTCTATAAACATCTTAGATACATAATGCGTAATCATCATGTTTAAAAGCATCTGATCAACGGCAGGTACTAAACTATACTTGTTTGTTTTCTGATCTCTATTACCGTGTGTTATACTCCCAAGACATGTTCTAGTTGCAATCCGATGCTTGTAGGTATCGGATTCCAAGTAGTCTATTAATACCTTGCGAGGAAATATGCTTCCATCTGATGCTTTCTGCTCGATAGGCAAAATTCTGGCCTTTATTTCCATGAGAAAATATACTAACAAGAACACAATATTACATGGATGCCAAGCCTGTTCTCGAGCAGTTAGCACTTATTTTCTACATAGTGTTAAGAGTATACAAATTCTTACAAAGCTACAAGCTCTTGCCCACCACACGACGTAGTAACAAATCAAAACGATGAATATCGCCTATAAAACGCATACTAAACTGTGATAAATAATCTAAATCCTTTTTTTCGTAGTTTTCTCCGGGTTTTTTCAATAAATAACTTATATAAGCACTGCTCTGCGGTGACAACATAGAATCATAATCATCAATATTGTTCAACAATATACCGTGCGATATAAATGGATAAACCAAAGAACAAACACCTAACTCCTGACCAGAAGTTAATAGATTAACATTATAGTAAATCCAATTTTTGAAGTCACAATGGAAATTGGCTTTAGATACCTCTAACACATACTTCCTACATAAGTTATAGAGAGCGTATATCAAAGCATTAACGAGTTGCGAGTCTGAATTGTTGATGTATTCCACCAATAACATCTTATAGAACTTAGGCAGGTCTATCGTTAGATACAGATAGTCAGTAGTGCATTCATTTTTGATAAGTAAAACATCTGTATTTATAAGAAGAGATAGATCTTGATAGTACTTTTCTATATCAGTTGGAAACGAACTTACTTTTTTAGAAACCATACTTTTTATATTATCGAAATAGGTTAGGGCTTTATGCTAGCATCGATTAAAATATGTCTGATTTTATCTAATTTTTCTCTTAGTTCTTGTTTTTTCGTACCTTCTAGTTTTTCTAACGCTTCATACATTTGTTCAATTTTGCTTTCGTTAAACAGTAGTTGTATTTCGTGACTTGTAAATCTTACACTATTCACAATGTTGTTCATAAAGGACTTATATGTTATTGGGCAATATTTTTGCACGAAGTATGTAAAAGCTTCGGCAACGACTCTGACTTCGTATTGTGCATGATAGTCCATGCGTAGTCTAATGAAGTGTAGAAGGTTTCTAAGGTCTTGTTTCCAGTAGAATTGGGTGTAGTAAGCTACGGGCAGGCAACTTCTTGCGACTTCTCGGGATACACCTTTAGCAAGAAGTTTTTCGTAGGTAGCATAAGCTTGCTTCTGTAAATCCTCGTACTCTTTATCCATGTTTACATCTACTATAACTTCCTCAGCAGAACATTGACGGTTAGATTTGCTTTGCATTCTCCATTGTGGATGGTAATATTCATCTTCTACTTTTGTATATCTAGCGCTTACTTCGGATATGGAAGCTGTACGGTGCCTAAACATCTGTCTAGCTACGAATACAGGCACCTTTACATGAAAAATAAACTCTGCAAATTCCAATGGTGAGCTATGTTCATTACGAATAAGGTAATCTATGAGACTTTCGTCTGTACTTTTTTTAACCCATTTATATGACGTTCGGGCGGCTTGTACGATTAGATCGTCAGAGGCCATTGCTTGAACTAGACGTACAAAACCCCGATCCAAAATTTTAATCTCATCCATAGCCGTTTATTATCAGAAAGGTATCACTTCGTCTTGAAAATCATATTCACTGTTGTCTTCAGAACCGTTAGCTTTTGCATTAGAATTAAGTTCTTCTTTAACTTCAACTTCAGTTATAATGCCATTTTGTATCCTAAAATGCATGATAGCTTGACTTATAGGCATAAGTCCATGCCTGTCTTTAAGAACCACAATCTTAGTCGTTTTGTTAGGCCCTGGGAGCATAGCAATGATACTATCTGCCATATGCTCCTTACGCGAAGAACCCTGTAAAAAACCTATAGGTGTGTAATTCTTAGACTTAAAAGAAGTTGGTTTTATCTGGGAGGCAAAAATAATCACCTTACCATCTTTATACGTATCCATAACTTCGTACGGCTTTGCAGCCGTATAATACATAATATTCTCATCAGTATCTTCTATAAACTTATCATCATAGTCAATCATTACGTAATCCACATTTTCGTTCTTTGTCATTCTAGCAACATCGTATATAGTTATTTGCTTGTATGGGCTGACAGTAATTTTTATTCTTTGAAGCGCACGTCTTATGTCTATGTTTTTTTGAGAAATCATATTAGAGTATGCATTAAGATAGTATTCCTTGATTTCTAATAGTCTAGCCATTGCAGCTGATTCGTCTAAGTCCCCGGATATAAATAAATGCACGTTATAAGCGTTAAATATAGCTTGATACAAGGCCTCGTGCATGAGATATATACTTTTACCACCACCTGGTGATGCAGCAACAATGTTTATCGTAGACCTGAGATACGCTACCTTATTCACAAACGAAGGCATGGGTTTCCGAGACTTGACGATCTCCTCCACATACTCACTAGACAACAAAAGATCACCGGTCAACGTCTTAATATCATTATGCAACTTAACAGAATACAACTCCTTGTATAAATAATCTATTAAATACTCAAAACTATCTGTTCCAACAAAGAAGTCTTTGACGAAGTTGATATATACATTTTTTATAGACTCTATTTTGGTATGGCTCTCGTATAACCTATTAGTTAGATAGATCGTTTCTACTACTCCTTTTCCAAATACCTGCTCAAAAAATGGTCTTATATTGTCAAATTTTTCCACATAAGGTATTCGACATAGGATGACGAGCAAGTTCCTGTACTCTATGTGTTTAAAAGGATTGTCTTCTAAGTTATTAATAGATTGTTTGTTAGCATTGGGTTTTCGAGGCATGGGGTTGGCAATGAGACTTTGTCGAAAAATAGAGTACTCAACCTTTTAGGGATTGTACTTCCTGCTACCAGAGCCTATCCCACAGGGTTCACTTCGATTTGTCCTAACCCTGGTGGCTCGCTTTTCACGTATGCAAAATACTTTCGTAACTAATAAAATACTCATTTTAATATATTAGTACATATTAAACCTACAAAATAAGGCTTTGTCTAATCTTTCCATATATATTTTACCCAAAATCTTGGTATAATGTGGGCAATGATACTTACGATCTTACTTTGATAAAGGCATCGATATTATGATCTCTAGACTAGACAATATAATCATATAGCGCCGCCTCTTATCTTCACCACTCTTATCAGTAAATATATTAACAAACGACACAACATTATAATCAAAGACTTGACAATAATTATTATGATATATATCTTTTGTATTAGTGCTGCCACAATTAAGAATAGCTGATCTATTATATCTTATGTCTTTAGCTTTTATAACAAAAATATCATTTATCAACATAATTTCATTATTATATACATAAATACGCCTCATTTGATCTTCATCATTTATTCTTGTTAATATCTCAAAGAATTGTATTTTATTCCCAGATGCGTAAGCGAACATGCGCATGGCACTTATGTAATCCGTAGATTTTTTGTGAAGTATTTTACTATCATACCCAACTGAATACATAACTATCCTGCATGGTAATCCCTTTTTTCTAATATTGTATTCAAAGACATAGAAGTCAAATTTTGTATTATCTTCGATGTTATCATTCTTGGCCACTATTACTGATACATATAAGTTACTATTAGTTTCATCTAAGTAGTAATAGTACTTATGAATCTTTATTTCTGTGTTATAATTGTCTTGATAAATCTTGTACAATATATACTCTATCTTACTTTTAATATCAAATGTAATTAAGAAGTCGCTAGCGTTTATAAAATCATCACAATCATAGCATTTTTCATTTTTTAGATTATACAAATTTTTGTAAATTTTAGTCAAATCAAGAAATTTTATTGATTCTTCTTGTGGTATCACATAATGTCCATACATGTCGTATAATTCTATATTTAATTCTTTATTTCTGTCGTGTTTCTCTAAATTAGCAAAAATACCATTTTTAGATAGTAAAATAGTTATGTCGTTAATATCAATCAGTTGTGATCTACTACTCATAATAGTATAATCGCTTTCACTACTAAACGTTTTTTCAAAAACTACATCTGTGCCAAATATGTAATTTTTTGATACTTTATGTATATAGTACGGATACGATTTAGAAATATCGTATGAAATATCAAGTTCATACTTTTTGCTGAATAAAACGGAATTAGGAGGAGGTAAAACAGAATCCTTTGTAGGATTTTTTATTATGACGACATCTTGGCCAGTACTAAAGCTAACTTCTAATATGTTATCTTCATACTTGAAAGCCACGAATAAGGCGTTATCTATCCCTTCGTGTGCTTCATGAAATCCAATGTCCAATATAGATTCGAGATATTTTACAAACGGAATCTCTCCACCAAGTAAAGTTACTGTGCAATTTATACTTTTATCCCACCCTGAAGTACTCCAAGCTGGTTCACGAGCAAAGTATCGCGATAATATATCGCGAATATGTTTCTTTTCATCTTTTGATGTTAATAATTTCAATATGCCATGCATATAATCATATGGTGTATATACAAAAGTATCCATTGTTTCTTTAATCAAATCGAATAGGTATAAATTAAAAGTATTCTTTCTTATTTTAAAAACTACAATAAATGAATTCAATAAAATGTGTACATATCTACGCACTCGAGACACATCTAAAAACTCAGCGTAATCGTATTCTACTTTGTTTACAAATCTATTTTTTGATAAGTTATAAACAACTAATTCGGCTCTGTAGTTTTCTAATTCTTTAACATATACAGCATATAGATTGCCATTAGGTGCTTTCACACAACGCCAAGAACCCCACATAATATTACTTTGCCTACGCCCTGCTGATATAATCTTAATCTTTCTATTATTGTTGTCATATAAAGGTATTATGCTACTTATGTGGCTATTTTTATTATTGTAAAAATATATCGCGTTAGTATTTAGATAAAATATAGTAGAATGTGTCTTTGTATAAACATTATAGAAATATACATTATAAAATTTAGAAGAAGCAAGTAACATAGGTGGATAACCTTCCTCAGGATTTACCTTAGGTAATCGTATAAACTTGGCTACTTTACAATTGTTCTTGGGGATTTTGTTATATGTTAATAACACGCATAAATATACAAACTGAGATAGTACTTTATTTAAAAATTGCCGTTCCACGAATAAAACAAAAACCCTGCCCTCGCGGGCAGGGCCTCCTACTGTCTGGCTGGTGAACGGTTACTCGTGCGCTGCTACGCTTTGGAGGCGGTTAGCGATGGAGAGGTACCGCTTGACCAAGGTGCGAATCTGCTTGACCATCAGGTTGGTGTTCTTAGGGAGCGTGCCCAGCACATCGTGGAGCGCCTCAAAGGTAGGCAGCGCGTCCAGAAAGTTTTCCACAAGCCGCTGCTTTTGCTCGCGTGGAATACGCACCCGTGTCTGACCTGTGGCGCTGGATGTCCGAGCGTACCGTGCAGGTACTTCCAGCCCAAAGGTGCTGAGGGATTCCCGAAGGGCCTTGTTACGGAGCTTCTGCACAATGGGAGCTATGTTTTGCTCACCGCCTGTGCTTTTGACCTGCAAAAGCTCCTCAAGCCTAGGGAGAAGCAGGTACGCTGCGATGCACCGATACCAGCCGCCATGCTGTGAGACCGCTACACCAGCGCTCGTAATCTCCCTACGAATCTGTGCTTCCACATCGTGAGGGAGGAAGCTGTGCTCCCCGTTCAGCTCCTTTTCCAGATTCGTGATAAGCTTCTTCAGGCCTTTTTCTGTGAGAGCCTTCTCAATCCGAACTTTCAGTTCGGTTCCGCTGACTTGCGCTTGCGTTATCATACCAAGCATTACGACAAAAACGCAAGGGAATAATACATAATACAGCAAACAAATACATCTTTCTTGTTAGTATATTTATTATGTTCATGCGATTCAATGTAAGTAATACTTTGATAATTACAGTTGCACCTCATCTGAAGATTCCATATGTTGATAATATGCCAAATGCATTTCGGCAAAAGGATACGAGTTATACTCATATACAAAATACAATGTATCGTATAGCCAGTAAAGATTACGTGAGCTACTTTTATGTCAAAAATAGTGTAATAAGTTATTATAGACAGCTTAATAAATATGAGGGAACATACTTGCCTAACAATACCCGTAACACTTATAAGTTCATTGAGTTTGAAAAAGATAATCAAGATTCACAAAAAACCTCAATACTATTGGCTAAATCTATTGAAAGCAAATGGTACGTTATTGCCATAAATGTAAAAAATGTTGGCAAAAAATATGACATAATAGTAACTAATGATGAAGCGTCCGATAATACGAGTATAGAACACATAAAATGGGATTTAGACATCTTAAAATATCAAAAAGACTTCGACATAATATCATATTATCCATTCTATAATGATATTTTAGTTATCTTGCGACATACAAAACAACAAATAATTCTACAATTTTTAAATATATTAGAAAATAGTTTTAATATTGTATTATGGAACTTAGATGATATTAGCAAATTAGTATTTGATATAATTAATAATGTGGATCAAAATGAAAAAGAGAAATATGAAATATCAGATGACATTATGGAGGGAATAGATGATATTCTAGTAGTTAGAAAAGAATATCTATATGGGACGTGCTTAGATAACAGATTATATGTGCGATCTATTAGGTTTGAATGCAAGATTAAACTAAAAGGTGGCAAACATAATTATGAGTTGGGACAATTATATATATACATAACAATGAAAGAAGACGACATAAAATGCTATTGGGATTTTAATTATGCATACACACATGTATTTGACCCAAAATCCTCCCAAAAATTCTCCCCAAAACCCATCTATACTATATTGTGTAAACAATATCTTAAAGACCCTATTTTGTTTACTGAAAAATATAAAATAAATATAGACAAAAAATGCAATGATACATTACGTAATAACGATTGCTATTATATTAAGCATGGCCAGCACAAAAAGGAAATTATTAAGATAGGTAGTTGGTTGGGATATTGCGGAATTGGCTGTATAGATGATTATTCGCTATATCATTACAAAAATTACTATATCATAATATGCCAAAGTCATGTGTTTAAACTCGCCATTGTAGACAGAAAGAGTGATTTTATTGGTATTATGATAACACGAGAATTCTTCCCTATAACTATGCAGATTATAGATGATTTTGAATGCTATTACTCGTCCTTAAAAAATAAGTTAGTATTCTTGTCTAATGACTTGGTTCATTTATTTTTTATAGATGCTAAAAAGATAGATGATATTTTTAATAGAAAATATAAAGAGGGATGTAAATACGGTTATGACGAAAAATTGGACTTGATACATTACTTCTCAGTACCTGAGAAGCTATCGCTTGCTATTAATAATACACTGGAAGAGGACGATGAGGACACTATAACAGGACTAGTTGCGGCTTACATAGATAGAAAGTCAGATAAGTTATACATCTTAGCTAAATATAAAATAGAAGATACAGAACACTATGGCCTATTCATGTGGGATATGGCAGATAATGGTTTAAATTTCAGATTGGTATATAGAACATTAGCTAATATACCTTACAATAGCGCACAAAATAATAAAATAAAATATGTTTTTGATGTGGGCAAATTGATATTGTGGGAATCAGAAGCGTACGGATTTAGAAAGACAAAACTAATGAATTTAGATATAGTGTATATTGGGAGTCATCGTTTTGTTAGTATGAGATACAATCGCATTAGCCGATACGTCCCAGTTCCGAGTGTGTTCCAGTTCGAAACTTTGCAATGCTATGCTAAATCTGTAAAGAATGTTGCGGAAAATGTAATAGTTGTCTATTACGATTGCAGCCGTTTGCACGCTAACTCAACGACTAGTGCTTATCATTACTTTATTTTATCATCTATGTCGTTGGTGAAAAAAATACCTACTGACAAATTAAAGAGGGAATCATAATTGTATGAATGCACACTGCCTGACGTTTTTCAGTTGAGTTTCCTGCTTCGACACATGATGGCTACAGTTATCCACCATAGCATGATCCACAAGCGTAACTTTGGGTCGTCCTAAACCTAAGATGTAAAGATTTGTAGAGAAGTTTTTATCTTGGCGAATCCATCGACATTATAAGTTCTAAGCTGGATAATATAACCAAATAACGAAACCTTTTATCTTCCCCGTCATCGTCAGTAAAGATCGTAAGGGGCGAAACAACATTATGATCAAAAACATAATATAACATAACATTAAGCCTATCTTTTATATTATTTGGAACATAGTTAAAAATAACATGCCTATTATATTTTATGTCGTTAGCTTTTATAACAAAAATATCATTTAGCAACATAATCTCGTTGTCATATATATAAATACGATTTTTCATACTGTTGTAATTTATGCGTTTAAATATTTCAAGAAAGTGTATTTTATACCAAGTAGTATTTCCAAGTATATTTATATTATTTGAATAATTTATAGGTTTTTTATAAGATATTTTATCATCATAGGAGACTGAAGACATAACAATCCTACATGGCAATCCCATTTTATTAACATCACACTCAAAGACATAGAAGTCAAATTCTTTATTAGATGTGCTATTATCAATTATAGATACTATTGCTAATATATATAAAATTCCATTATATTTATCTAAATAGTAATAGTATTTATAATTATCTATATTCATATAGACAGAATTTTTATATTTTTTATGTAAAATCTGACTTATTTTATCTTCAACATTAAATCTGACTAAATAATTGGATATATCTACAAAATTATCAGCTTCGTACTGATTTACTTCCTTTGCTTCCAACAACATTGTGTAAATTTTGTTTAGATCAAGCATTACTATATTAGAATTTGTATAATTTTCATCTATAGCGTATAATTTTATATCAGTATCTTGATTTATGTGGTATTTTTTTAAATTAGCCCAAATACCAGTTTTAGATTGAAAAATAGTTATGCCTTTGACGTAAATCAATTCTGGTTCTCTTTCTTTAATAGTGTAATCATTTTTATCGTTAAAAAAAGATTCAAAAACTGCATCTGAAATAAATATATAATTTTTCAAAACTTTATGTATATAGTACGGATACGATTTAGAGATATCATATAAACTATAAAGCTTATACCGTTTGCGGAATAAAACAAAATTTGAAGGGATAGCAATAGAATTTTTAGTGGGATTTTTTGTTATGACAACATTGCTACCAGTACTAAAACTAACCTCTAACGCATCATCTTCATACTTGAAAGCCACAATCAATGCTTTATCTATACTTTCGTGCACATTACTACATTCAATACCTAATATAAATTCTAAATTTTTTATAAACGGGATTTCGCTATCAAGTAAGCTTATTGTGTAATTTATACTTTCATCCAGTCGTAAAGTACTCCAAAATTGTGTACTCCCAAGGTATTTTAATAATATATCACGGATATGCTTCTTTTCATCTTCTGATGTTATGATTTCGAATATATCATGCATATAATCACTTGGCATGTATGTAAACGTATCCACTCTCTCCGTAATTAAATCGACCAACCATAAATTAAAAATATCATCTTCTATTTTATAAATTACAATAAATGAGTTTAACAGAATATATACATATTTATCCACTTCATATTTACATTCAGCTGTTAACTCGTCGTCATAGTATTCTACTTCATGTATAACTTTACCCTTTGACAAGTTATGAACAATCACCTCTCTTGTATCTTCTTCTACTTGTTTTATATATACAGCATATAGATCGCCATTAGGTGCCTTTACACAACGCCAAGATCCCCACACAATATTACTTTGTTTACGCCCTGCTGATATAATATTGATTTTTCCATTTTTGTAGTTATATATAGGTATCATGCGACTTACATGCGTATTTTTATTGTTGTAAAAATATATTGTGTTAGTATTTAGATAAAAGATAGTAGAATATTTTTTTAAATAAACCCTATAAAGATGCATATTATAAAATTTATATAATTCAAATGGTGTTGTTTTATAAGCGTCCTCTGGACTTACCTTAGGTAATCGTATGAACTTGGCTACTTTACAATTGATCTTAGGAATTTTGTTATATGTCAATAACACGCATAAATATACAAACTAAGACAGTACTTTATTTAAAACTTACTATTCCACGAACAAAACGAAAACCCTACCCTTTCGGGTAGGGCTATGACGCACGCGCACAACCAGCGGATTGTGAGTAGATCAACGGCTGGGACTATCCAGTTCTACGATAGTCGCCGCATCATAGAGCGTATTGAGTTCCTTCTTGATTTTGTCAGCTTCTACGCAGTAGTACGTGAGCTTTTTCATGATGTCGTACATCTCTCCAATGGTAAGCTTCGGGTCTAAGGTGATACCTGTCTTTTCGTCGTGTCGGGGCTGCAATCTGCTAGCAACTGTCTTCAAAACTGGCAATGTGCCTATCCTGTGTTCTATCGCTACCTCAGGGAAACCGTTGATTTTGGCAACGCCATTAATGATGAAAGACTTGTCCCGACTATCGTAACGGATGTGTTCAATCACCTTATCCATGTCAGCATCACCTATGATTTGGAGCTGATGCTCAGGGAGGTTACGAAGGTTTTCGTCTTTCCACACTTTGAGCACCATACCTACCATGTAGTCTTGATAGGTCATTTGTAGTTCAGCAAGCTTTCTGCCAGCGGCAGCAATCTTCTGGAAAGATTCACAATCAAAGATGGGTACTCGGTGGTGTGAGGAAACGAGATTATTACCATACTGTTCCGAGTAACGTGGAGTCGCTATGGCACCAGCAATGTAGTAGAACAAGTCTTCGTCAGTCAAGTTTGGCATGTTGAGAGCTTTGCGCACCTTTTGCAAAAATTCAGCGTTGATGTTAGGGATGCTAGTTTGGTTATTAGAGCCGTCGTTAATGCTATGAAAAATGCCGTTGCCTTCGGATTTAGTGCGGAGTGGGTAAAGCATGGTTTGCTGACCGTGTAAAGTTTTGGCACATATATATCTTGTGATAAACAAATCAGTCTCAATATTACCATAAACTGATGTTATTATGGGGGCGTCAGTATCAATAGAAGTAGTTTTATAAATTGCCTCTAATATTTTACTATGATAGTATACCCACATAGGCACAAAAGGCTTGTAAAAGGCTATTCTAATTTGATTATTTAAATCCTCAATGTGAAAATATTTACGAATTTTTTTGGATAGTCCTTCGACCGTAAATTCGTATAAAATATAGTCTTTGCCAGTTACAATACCATTACTAAAAATATTGAATATCGTTTTGCGTAACTCTGGGAATTTATGGAAGTTTGAGCTACCTTGATTCAACCAATCGTATCGCTCATTTGGAATAATAGGCTCCCATATTACATGTGCATTTGTGTTTGTGACGAGTTCTTTCAGTTTACGCAGCTTTTCTTTTGCCTTTAAGCCATCTCCTATTTGAGCATAGTATATTTTTGCGCTTTTGTTTTGAGATTTAGAATTCTTGATTAAGAATATGGCACACACTCCCAAGCGAGTTTGTGAACCGAAAACATTTTCGCCTTCTATTTTTCTAAGTTCAATGCTTTTCATTCCATTGTTAATACTGCCTTTCAAATCGTATATGTATATATAGTCGTATTCTTTTTGAAGCGAGGCGCGAATGCCGACGCCATTCTTTGATGTCAGGAAACTATTATTGACAACCATTGTAACAATACCTTCTTTTACCTTATCAGTTAATACCCTAAGAGTTTGGATATAAGGGTCAATGTATGTATTTACATTCCAAACACCTAGGTTATGGGCTTCAAGAACATAGGTTTCCTTAATACGTTTATCTATATTTTCGGGTACTTTTATTCCGCTTTCACTACTTTTATCTTTTCTTTGTGCTCTCCACGGAGGGTTAGTAACAACGATGTGAATAGGTTTTTGCTTATGTTTTTTAGCGTGTTCTTTAAGGGGATTTGTATCTAGCAATCCTGCTTTTTCTTCTGAGAGGAAGTAGAGGCTGTCAGTCCACAATGCATCGTCAAAGAGAGGCGGCTCGTCCATTTTCCGCTCTAAGGTATCCTGAATGTTTTTGAGCAAAATGAGGTAAGGAAGCAACTCAAGGTCGGCGCCGCGAATCTCACCACGTTCTACCTTTGCTTTCGCTTCTTCGGGTGTTATCATGTTCATAACCGAGGCAATGAAGGAGCCAGTACCTGCAAATGGGTCTACAACATGAACATCCTCATCTCCTAATGTCTTATCTAAATGCTTCTTAGCCAGCTCATTAGTCATGAAGACCGCAAAATTCACTACTTCAATAGGTGTGTAAGCAATTCCAGATTCCTTAGCGACCTCTTTGAAGACGTTGTTGAAGAAGTTGGTGAAGAGTAGTCTGATGAATTCTTGCCGCTCGTCGTTATTGACTATCGCTTTTGCCTTGTTTGTAGCTTTTTGGTAAAAGTATTGTAGACGCTCACTATTATTCTCTACAAAGTGCTTGAATTCTTCAAACAATTTATCAAGTACTTTCTCTACTTCTGATTTCTTATCAAAGAATAGGGCATCCAGAATAGGTTTAGCTATGATGTATTGAGTTATGATAGCTATGAGTTTTTTGTCTTCTATCGTGAATTCTTCGTACCCATACATCGCTTTTAACCTTTCTCGCAGCTCTTCTACTTTTGCTTTTATGTGCGATTGTGGGTTTTGTATTTCTTCTTCTAGTAAGCTTTTGACTTCCTTTGCGAGTTTTGTCGCTTCGGATGTCCAGTCTGCTATAAACTCGTGAGCTAAACGGAAGATTTTGACAATCTTGGGGACGATGAAGTTACGTAGCTCTATCAGTTCAGGGCTACGACCACCCAGTATTCCTAACTTGATTTCATTCTCCTTACTATCCTCCACTTCTTCCGTTTTGCCTTCCTTCAATGGCTCAAATGTTTCTTCTGTCTTTTCTTTCTTTGGGTCTATGAACAATGCTCGCATCTTGGCCACTAAGGTCTCATCCATAGACTGGAGAGCGCTAATCACCTGCCAAATAACTTTGAAAGTGCTTTTATCAATCTTCTCTTTTGTCTCCTCGGAGTCGTCATTGACCAAAATGGGGAGTATCACGTATCCGCGTTTCTTACCAGGTGCTTTTCGTACTGCCCGACCGACGGCTTGTACGACGTCAACGACGCTTGACTTTGGGTCAAAGAAGGTGATGAAACTGAGCGCAGGAACATCAATCCCCTCCGTAAGCACCTTAGCATTAGCTAAGATATGTACATCATCTTCTTTACCTTCGCCGAGCCACTTGATGAGCCGAGCCTTATCGTAAGCACTCATCAAACCCTCTATGTAGTCAATGCTGATGTTTGACGAAATACTAACTACGTTTTTATACTCCTGACTGATTTCCTTAGCACGTTTGACACGATTAGTGAATATAATACCAGACTTAGGTTTTACCCGTATGGGGCGGTCTCTCTCATCTACAGCATTACCTAAGATAAAGTCTTCTATCGCTTTGATTTTAGTAGTGTAATCTACATTCAAAGCGCCTTGTTGTTCAAGGTATTCTTTGAACTCCTTTTGGATAATCTTCTTTTTACGTTTGTCTACGAATAATAGCAGCAACGTGTACGGCAGTATCACACCATCGTTGGTAGCTTGTACGAAAGTGTATTCAAAGAAGGTAGGGCCGAACAGTTCTGGGTCGTTCATGTTGTACAGGGCGGCTATTTGGTCTGCTTCATCACTATCTTTCACTTCCACTATTTTCGGAGTAGCGGTCATGTAGAGGCGCTTCTTAGCTTTGATGTGCTCGTTGTAATGAATCTTTTTGAATACGCTTTCCTCTGCACCTTTGCGTCGTACACCCGCCGTCCTGTGCGCTTCATCGCAAATAACAAGCTCAAACTCTGGAAGCCCTAAATCATGAGCTTCAATCAAGACATCCAAAGACTGGTAAGTAGAAAAAATAATATTCAGCTTATTCGGTTCAAACCTGAGATTTTTGATTAGGTCATGAGCTGTTGTGGTAGCAGGGTAACTGAGGAGAGAAAGTTTATGCCAGTTCGTAGTATCAACGACATTGTTTTCATCGTCGTCTATTTCGGTTTTCTTCTTTCCGTTCACTCTCCCTACTTTATTATCCGACACAACAGCATAGGCATTGACTTGATACGCACTTTTCAGATGGTACTCCCTAATCGTCTGGTCAAGAAGCGCAATAGACGGTGCTAAAAAGAGCACCCATCCCTTATCTCCGACTAGTTCTTCTGCAATCTTGATGGAGGTGTAGGTTTTCCCTGTACCAGGTGGCATGATGAGTTTGCCACGATCGTACTTCTCAAACCCTTTCAGAACCGCTTCAATAGCTCGCTGCTGATGCGGTAGGGGTGAAAGCTTTTGCTTTACAATAGTCGGCTCACCATGCCCATTAGCATACTGCTTGACATCAGCAGCCTTTATGAAGATTACATCTAGTCCGAAATCTTTGATTTCTTCTTCTACTCGCGAGCTTATCTTATCAGCTACTACGATAACCTTTTGGAAGCCCTCCTTTTTTGCTTTGTGCAGGAAGCTTAGGAGGTCGTTAATGCCCACTGTCCTTCCCCAGTTTTTGCATTGTACAGCGTAGGTTTCGCCTTTCTTGTAAGCCACGAGGTCAATACCTACGTCCTGACCACTTAGTCCGTTTTGCTTTGCGTAGGTATACCAATCAATCACATCGGCTCCCCAAACTGCACTGAGGTAGTGCGCGGTAGCTTCTTCTAACTCTTTACCTAACGTGTGCTGCGTGGTCATAGTGCTTATTCCGTCGAAGTCGCAAGGTAAAGAAAAACACCCGTCTGGATGTAGGGTAGACTACTGCACTCTTGCCTTGCGTGATTTGAGTCAAAACAAAAGTGCCCTGCCCGTAGTAGGCAGGGCTTCCTACTGTCTGGCGGGTGAGCGGTTACTCGTGCGCGACTTTCGCTTGGAGGCGGTTAGCGATGCTGAGATACCGCTTGACTAAGGTGCGAATCTGCTTGACCATCAGGTTGGTGTTCTTTGGGAGGGTGTCCAGCAAGTCTTGCAGCGCCTCAAAAGTAGGGAGAGCGTCCAGAAAGTTTTCTACAAGCTGCTGCTTCTGCTCCCGTGGGATACGCACCCGTGTCTGACCAGTACTGCTGGATGTCCGAGCGTACCGAGCGGGTACATCCAGCCCAAAAGCGTTGAGGGATTCCCGAAGGGCCTCGTTACGGAGCTTTTGCACAATGGGAGCTACATTCTTCTCCTCACTCGTACTTTTGACGGCCAGAAGCTCGTCTAGCTTAGGGAGAAGCAGGTACGCTGCGATGCACCGGTACCAGCCGCCATGCTGTGAGACCGCTACACCAGCACTCGAAATCTCCCTACGAATCTGTGTTTCCACGTCTTGAGGGAGGAAGCTGTGCTCCCCGTTCAGCTCCTTTTCCAGATTCGTAATCAGTTTCTTCAGGCCTTTTTCTGTGAGGGCCTTCTCAATCCGAACTTTGAGTTCGGTTCCGCTGACTTGCGCTTGCGTCGTCATATCAATCATTACGACAAAAACGCAAGGAAAAATGCTACCCCTAGAGTATCTAAACTATGCCTATGTCTCTTATATTTTCGAAATCACATAACAATACTTAATTACGAATTATTATTTTATTTTCGATATTTGTTTTTGTTGTGACACGGATGGAAGGAACAGGAAGAAAGATTGCTGTAAGCTCGTTACCACTAGGTGGGGCGCCGTCAAGTAGCCAGCTGTACGACTTCGGATTTGTAGATGTTTACCCACTTACGTTTGTAGATATTATAGATTATGTTAGGAATAGACCTAGTAGTAGTGGTATTATAGCTGATTATGAGTTTTTCATGTATAATATGCAGCTGATGAGGCGAAAGGTGCCTCAAAGTGGTCAGTTACTATGGCCAGACTTGTTGTATGTTAACTATCTTATGTGGGCGCTTTCTGTCAGCGCCGACTTTGGGATAAATATAAGCTATATATGCAATAACTGCCGCCATAATAATAAAATCAGAATCGGATTAGAAGATATTGCCTTTAAACCATATGGTGGGCCAGGGTTTATCATAGACACACCTAATGGTCAACTCAAAGGATGGTTTAGAAGGGGAGCAGAAATGGAAAAGAAAATCTCAGATTACATAGGTCGCGCGAGAACATCCATACTACCCTTTGATGTAGCTGTACTCATGATGTCTATAGAACTCTACGATCAAAATCCAATAGCAGCAGAACAATTTATAAAGGAAGCTACGCATGACACGGCTTATCAACTATTAGATTATTATTACTATATTACGCATCCCATAGTACCAATTTCGCACACCTGCGAGAATCCACAATGTGGTACCATTAGGGAAATACCCATACAATACATATTAGAACGTGACTTTTTTCTTGTCTTCATTGACAACAGAGAATTTAATGCAGTTTCTCATGAGTTGGTCGGAAACAATACCGAGTATAGATCCTATGCCTCTGACACTACCGGAGATGATAATACTGTACAATCACAAGTACGAACAACTAGTTAGACAACAACTAAGAGCAGAAGGAAAAGAAAGGATTATACTTAGTGAAGAAGGTGTGAAGCACCTAAGCTAAATATTTTTACGATTACTGCTTATGTCATAAAAAGTGGCTACTGAAATTACTACCACTATAGGTATTTAAAAATATTTTTCTATTTTGTATATTTTCTCATGAACAATCGTTTTTTAGATATTTATAGGATAGTTATGGAATACGAAGGTGGATATGTGAATCATCCTAATGATCCTGGTGGGGAGACGTACAAGGGTATTTCTAGACGGGCGCATCCTAACTGGAAAGGATGGCAGCTGATAGATCAAAAGAAACCTGTGCCTGAGCAGCTAGTGCAAGAGTTTTATTACAATAACTACTGGCTTCGGCTCAGGTCTGACGAGATGCCTTATCCTGTTGGGGAATACCTATTTGACTTCGGTGTAAATGCAGGCATCTCACGAGCTGTCATCACAGTACAAAGAGCACTAAATATCAAAGCAGATGGTGTCTTAGGACCAGTAACTATAGGAGCCATACAAAAACAAGACCCGCAAAAACTAATGTACGAACTACTTAAAGAGCGTGTCGGTTATTACACTACAATAACTATGCAAAATTCCCGATTTCAAGTATTTTTTTTGGGTTGGATAAGAAGAACAATAGAAGTATTCGATCGTTTAATGACTAAACAAAAGAAATGATATAGATGAATTATACATATCAAGTCATAACACCGAGAGATATAATCCTAGGTATAAGTAGATTGGATATTGAGTACAGTATAAATAATAACAATGGCAACAACAATGCAAGCGGTAGTACTGTAGGTTGTTCCGTAGGTTATACATTAACGATATCCACTGACCCTTCTCAGCCAAACCGCACTACATACATATTTAGAACCTGCATTATAGAGGATAATCAAATAGTATGCCGTGATCATAATATAAGCACTACCGACATAAATTCAGTTACTTTGAACTTTATATCTTCTATAGGCAACACAATAGTTAGTATTAGAATAGATGACAACTTTAGTATTGCACAAAACTATTGCTTAGTTATCACTTTTATTGTTATAGACAATGTTATTACACAAGATTTTGATGATATTATTATAAGTAACTATAATCCAGAAGACAGCATAGATTATGCCAAGCGACCGACGAAGTTAGGTTCTCACGACAAGAATAGGCTGATACACAATTATCATGACCGTGTAAGCAACGCCAGTGTAAGATATACAAACTCTATTTCTGACGTTGTAAGTAACTGCAATTTCGTACCATATTTAGCGGTTCAGGATAGGTACTTTGTGATTAACTACAAAGATGATGTAACATCAGAGTATGCAACTGTTAAGTTACCCGATGTTAAGATTAGCGGATGGACGGATAGGGACATGTACTTCTTTGAGAAGGTGTATGCGGACGTCAGCGATCCTAATGTAACCATAACCAACGATATGGGGTTGTTGGAGCCTGCGGTAGAAAATTACGAAGCGACTTCAATCCCGTTCACGATCGTTCATAACATGTACCCTCTAAGCATCAATAGGAACGGCGAGATAGTGGTGTATAACAACCAACCCAAGAACTTCCCGTATGTAACCTCACTATTCCACACAGCTAACGTAAGCCAAATCAGGTATGAAGATAAGATCTATAAACCATTAACGCCTTACATGTACTATATTACGATAGCACGAATAGGCCAGCCTACAAAAGTAGAGCTATTATATAGTTACCTAAACAGATCCTACATATCTGTCGCTGGACTAGAGTCTTCAAAAGTACTAAGTAATATTCGTGGCGGGGGAAATCTTATAAATATGAGCACTGTTACAAGAAATATACTTTTACCTATAGATTACAATATGCTTTTTTATATAGAAAGCCAATGGAGCAGGTTATTGGACAATGATGACATGCGGATATTGATTCAGAATTATCAACGCAATAATGTAGAGTATCCTGCGATTTTAAATAATCCATCGGGGTGGAGTTGCAAGCTGGTGATGTTCAAAAGGGATGGTAGTAACGCTGTTACTTTGGATAAACAAATAGACATATATATGAATGTCATGCGTTGGGATACGCCGATGAGTTTCTTTTGTGGTGGTGGTTTATTAGGCTGGGGTAGGCATCAGCCAAATCGAGAGAGTAAGTATTACCTATTTAGCTGGTACAAGATTCTGCGTACTAAACGACTGGTATCTAATACGTCAAATACACCAAGACTTGATGATTATTTAAGGTACTATTATTATTATCAACACATCATTTAGGGCATACTGACTTGTACGTTTATGGTTCCCATGTATCCGCCGATGGGTGGTATTGCGAGGCCACCTGGGCCTGCGTGAGGGCCAGAGGCGAAAGACGAAAAAGTACCAGCGTTAGAGTATTGTATTTCTACATTCAGGATACGGGAATTGCGACGATTCAGCCTTGGGTCGTTAACTAAAACATTTATAATCACAGGCCCACATGGAACGGCTTCTAACATGTTCAACATATTTTTTAAATCAGTCTCCACTTCTACCCACAAATCCTCGTTATTTTCTCTGAACAAGTATCGTTTTAAGAGACCTTTTGTTACTCTTTTGATTATAATATGAGCGTACACAATAGCAAACAGATCCCCGGATAGAAGCATAGGCCCTATGAGCCTATTACGAAAAGGTACATTAAAGTGATTGTTTCTCATCTGATTTAGGATAGCATTAGAATAATGGCCGACCACATTCCCTCTCACCCTGTCGTTCAAAGGACAAAAGTACATAAGTTCGTTATGTAGTCTAGCTAAACTCATAATGTAATCACCCACATTCCATATAGTATTATCAATGGCTGGCATATACATGTTTCCATAAAACATGCAAGCAAACTTCCTTAACATCGGATCGGACGGTGAGTAAAGGTTGATAGCAACATATGTAAGATGATTAGTATTGAAAAATAGAAAAGCATCTATAAGATAGAGCTGAGATAGTAGAATGTTAAGTTGTGATATGGCTGGGGTCTCGGTGTTTACAAGAAAAATTAGCGGTTTAGGCATGCTAGGATTTAACAATACTGTTTCGTCTTTATAGAGTATTATATGAACTCCTCTATTTATGTAATGCAATGTGCGATAGAATATATTATTATGCCAGTTCGATGGTAGGTAGTTAGTTAGTTCTTCTGGTTTAGTGGAAATAACAAAATCTTGTCCTGACGGATAACCACAAACACCTGCAGGGCAGAACGTACCCAAAAGTATAGGTGGCAGTTCGAGCACGAATAAATGTACCAAATAAGAGTGTTGTTTCTAGAAAACTTTTAGCACCTTATAGCTTCTTTCTTTCAGGTATTTGCTATAGACCTCAGGCATTTCTTTTGCAAGTGCTTTATCATCAAAATACTTTTGACTAACACTATACATTTTGACTTTTTGTGTACTGCCCACGTAATCAAACTTATCTATACCCAGGGATGTGGCTAAACCTGTAACGTATTGTTTTAACTGCGAAAGCTTGTTCTCAAATTCCTTATGTTTTTGAATTATCTCGTTGTAATCTTGATATAAGGCTTCTATATCTCTAAAGGCTGTGCTCAATTGGTTTATTTTGTCGTCTTTACCTATTTGTGCTATGTTTTCTATGGTGTCTAGTAGGGGTTGTAGTATTTCTAGAATTTCTGAGTCGTTCGCTGTTGAGGGTATTCGTTCTACTGTTATTGTGTCTATTAGTATGGCTGCGAGTACTGTATGCATCCCGCTTGCCCAGCCTATCACCTTTGCTAAGTTACGAAGCTCGTCTATACTATCGTAAGAGCTTTTGTGTATATAATATTTTGCGAAAACTGTTAAGACACCAGGTACTCCATTGTCTATCACATATAGGTTATTTTGTGTTTGAGCAGTTATAACAATCTTTTCTATATGCGAGTAACCACTAACATTTAGCATTTTTTGATATTGATTTCTTTCGTATATAGCCATTTCTAATTGTAAGTTTAGATTATCTAATACCTTATTGATTGCTACTTCTAGAAGGTGTCTATCTACTTTTGTAGTATAGTATTTAGGTTCGTTGAAAAGCCATGCTTTTATGCCGATTTCTATGTCTTCGTTTGAGTTTAGGATAGTAAGTAAGCTAATCAGGTCGTGGGGATCTATGTGCAGTGTCTTCCCATTTGGGTCGTAAACCTTCTCTATGATATACATGAGTAGATAGCTTGTCGAAACCTTCTATCGCACTAGTTGCACGTATTGTACGATATGTTCTGCTAGTTGGATGAGGTCGTCCTTAGGGGTTGAAAGGAACATGCGTTCTAGAATATTTGGTGGTATGCTGGATAGCATTTCTGGTGTACCCACCCAAGCTCGTCCATTGAAAATAAAACCATAGCTTTTCAAGATGTCTTTATAGTCGTAGCTGTTGTAAATATGTATAAGTAGCTCGTCGGGGCTTTGTTCAGCACGAATGGTCAAAAAGTTACCCGATATGTTTGGTCTTTTGTCCTGACTGGCATGAGACAACGCTAACTTCGCCAAACGAATCATTGCCGGTATTAGCTGATAATACTTTGGCATTATCAGTAAAACAAACGTCGAAGCAGCTAACTATAAATATACTTGTACTTCATTCCAATTTTAATAGTTATCGTGTTCCCATCCCCATTGTCAATAGCTACATGTTGGTCGTAAAAAAGCTTGTGTCTAGTCTTACTTAGTGGTTCTGCATAATCCTGATTGTGATCATAGTATTGACCGCGTTCATTGTTATGTACTATTAATGTGTTATAGTCTATATCGGGCGTAAAATGATTGAATACGATACGCCAGTCCTTACGTTGTATTGCTATGGCTCCAGGATAACTATACGGCACTTCCTCGTACCTTACAGAACTTATCTGTTCATCAAAAAATGTTGTGGCAAAAAGATTTCTAACAGCTTCGTAAAAGTCAGAACTGCTAACAAGTGCCATTCTATTCAGTATATTTCATCTCAATAGCATTAGTGTTTACACTCGCCACCACAACAGTTACCATTTTGAGCGTGTATACTCAGCTGCTTAGTCTTGAGCATGCCACTGAACAAGCTTATCCCAAGCGACGCAGCTATAAAAGTAAAATTAGCAATCACAAACTCTAAAGCGTACGAACAATCCCTACGAATTAGTGTGTAAATCTCTATGCCCATAGTCGTAGCAAACAATAAAGTCGTAAAAATCTTATTCAAAGACTTCTGCCCAGCAGCAGAATCACTAAAAAGTCTAAAAAAGTTAACTAAAAACAAGCTAGGTAGTTTCATGCATAAATATACAAAATTAAATTATTATTTTCTGCCGCGATAATATCGGAATTTGCCAAATAATGCTATCATCATTTTCTGTGCTTATCATTTTATCTATGCGATCTCTATAATTGTCAAATATTATTTTTTTAACATAAATAATATGCTGTGCAAATATTTCTTGATCACTAAATATCATTGTTATGTTATCTATATTTTCAAGTAAATCATTATTTATAATTCTAGAAACTTCTGGCACTCTATTACTGGTTGATACGATAGCGATGCTCTTTATGTCCTTAAAATCAATTATCTTTTTGGTTAGCTCGCTTATTATGATTGCGTCTCCTGTGCTGACAGACGAAAAATCGTATTCTGGTGGATGTATGAAAATTGCGCCTCGTCTGTTAACACTAATGTTGCTACTAACTTGTGCGAAATAGTACGATAACATGTCCTTAGGACTCGTATAGTGCCAGTTCAGTTTATTATTTAAAGACTCGACAGCTGTTATAAGGAAAATGTGATTGTTAATAACTACAAAATCATGAGTAGAAACATAGATGCTTATGCCTTCTTCACTTTTAGAGTTTTCTATTACTCTATTATAAATCATGTTATCATAGGTAATCATTATACATTTGGCTTTATCCAAATCGAAATAATTAAGTATATTGTTTATATAACTAAATACTTCTATTATTATGTTTTCCTCGTTTTCTTTTATAAAATCAGCCATATTTACATCTTGCCATCCGTCTCCGTTGGAAATATTTTCGTAAATATTAGCAAAGTTTACGTCTAACCATATATAATCTATATTCAGCTTCGAATCTTGTGGAAGACTTATGGTGTAGTATCTTCTGCTTATTTTGTAGTAGTTTATTTGAAGTAGCCGATTGGGTAGCATACAATAGCAAATATACTAATAGTTTGTTATTTTATCTTATTCCTTATGTCCATCATTTATAGCCGTACGATAATGTTTTACTGTGATTTCTTTCATTCTGTGCTTAGGGTCTAATTCCATAAGCAAATATCCAGAAACAGGGCAATCGCAATAAGTGGTTTCGTTAGCAGTAACTAATACAAGTGCACTACTACCTAATACACTTTTATATACGCTATCGGCAACTATTATATCAATACTTAACACTTCATCCTGAATGCTATCTGAAATTACAATTGTAGTATAAATTTTAGATGACCATGTATATGTAGTATCCTTAGGATTTCTTAAGCAATCTTCCATTACATTCTTGTATCCACAATTGTAAAAACTACTTTGTTTTTGAATTGCTCTATACAGCCTATTTGAGATTCTAGCCAAGGTATTATCACATTTAAGGCATATATTATATATGTATGGGTTTTCCATGGGCTGGAAATTAATTTGCGTACTATCGTCTATATAGAGCATGATAAATTTGTTAGTTATCCCCAGCACATCTATATAACTGTTTTGCTTACGGCAAGTCAGAATGTAAGCTTCATGACGTTCTGTTTGACAAGCAGTAAATAGTAGTAGAATTATGCTCAAATATCTCATGGTTTTTGGATTTTATAGTTTAGTGGTCTCGGCAGGACTCGAACCTGCAACCGCGGGATTAGAAATCCCGTGCTCTATCCAATTGAGCTACGAGACCAACTAAGAATTTTTATCGAGTTTTGTTATAAAGAAATACATATCACGGTACAAAAACTTATATACTCCATTAGTATTATTAATATCTTCGAATAGTTTTTCTAATAATTCTTCATCAGGAATTTTAGAAAATGTTAGATATAGGTAATCGCGCATAAATTTTTTAGCTTCTTCTTGTGTTTTAAAAGTGCTCTCTCCCAGTTTTCTTCCAGTTAGTGTGTATCGTGCTATATGGTAATTGTGAGTGTTGTCCATAGTGTATATGGATAGTACATATTGTTTTGTCGAAACGGCGCATTCTGCTTATGAATACCATTTTTTAGCCACCTTTAGTTCAATATATCTCCTTTGTATAGCTCCTCTATAAAGTCTATTGGCAATTATTTGTATGGGTTCTAGTTCAAGAATATAGTGTTCTATAATTATACTTATATTATTTACCAATATAACATGTGACAAGTACTCATACAGATATTGTATAAAAGCTGAAGTTACCACGCGAGAATAGACAAATATAATATGTAGGTGCATGTTGTAAGATGCAACTATTTGAGGTATGTATGTATGATATTGACCTCTTATGTAGCCTTCTGAGGTTTGTGCCAAGCTCTCTGTATTGTTATCTGGGATATAAAGCTCGTTTATTTGCCACTTGACATCCCGAAACCTTATGATTTGTTTATAGTACTTACCGTTGTCTTCGTATTCAGATAATTCTTCGAGTGCCCATATAGCATGTGGTGTCCCTTTGTATTGAGTTATCAACCAGTGTGCAATCTTTACATTACGTTCGCTGAGCTTGAGACCATACTCTAAAAATCGTATAATAGGATCTTCAGGTAGTACATAGTTGCTAAGTATAGTTCGTGTAACATCATCTACTATGTTCTTGATATCGTTAAGAGCTAATAGCAAGCTGCCTTCTTTCATGGTCTTCTTTTAGGTTTCCTGTCAGCGACAGTAATCTCGGAATACGAATTGTTAACTATAGCATGTCTGATGAATTCTTTTAACTCATCTACTTTCATCAAGTGGGATAGTTGATAAGCGTAGAACTCGCCACTATAATCTAGATTCGCATTTCTTATAGTATGATGTGCTATCGCAGAGCTATATGAGGTACCTGGATATAGACCATAACATTCAACATAGTACGGGAATAAATGAGAATAATAGTAAAGTACATATTCCAAGGAATCCCAGTTTATATTTTCAATATCACGAGTTGCGAAAAAGTTTAAGTAATCCAGTGCTTCTTGGAAGCTGTCAAGATTAGTTTTTATAATGAACAGTAGATACAACATTTTATCTCGTATTATATCTGCTACTTCTAATCCATATACAAGACCTTTTTCTGTTCTAAACGAGTTCCACATAGTGCCGAATGCGTGATCGGAAAGGTAGAAACGGAGCAGAGTTGCTAATCCTATTTTTACAGGTGTGACTTTGCCAAGTGGGTAAGCTCTTGCAATGACCGCATGCTCTGGCTTTCTAACTTTTAAGTCTAGAAAACCATTGCTTTCTCTGTAACCTAATTCCTTCACTCTAGAACCATTAAAAGTAACCTCTTCCTCTATCAACACGTTAGGAGGGGTATATAAATGGGCTAACTTTCTTACCTCAGGATGTGCCAAAGCTAAATACGATTTAGCATTAATGACAAATAACTTTGTGAAGAATTCAAAAGCCTTTTGCGATATCCTCGGTACACTCGTAATAGCTAAACGACGCCAATTATGAGCATATAAAAAAGGGACATACGCTTCAAAAGCTGACATAGCATAATCCCTACTCAATAAATATAAATACGCAACGTATCCCTTTACATGACTTTTATAAAACTGCTTATCGCTAGACTTAACTACTAAATTAGATAACAATTCATTAAAGTTACTTATGGTATCCTTGGCATCTTCTATACTTATAGAAGCTCTTATATTAAATCTAGCCTCGTCAAGGTTAGCAAAACTGTAGAAGTTAGAGAAGCTAGAACTTATAGTCTGAAAGGCATGATTTAAAACCTTTAAATAGGCAATATTAAGATTGTGCGCTTGTAAAGCTACGTATATGTCTCCTATTTTGTTATCTAGTTTTATGTTAACATTGCTAACTAAAACTCGTTCGAGGGGTAGAAAACTATTCCTATGCGTAAAGTAGTTCTTAGGCTCAACCTTCATAGCATCTCTGGTTTGCATTTTTCGCATAAAGTGTTTAGTATAATCCGAAATTTTGTGATAGCTTTTTGATACTTCTATACTTTCAATTGGAAGGTTGGTTTCTTCGTCTAAGATATTGTTTCTCTTGTCACCCCATGAGCTATATGCTGCATAATGTGCCTCTTGTCTCATGAGTCTCAACCAAAAATCTAAAACCTCCTTAGCCTTTATGGAATTCACGGTATCGACAAATTCGTCATAATGCTCAGGCAATATCCCATTCAAAAGCATATCTACAATAAGTTCATGCATGTCGTAAGGATTTAGGTCAGATTTCATTACAAAAATTTTGTAATAACCAATAGCTCTCTCTATGCGCGATAGAAACTCTTTTTGATAGGAATCATCATCTAGAATGCTTCTTATAAAATCTTCTATACCATCAAAATACCCTAAGAACCCCTTTTTAGCTATGCCGTTATAGTTGAATAGGACACTGAAAGATATATAACTTTTATCTATACTAAACATAGTTGATATATTTATATTTTTGCTTTCAAATATAAAAGCATAATCTATATTCCTTAGAATGGCTGTTATTACTCTATGTTTTGTACTTTCTATTTTCATTCTAACTGTAAATGTTATTTTAGGGATGTCTTTTTCAAAGTAGAAATGATACTTATTGTATTGATATGATGCTTCTGGATAGTTAGGATTTTCTGTTTTGCCCTGTCTAAAGTTACTAAATACTTCTTTGAGGACCTTCTGTTCTTCTGGATTGAGATTACCAGCTATAAGAACAGTTAGTCTATTAGCAGTATAATAATCCCGTTGTATTTGTATAATATCTTGTGGTCTAGCGGCGATGATGTTTTTAGGGTATCCTATTATGGGCACGCTGTGATAGTGTTCGCCATAGGTAGTTTTGAGTAGCATGTTGATAATAGGTGATTCTGTAATCATTTCTTGTAGTATTACATTGCGCTCTCTTACGAAGTCTCTCAATGTCCAAAATGTGAATCTGTGGTATTGTAACCTCCAAAAATCATCTATGAACTCTCTAGGTACAAAGTGTGCATAGGTAGTGTACTCACAGAATGTATAAGCATTAGCTATTGCATCTCCCAAATACTGCATGATGTAATCAAACTCACGCGTGTTATAAAATTCCCGAGCTTTATTCTCTAAACCAAGTGCTTCCAAATTACGACGCCTGACTACATCTAAGTCTGTCTTCAGAGTTACCTTATTGAGTACCTCGAACGCCTTTTCTAATATATTTTTTTCCTTTTCATAATCCAAGCTACCAATTTCACTAGTACCCTTAAACATGAGATGTTCTAAAAAGTGGGCATATCCTGCTTGCTCGGGCGTTAAAACATGATTACCGACGTCAAATATAAAAAATATCATAAAATGATCGTAGGACGTTGGGATATTAACTATCTTTATACCGTTTTCTAACTGCCAGACTTTTGTCTTAGTCATAGCTAGGGCGTCCTTTGTTTAGCTTCTATATCCCTGACTATATCGGGTTTCAAAGTCAACTCATATACAATATCAACAAAATAACCAATTTTCTGTACTGCTGATACGAAAAGAGCAATTGTTTTGTTACCTAGAGTAGTTTTTATTAAATCACCCACATCAATGTCTTTGTCATAGGTATAACATGTTACTTCTCCTAAGTTAGAGGTTTCTTCTGTAAGTTTTGAGATGGTATGAATACTAACTACTATCCGACTAGTTTTTAGTGGACTGTAGCTGGTCGGTATTACAACGCCTCGCCCGTAAGCTTCCTGATACTTATGGTAGGTGTCTCGGTCTAAGCGATAGACCTGCACATCTATACCTAAGACGTTCTCGTAAAACCTATGCTGACCATATACTGAACGATAAAAATTCTCCACTATACGATAAAAATAGTTAGCCACATCATAAATATACTAAATTTATGAAACTAGATACCCTCCGAAAAATCGTTTTTACCTTGCGTGTTTGTCGTGATTATTGGTATGAAAGCGGCGCGAAATAGCGTATTCAAAGTTGAGTGGGGGCTACCTGAAATCGCCCCTAAGTATCGTAAGGAGTTAGCGGAAATCGTGAATGCTTACTGGGTAGACCAAAGTAATCGCGACGAGTACCAGCAACAAGCTAGCACAGTGTTTATCAATGCATGTAAGTGCGACCATGTAAAGTTTCCCAAAGAAGCAGTGCTAGGCGGTACTACAGCGTCCATTGCACGAACCACAGGGCTAGATCGTAGAGTCATCAACAACGCTACATCACACCCCGAACAAGTGATATTCTACGAATACATGCCCTATTACATCGTATCTCTTCGGGATGATGTTTACATCACTGACCTTATTGACGATTTTTCGCAGCCGTATTTGAGAGTTGATTTACCTAAGGCTGTGAGAGCAAGAAATTTGATACCTACTCTTTTCTAGGAAGATTTTACTTCTAACACACAATTTTTACGAAATCTGTAGAAAAAATCACAATATACCCTTAGCTTATGGTAATCTTCGTAGGCGGGGCGTATGCCCCGCTTTTTTGTTTGCCCTCATTTACCAAATCGCAAGAATAGAAACTAACTTTCCTTGCGTGTTCGTCGTAATGCTTGATATGACGACGCAAGCGCAAGTCAGCGGAACCGAACTCAAAGTTCGGATTGAAAAGGCTCTCACAGAAAAGAGCCTGAAGAAGCTTATCACGAATCTGGAAAAGGAGCTGAACGGGGAGCACAGTTTTCTCCCTCACGAAGTGGAAACACAGATTCGTAGGGAGATTACGAGCGCTGGTGTAGCGGTTTCACAGCATGGCGGCTGGTATCGGTGCATCGCAGCGTACCTGATTCTCCCTAAGATTGAGGAGCTTCTGGCCATCAAAAGCACGAGTGAGGAGAAGAATGTAGCTCCCATTGTGCAGAAGCTCCGTAACGAGGCCCTCCGGGAATCCCTCAGCACCTTTGGGCTGGAAGTACCTGCACGGTACGCTCGGACATCCAGCGGCACTGGTCGGACTCATGTACGCCTCTCACGGGAGCAGAAACAACAGCTTGTGGAAAACTTTTTGGACGCTCTGCCCACTTTTGAGGGACTCCAAGATGTGCTGGACACTCTCCCTAAGAATACCAACCTGATGGTCAAGCAGATTCGCACCTTGGTCAAGCGGTATCTTACCATCGCTGACCGCCTCCAAACGAAAGTCACGCAGGAGTAACCGCTCACCCGCCCAAGCAGTAGGAAACCCTGCCCGTTGTGGGCAGGGTACTTTTGTTTTAATACAAACCGCGTAAGGGAAAATGACGGCGGTTTGTCCATTTCTTAGGCGGACTACTCAACCTCTCGTAGTTGAGCTTCCTGCTTCAGTACATGATGGTTTTTCAGATAGCATTATGTAATACTCATTTTCGACTATCTGATATATTCATGATAGATGTAATGTACAAAAGTAAAGGGATTATGCAAGCATTACAAAAAATAAAATGAATAAAGATACTTTAACATCATCCGATAGTAATTTGTTCATAGGAGCTATCTTTACTCCATTAGAATGGGGTATTTTTGCTATTGAAAGGTTTGGTTTTTTTGAAAAATGGCTTTCAGGATACACTGTTTTTGACCCGACTATGGGTGAGGGGAATTTATTGGAAGCGTTCATACTTCTTGGAATATCAAAAAAATTAAGATTAAGTGAATTGCCTACTCATAATCTTTTTGGAAATGAATTGAATACAATTTATTATCAAAATGCTATTACAAGATTCAAACAAAGATATGATATAGATTTATCTTCTAACTTTACTAATGAAGATATTTTTGTATTAAATCCACGAAAATATGATCTTATTTTAGGAAATCCACCTTGGCAAAATTTTGTAGATTTGCCAGAAGAGTACAAGGAAAAAATAAAGCCATTTTTCTTAAAGTATGGATTAGTAAAAGATCATCAAAGTGTTTTGTTAGGTGGGAGTAGGATTGATATATCTGCTGTTATTATTCAATTGTCTATTAAAGATTTTCTTAAGGAAAACGGAGAAGCAGTTTTTTTTGCTCCACTTTCTATATTCCTAAATGACGGGGCTAACAAAAATTTTAGATTGTATCAGGTAGATAAAACGAGTTTTAAGATTACGGCAATTTATGACTTTAACGATGTAGAAGTATTTAAGAATGTATCAACACGATATGGCCTTTTTCATTTAATCAGAAACAAAGAAACTACTTTTCCTATTCCTTATTACCGCTATGAGAATAATCAATGGCAAAAGTATTTTGCGTCAACAGTCTTTCATAAAACGGATCCCTTAAGTATTTCAAAAGAGTGTAAGGTTTTAAGTAAAAATGATTTACCGAAAATTATTATAAAAAAGGAATCCACTCCTCGTCAAGGAGTTAATACGTGTGGAGCAAATGATGTTTTCTTCTTTGATAATTATCAAGATATTGATGACTCTTTTGCAGTTATTTCAAATAAGGTTCATAAACAAGTTATACTACCCAAAAAATTTATTTTCCCTCTAATAACAGCTAAAAATTTTTATACAGACAATCTTTACGATCAAAATATAATTTCTGTCTCAAATGATAATATGTATAAATGGGTTTTATTACCTTATAATCAAAACGGAAAACCGTTAGACTTATCACAATTACAGCAATATCATGAACTTTATAGTTATTTAAAGAAGAATAAGGACATCTTAGTAAAAAGAAAAGGGACTATGCTGAAAACATTGATTAATAGAGGGCAATGGTGGGCATTATTGGGAGTTGGAGAGTATTGTTTTTATCCATACAAAATTGTATGGGAAGCGTATGGTAAAAGTGATTTTAAACCTTTGATATTTGAAGGAAAATGGCAAGCCAATCAATCTTTACATGCTTATATTCCAGTAAAAAGTATAGAAGAGGCAAAGAGAATTCAAAAAGAACTTTGTAACAAAGCTATAGAAAATTATTTACTATCCCTGAAAATGGAAGGAACAATGAATTGGGCACAACCTGGTAAGATTAAAAAATTTATTGAGTATCAAGCAGATGAGGACTAATTAACTATTTGCGATCTTAAAATGTTGAGCAGTTCGCGGAGTTTTTTTGATAAAGTTATGGAATTACAATCTCCAGAAACGGAAGGCATTAAGTACATGGGGTCAAAGTTAAAACTAATTCCCTACATTCTTCACCTTGCAAGAAAGGTAGATGCCCATACAGTGCTTGATGCTTTTTCCGGTACAACACGGGTTTCACAGGCATTTGCAAAATCTGGTTATAGAGTTTTATGTAATGATATTGCGATTTGGTCAGAGGTGTTTGGTACGTGCTATTTGCTAAATAAAAAAAGACCTGAAGAATACCAGTCATTAATTGACCACTTAAATTCTTTGCCACCTGTTGATGGATGGTTTACACAAATGTATGGTGGCCAACCAAATGGTGGTTGTGCTGTTCAACCAGACGGAATGAAGAGACCTTGGCAAATTCATAACACTCGCAAACTAGATGCTATTCGTCAAGAAATAGAAAATCTAAAACTTGACAAAGTAGATAAAGCCGTTGCTCTAACTAGTCTAATTTTGGCACTAGACCAAGTGGACAATACGTTAGGACATTTTGTATCTTATCTGAGAGAATGGTCACCTCGCTCATATAACAACTTAGTTTTGAAAGTCCCTGCACTTTTTCTGACTTCTGAGGAACATCAAGTCTTTCGTGAAGATATTTTTGATTTGCTCCCTCGAGTTTCTGTTGATCTGGCGTACTTTGACCCACCATATGGGTCTAACAATGATAAAATGCCACCTTCGCGCGTAAGGTATGCATCTTACTACCATATTTGGACGACTATTTGTCTCTTTGATAAACCAGATGTATTTGGAAAAGCGAGACGCAGGAAAGATACTTCGGATGTTATCACAACTTCTGTGTTTGAAGAGTATCGCAGAGGTAGCGATGGAAGATATTTGGTTGTCAGCGCCATTGAGCGCCTTATCCGAGAAGTCAATGCCAAATGGATTATCCTATCTTACAGTTCTGGCGGAAGAGCCACAGCAGAAGAGATAGATGAAGTTATTAGGCGTAATGGCAAATTGCTTGAGGTTCTTGAAATCGATTATAAGAGTAATGTAATGGCAAGTATGAGATGGACAAATGAATGGCTTCGCGATGTTGATAAACCTCATCGAGAGTTCTTGTTTTTGATAGAAAAGTAGTTGATACAAGTAACTGATACTCAATGATTATTTGAAAGGCAGCCTGCGACGAAGCAGTAAAATCAACTGAAAAAATTAAGCAGACTGCAAGTATATTTGCAGGTGTTGTTAACTTTTGCTCACAAGAAGATATTTACATGTAAATCTGCGAAATACCTCAAAGTACCTATATTCCAAGGCAAACCATACCACGAATATAAAACATACAAATCGTACGATAGGGAACCAGTAAAAATATACCTCATAAAAAACAGTATTTACAAGAATTCACATGTAGGAGACTGGGTAAACATGTTTTACAGCAAAAAAGATATTATATACTTTACTAAGTATTTTGATGACAAAAAAGTGGCCGTCAAACCAATATATGATTATAGAAAGCAAATGTTTAAGTTTTTAAAGTTGGATCGTGAGGAACATGGTGAAATATCGTCAAATGCTATATACATAAAATCGCCTAACGGCAGCTTATATGTCGTGTACAAAGGTACTATACAAGTTGGAGATGAGAAGACGGTGGGCTGTATAGTATACAACTATACAAAAAACAGAATTGTACATAGGGCTATAGGCGTGTTACATCCTGGTCACCTAAACTATACAAAACTGTACATATCTAGTATAGTCGTCCCTTGACCAGGGAGAGGGACTAGCCCGTTTTGTTTCGCCGCTCCTACCCAATCCCTTAAGAGGATCACCCTCTTCAA
>Ga0308389_1000105_pt1 | contig 61472 bp, 57 predicted proteins | sample Hotspr2Sample148_FD_202362 | JGI IMG/M metagenome (GOLD analysis project Ga0308389, IMG submission 202362) | Hot spring phototrophic mat microbial communities from Mushroom Spring, Yellowstone National Park, Wyoming, United States - 20040719_148 ... | reverse complement strand
AGGCGGATGAAGCGTTCTTCTAATGCTGCCAGCCGTTCATCGATTTGGATAATGCGCTGCTCACTGCGTTTCTGGATTTCAGTCAGTTCACGTTGAGCTTCGATCAAGTCGCGTAGAGCTTGCGGTAGCTCAAGAACTTCCGGGCTGAGCAGCAAATGGCGTAACTCTTCCCGCCATTCTGGGTGTTCGTGAAGCAGACGCACTAAGTCATGGTAGTCTTTTACCTCGAAAGCCATTATTGGTCTCCTCTCTATGATTATAATCCAAAAGCCCAATGATACTGAGCCAAGAATCTGTTCGACAAATTTTTCATTCTCAAATCCGCCCAGGGAGGTATTGATTGGTTGTCGTTGCAAATGAGTTTGGTTATCCTGTATAATCGATATGGTGAGCGGAAAGTCGAATTCTACTTCGGGACGACTGGTGCAGGCAGCCGCTACGGTGATGGCGGCTTTCTTTATCGGTAATCTTACCGGCTTGTTGCGCCAAATTCTGGTTGCACGGGCATTTGGCACTGGGGCGGAGATGGAAGCCTTTAACGCTGCCAATCGGGTGGCGGAAACGCTCTTCAATTTAGTGGCAGGAGGAGCTTTAGCCAGCGCTTTTATCCCCACTTTCAGTGGTCTTCTAGCGAAGAATGACAAGGTAAGAGCCTGGCAGTTGGCTTCTGCGATTGCCAATCTTGTCTTAATCGTTCTAATTTGTCTAACTGCAGTTACCTATTTATTTGCTCCAGAGGTGGTGCGTTATATTCTGGCGCCAGGATTTCGCTCTGATGCCTTGAAGGAAGCAACAACAATCTACCTTTTGAGACTGATGTTGCCCTCAGCGATTTTGTTTGCCCTGAGTGGTCTAGTGATGGGCATTTTGAATTCACACCAGGTATTCTTAATTCCAGCCTTGACTCCCTCGATGTATCAGTTGGGGATGATTTTTGGGGTCTTGGTACTTTCGCCGAAGCTAGGAATAGCCGGGTTAGGATGGGGTGTCCTGATTGGAGCAGGGTTGCACCTTTTTCTGCAGCTTCCGACGTTGCGGCGGCTCAAAGGACAGTACTTCCCGAAAATTGCTTTGGATATGCCAGAAGTGCGCGAGGTAATTGGCTTATTTGCGCCGCGCCTACTTGGTGTTGCTATTGTTCAATTGAATTTTTGGGTGAACACCCGCATTGCTTCCCAGCAACCTGAAGGTAGTGTGACCGGTGTAGTACTGGCTTTTGCTCTCATGTTGATGCCCCAGGCTGCCATCGCTCAATCGGTTGCAATTGTGGCTTTACCTACCCTTTCTGCCCATTTTGCGTTGGGTCGCTTCGATGAGTTGCGTTCGACGCTGGTAAATGGCTTGAGGGGGGTGCTTTTTTTAGCTATTCCCGCCAGCGTTGGATTGATCCTGTTGAGAAAACCGATAGTAGCGATGCTCTATCAGCGCGGGGCTTTTGACGAACGCTCAACCGAGTTTGTCGCCTGGGCGTTATTGTGGTATGCCAGTGGATTGGTTGGTCACAGTCTCGTTGAACTCTTTGCCCGCTCTTTTTATGCCATGCATGACACCCGCACGCCAGTTTGGGTCGGTTCAGTGGCGATGGGGTTAAATGTTGCCTTAAGTTATCTCTTTTCCGCCTTTTTTCAACGTCTGGGGTGGTTACCCCACGGAGGATTGGCTTTAGCCAACACAACTGCCACATATCTAGAAGCGCTGGGATTGTATTGGATTATGCGCGGTCGCCTGAGAGGATTGGAAGAACACCAAATTTTGCGTCTGGTTGTCCGAACGATTTTTGCTAGCCTAAGCATGGGAATCGGGATAGAATGGTACTCCCTTGTATTGGGGAATAAGAATCGCTATTTAATGGCATTGGGAGGCATCCTGGTCGGAGGGGGGGTGTTTTTCGTTAGCGCCTGGTTGTTGAAAATTCAGGAATTAGAGAACCTTAGGGGGACAATCTACACTCGCTGGATCACCTTACGAAAATCCACACCAGTTGAGCGATAACAATACCGAGCACGACGCCAGCAAAGGCTTCTAAAGGTGTATGTCCGAGCACTTCGCGCAGTTGTTCTTCTTTGAGGGGATGTCCACTGGCGAGATCGTTAATCATGGCATTGATTAACTCGGCATGTTTGCCGGCTTGGCGACGGATGCCTGTGGCGTCATAGACAACCACCATGGCGAGGGTGAGCCCAATGGCAAAGTGGGGGGAATCAAACCCATAGAACAACCCTAGCGCGTGCGCAACAGCCGTTACCAATGCGGAGTGCGAACTGGGCATTCCACCCGCCCGGAACAATAAGGCCCAATTCCACTGGCGCGTTTTTAGGTATTCGATGGGTACCTTCACTGTTTGGGCAATGCTCCAGGCAATGGCTCCGGCGATCAGAACGTAATTATGTAACAATTCCATCTCAAAAGCTTCACTCTGTCAGCTCATGATTTCTCGTTGCTCAGCGTTCGAATGGTTAATTCAGCCTGATCAAGCAGTTGAAGACAATATTGCACTAACGCTTGTCCACGCTGATAGAGGCTAAGGGTTTCTTGCAAGGTTTGTTCGCCATTTTCCAACTGGGTGACGATCTGCTCTAATTGTTGCATGGCCTGTTCAAAGGAGAGTGATTCGATAGCGGTTGCGGGTGTCTCGTTACTCATCGGTTCTGTTGCTTTCCATAGATTGTCTCATCATACCAAGTGCTTCCAGAAGCGGGGCTTCGGTGGGTAAAATCTCTCGGGCTTTTGAATCAAAAACCTCAAAATCAAAAGCTTGAGAAGCCTGAAAGTATCGGATTTGAGGAATAGTCTTGTCCTGGATGGCACGGCGAATTGCGTTCTTGCGAGCCTGGCTGGCTAAAATGGAGGTTGCTGCGACAAAGGTGAGAAAGATAATAATCCCTAAGAAAAAAGCCAGAATGATATTGATCACCTTGAAAGCGAGCAGAATGGCAACAATTGCCAGAATAGGCAGCGTTCCTAACCAGACAGCCAAACCAAACGATTGCTCTGCGCTGGAAGCTCCAATTGAGAGCAGTTGTTCATTCAATTGACGGATAATCTCTTCATCGGTTAGGGGTGGATTATCTGTTTCGTCCATGATCGCTATCCTTTTTTTGAGATAGCCTCAACTCGCGCATCGAATTCACCATCCTTGAGACGCGCCTGGAGAGAGTCACCAACCTGCACTTGAGCAACCGTGCGCACAATCTCGCCATCTGGTTTGATTAACAGTGCATAGCCTCGTTCCAGAATAATTGAAGGATTCAGGGATGCTAAACGATGAGCCAACAATTCCAGTTTCGAGTGTTTTTGCTGAATGTTATGCGTCAAATGCAGTTCCAGGTGGCGCGACCATTCATCTAGCCGTTGACGGGCGATATTGACTCGGTTGAGAGGAGAGCTCAGGCTCAAGCGATGGGTTAGTTGGTATAATCGGTCGCGCTGAGTGCTCAAACGGTTTGAGATGGCATTTTGAAGCCGTTGGGAGAGGTTTTGCAGGCTGACCTGGATATCGGATAGATTGGGTGTGACCATCTCGGCTGCTGCGGTTGGGGTTGGAGCACGCAAGTCACTAACAAAATCGGCAAGCGTAAAATCCGTTTCATGCCCAATACCGGTCACAACGGGTGTTTCTAAAGCGGCGATGGTGCGCACCAGAGTTTCGTCATTAAAAGCCCATAAATCTTCCATCGAACCACCCCCGCGGGCTAAGAGAATGACATCCGGCTTAATTTCTTGATCAAGGAGCTTAAGGGCGTTGATAAGGGTTGGGACAGCCTCATCGCCCTGGACAGATGCTGGAGCGATGACAACTTCAGCCAATGGAAACCGCCGCCTAAGCGTGTTGAGTATATCCTGCAAAGCAGCCGCTTTCAGGCTGGTAACGATACCGATTTTTCGAGGAAAGGTGGGGATGGGTTTTTTGCGTTGGGTGTCGAATAAACCTTCTTTTTCGAGTTTTGCTTTACGGTAAAGGAATTCCTGATAAAGAACACCTGCCCCAACACCAATTAAGTTATCGGCATAAAGTTGATAGGTGCCATTTGGCGGATAAATGTCGAGATAACCGTGGGCAATGATCAAATCACCATTTTTCGGTAAGAAGAGTTGATAGGAGACCTGTTGACGCCACATGACGCAACGTAAGGAGGCGGATGCATCTTTGAGGGTAAAATAAAAATGACCCGAGGTAGCCCTTGTGGCATTGGAGACCTCACCCAGCACCCACAAATCGCGCAATGCTTCCTCATCAGCAATGAGTTGCTGCAGGTAGGCGGTGAGTTGGGACACTGTCCAGTTGATCGGACTATCGAAAAGTGGTAGCATTTTTCTCGAAAACTAACTTTGATTATAAATCATTCATCCTATCTTCGGGTAAAATCATAGTGAACTCAAATTGTGTAGAACGGATGACAGCTTTGAGGTATTTGTGGTCTCCCTGGAGAATGAAATACATTCAAAATCACCGTCGCGATGCGGCATGCATATTTTGTTTAGCGGCGGGTCAAGCAGATAGTCCTGAAAACTTAATTGTCAAACGGGGCGAGTTTGTCTTTGTAATTCTCAATCGTTTTCCATACACAAGCGGCCATCTGATGGTTGTTCCCTATCAACACACCGCAAACCTGGAGGAGTTGACGGCAGCCTGTCGTGGGGAAATGATGGAGTTGGCTACCGCCTCTATTGAAGTATTGAAAAAAGTTTATCGACCCCAAGGATTTAATCTGGGGATGAACCTGGGTGAGCCAGCCGGGGCGGGGATTGCTGACCACTTACACATGCACATTGTGCCGCGCTGGAGTGGAGATACCAATTTTATGTCCACGGTTGGTCAGGTGAGAGTTTTACCCGAAGAATTGGAAGAGACCTATCGTCGGATTAAGGAGGTGTGGGAGCAGATAAATACGTAATAGGGTTTGTTCTAGATGAATCCTGGCGATCCAACAGATTAATCTCGCTATTCAAAAGCAGTTACCCTAATCGTTCATCTTAACCGATCATTTGCCAAAGGAGGAGGACGTATGGATGGAAGCGGAGGGGATGCACTGATTTTAAGTGCAGTGCGCACGCCAAGTGGGAAATTTCAAGGCAGTCTAAGTGGTTTCACTGCAACCCAATTAGGTGCTATTGTTGTCAAAGAAGCTGTGCGGAGAGCTCACATCAAGGAAGCGGCTGAAATCGATGAGGTTTTGATGGGGAATGTCGTTTCCGCCGGTTTGGGACAAAATCCTGCCAGGCAGGCAGCGATATTTGGGGGTTTACCGGAAAGTGTTGGGGCGACTACCATCAACAAAGTGTGTGGGTCGGGCTTGAAGGCGGTGATGTTGGCAGCCCAGGCGATTCACGCCGGGGATGGTAACCTGTTTGTGTGTGGCGGAATGGAGAGTATGAGCCGCGCTCCATACCTGGTGCGTGGACGTAGCGGAGAGTTACGCTTTGGTCATGTACAACTGGTGGATGCTTTGCTTCATGATGGCTTGTGGGATGTGTTTGAGAATTGGGGCATGGGAGACGCAGCAGAATTTATTGCCCACGAGTGGGACATCTCGCGTCATGAAATGGATGAGTTCGCCTTTCAGAGCCATCAGAAAGCTTTGTGGGCGATCGATCAGGGTAAATTCAAAGGAGAAATTGTGCCGATTGAGATTCCTACCAGAAAAGGTGCTCCGACTATTTTTGATACTGACGAGACACCCCGCCGTGATACCACTTTGGAAACATTGGCAGCCCTCAAGCCAGCCTTTCAAGCGAATGGAAAAGTAACCGCTGGAAACTCGCCGGGCTTAAACGATGGGGCTGCCGCGTTGGTTGTCGCCTCTCGAGCAAAAGCTGAGCAGATGGGAAGCAAACCATTAGCCCGCATTGTGGGGTACGCACAAGCAGCCGTGGATCCAAAACATCTCTTTATTGCACCAGCCATGGCAATTCCCAAACTATTGCAAAAAGTGGGGTGGAGGCTGGCGGATGTCGATCTCATCGAGCTCAACGAAGCCTTTGCTGCCCAAGTCCTTGCCGATGGCAAAGCATTGGCAGAACACGGGTGGGATTGGGAGAAGGTCAATGTGCATGGTGGCGCGATTGCTCTGGGGCATCCGATTGGTGCCAGCGGAGCAAGGGTGTTGACAACATTGGTTTACGCGTTAAAAGATCGTAGCTTGAAGCGCGGCATCGCCTGCCTTTGTCTGGGTGGAGCTGAGGCAGTGGCAATGGCCATCGAGTTAGTGGATTGAAAGGAAAAAAAGGAGCGCGAAATGGAGATTCGGCAAATCTATGTGATCGGCGCCGGCACGATGGGCAGCGGCATTGCTCAAGTGGCCGCCCTGGCGGGCTATCACACGACCGTGATGGATATTATCCCGGAACAGTTAGAGAAAGCCAAGGGAATTATTCAGCGTTCGGTTGAGAAATTGTTGAGCAAAGATCAATTAACTGCCGAACAAGCCAGCCGTGTAGAGGAAATTCGCTACGAAAAGGAGATGAAATCTATCGGATTTGCTGATTTAGTGATCGAAGCGGTAATTGAAGACCTTTCTGCGAAACAAGAGATCTTTCGAAAGGTCGATGGACTCTGTCAAGAAAAAGCTATTCTTGCCTCTAATACGTCATCGATTTCGATTACCCAGCTTGCAGCCGTCACCCGCCGGCCGCAACAGGTGATTGGGATGCATTTCATGAATCCGGTGCCGCTAATGCGGCTGGTTGAGGTGATTCGAGGTTTGCTGACCTCTGCAGAGACGCTGCAAACCGTGTTGCATGTCTGTCGTCAGATGGGGAAAGAACCCATCGAAGCCAATGACTCACCGGGTTTTATCTCGAATAGAATCTTATGCCCGATGATCAATGAGGCGATTTTTGCTTTACAGGAAGGAATTGGCAGCCGCGATGCGATCGATGCTGTGATGAAATTGGGCATGAATCATCCCATTGGCCCATTAGCATTAGCCGATTTGATTGGCTTGGATGTAGTTCTGGCGGTGATGGAAATTCTCCACCGCGATTTAGGCGAAGATAAATATCGCCCAGCGTACTTGCTGCGCAAAATGGTGGCGGCTGGACATTTAGGAAGGAAGACAGGTCGAGGTTTCTATGAATATGCTTCCTAGTCAGGACGAAGTATACGATTTTGTTGTGATTGGTTCTGGGTTTGGCGGGAGTGTGGCGGCTATGCGTTTAGCCGAAAAAGGCTATCGCGTTTTGGTGATCGAACGCGGCAAGCGCTTTGAAGACCAGGATTTTGCCACGACAAATTGGAAATTTTGGAAATATTTGTGGTTGCCTGCCTTACGCTGTTTCGGCATTTTGGAATTGAGCTTTTTCAAGGATGTTTTTGTCCTGCACGGCTGCGGGGTTGGCGGGGGGAGTTTGGGGTACGCCAACGTCTTGATGGAACCGGATGACCGCTTGTTTGAAAATCCGGCCTGGAAGGAGCTGGCAGATTGGAAAACGATCCTAAAACCCTATTACCAGGTTGCTAAGCGCATGTTGGGGGTTTACCCTAATCCAAAACTCTGGCCTGCTGATCAGCTTTTGCGGGATATTGCCAGAGAATTGGGGATGGAACACACGTTTCGGCCGACAGAAGTAGGGGTTCTATTTGCTGAAAGCGTTGGAGCATCGGAGGATCAAGAATTGGACGACCCCTATTTTGATGGGAAAGGCCCGCGGCGGCGCACTTGTAAGCATTGCGGGGCGTGTATGGTAGGCTGTCGCTACAATGCTAAAAATACATTGGTGAAAAATTACCTTTGGTTTGCTGAGCAATTTGGCGCTCAGATTATGGCCGAAAGTCAGGTGGTTGATATCCAACCGGTAAACAATCACAGAACTGCCCGATATATCGTAAAGGTCAAATCCTCCACTCAATTTTGGCGATCACCGTCCGGGGTCTACGCCCAGAATGTTGTGGTTTCGGCTGGAACTGTGGGAACGTTAAGATTGCTCTTGTCCTGTCGAGAGCGTTCGGCATCGCTTCCAAAACTCTCACCGCGTTTAGGAGAAAACGTTCGCACCAACAGCGAATCGTTGCTTGGTGCGGTGAGCCGTACGAAAGTTATCGATTACTCGCAAGGGATTGCCATCACGTCGATTTTTCAGGCTGACGCGGTAACGGCGGTCGAGCCGGTGCGTTACCCGGCGGGTTCATCCCTAATGCGCTTTCTCAGCGCGCCGCTGGTCAGTGGGCATAAGCCGCTTTTCTTCCGTTTGCTGGAGTCGTTCTTTCTGATCCTTCGTCATCCGATAGAAGCTCTGCGGGCATACATCCTGCCTGGCTGGGCTCGGCGCACAACGATCTTGCTGGTCATGCAAACCGAAGACACTCGCTTGCGCCTCAAGTTGGGGAGACATCTCTTCACTGCCTTCCGCAAGGGGTTAGTCTCTGATAGCCAGGGAGAAGCCATCCAAGGGGTCAGCCACATGGGTGAGTGGGTCACGCGGCGATTTGCCGAGCGAGCTAATGCAGCACCCGCCGGCGCAATCAACGAGAGCCTCTTCAACACTCCTATGACTGCCCATCTTCTGGGTGGTGTTCCGTTTGGAAGAAACCGCGAGGAAGGTGTGATTGGATTAGACTGCCAGGTGCACGGTTACCCAGGTTTATATGTCGTGGATGGCTCAATTGTGCCGGCAAATCCAGGGGTTAACCCAAGCCTGACCATCACCGCTTTGGCGGAATATGCTATGGCACAAATTCCGCCAAAAGCCCAAGCGAGTTCTTGAGCTTTGGATTAACCCTGAAAGCCACTGCTGAGGATGTAATTCTCTAAACCGCGGATTTCACTTTCAAGGCTTTGCACGGCAGCTTCCATTACATCCCGTAAGGAAAGGATACCCACCATTTGATTGTTTTCAACCACCGGTAAGTGGCGAATGTGAAATTGTCGCATGAGCGCCATACATTGTTCGACCGTCGTTATGGGGGTGACGGTAACCATTTTTTCGACCATAACCTCCCGAATTGGTGTTTGTTTGGCAGAACGTCCTTGCAGTTCTCCCTTGCGGGCGTAATCCCGCTCGGTAAAGATGCCGACAACTTTGTCGTCTTCCATGACCATCACTGCGCCAATATTGGCTTCTGCCATCACCTTGAGCGCATCAAAGACCGAGGCATCTGCGGCAACACTGTAATTTGGACGTTTTCCCTTGGCTGCGAGTAAATCTTTTACCGTGTTCATTTGTTCTTCTCCTTTGGCAGAAAAATCACCTCACTTGTTCAAATACTTCTCCAGAATCGAACGCGCTAATTGAGCGTCGGCTTTTCCTTGGGTCTCTTTCATCACCTGACCAACGAACCACCCCAGCAAACCGGTCTTGCCTTTGCGGTAGTTAGCCACTTGTTCGGGGTTGTTAGCAATCAATTGTTGAATCAAGCTATCCAGAGCATCGGCATCGCTTACTTTTGCCAGACCCTCTTCTGAAACGATAATGGCCGGTTCTTTGCCACTACTTTGCACCTTATCCAATAAGGCCTTGGCTGTGGAATTGTTGATCGTGTTATCGTCTACCATGCGAATGATCTGGGCGAGGTAGAGAGGAGTTACCTTCAGCTCTGCAGCAGAGATACCCAGTTCATTTATCATCCGTAAGAGATCGTTGATGATCCAGTTTGAGACACGCTTGGGGTCTCCTTGATAGGCTTGCAGGGCTGATTCATAATAATCGGATAAAGAACGTTCGGAGGTGAGGATATCGGCGTCATACAGGGGTAGTCCATATTGACTGGCAAAGCGTGCTCGCCGTTGGAGGGGTAGCTCCGGCAAGGTACTGAGCACTTCAGTTTTCCATTTTTCATCGATTTGTAAAGAGAGTAAGTCAGGTTCGCGAAAATAGCGGTAATCGGCTTCAGTTTCTTTCGAGCGCATTTTACGCAAAATGCTGCTCTCTTCGTCCCATTCGAGTGTCCAGGATTCGATTTGGTTACCGGCTTCCACTTCGCGGATTTGGCGTTGAATCTCGGTTTGAATTGAATCCCGAATGGCAACGATCGAATTGACGTTCTTAATCTCGGTTTTTGGGTTAAGAACCGAACAACCTTTTGGACGAATTGAGACGTTAGCATCGCAGCGCAGGTGACCCTTTTCCATATCTGCTTCAGAAACGCCAATCCAACGCAATAACTGACGTAAGCGGATGATATACTGAGCGGCTTCGTCTGCCGAGTGCAGATCCGGGCCGGTGACCATTTCAACCAGGGGAACGCCACAGCGATTAAAGTCAATCAACCTTCGCCCAAAGTCGTTCTTGGTCTTACCAGCATCCTCCTCTAAATGCAATTTTTGGATGGTGACTTTGCGTTCTGTGCCATCCGGCATAGGAAAAACGAGATAACCACCTCGCGCAATGGGCATGTTGTACTGGCTGATTTGATACCCTTTGGGCAGGTCGGGATAGAAGTAATTCTTGCGGTCGAAGTAGGAGATGGATTGGATCTCGGCGTTCATAGCAGTAGCCAGCAGCATGGCTTTTTCGACTGCGGCTTTGTTTAGCACCGGTAAAACCCCTGGCAATCCGGTACAGACAGGGCAGATGTTTGTGTTTGGAGGGTCATTCCACGAATCTGCCTTACAGGAACAAAAAATTTTGGTCAGTGTATTCAGTTGGATATGTGTTTCCAGTCCGATTACAGCTTCGTATTCTGTCGTCATCCTTTTTTCCCCTTAACCGGGAAGATTCTTCTGGCTCAGTTCTTGCAGGGCATCTTTGGCATTCCAACGCGCGGCTTTTGAGTCAAGATTTGCCATTTGTTGGGCGACTTCGATCGCTTTCTGTCGTAGCTGACGATTGCGCTTTCCAATTTGGCGCAAAGCCCAATTAACCGCCTTTTTGACATAATTTCTTTCATCGTTAGCGTGTTTTAGTATTAGTGGGAAAAAAGCTTCAAATGATTCATCAGGAGCGTTTTTATCATGGAAAGCGAGCGATGCCATCAGGGCAAAGCCAGCACGTTTAACGAATTCTTCTTCCCTCTCGCACCACTCGGCTGCTTTGAGGTAGGCGTAGGGAGTCTTATCGAACAGATTCATGCAAACTTGATCACAAACGTCCCAAGAATCAAATTGAACTACCCATTCATCCATTTGTTCTTTAGTGACTTTCTTAGGGTCGTCTATCATACTGGCTAAAATTTTAGCTTCGTGAATCCCGCTTGCCCATAATTGGTGAGCGAGTTCGTGGTCGAGTTTGAATCGCTTAGCCAGGTTGCGCAAGGTTGGAATGGATATGCCCAATGTCCCCTTGGGATTGATTCCAAAGCGAGCCATGCCCGCCACATTTTGTGGATTGGCGTTCTGCTGCAGGATGGAGAGAATCTCTGTTTTTTTGGTCATAAGTTCTTTAATATTGGTGGAAACTTCTTCCGCCATTGATCGCTTTCGGTGACGATCTCATAATTTCGTGCCAAACGCAACAAGCGATCTTCGGAAAAATCTGGACCGATTAACTGTGCGCCATAGGGTAACCCATTTGGGTCAAATCCGCAAGGAAAAGAAATGGCGGGGACGCCAGCATGGTTTGCAGCAACGGTGAGTTGATCGGCAAATTGCATCAAGACCGAATCGCCATAGACCTGGCCGATGGGAAAGGCTGTGGTTGGCGTGGTCGGGGTCAATAATGCGTGAAGCCGATATTTCCCGTTGGGATCAAAGATCGTCTCGAAATCACGACGGATCAGGGTGCGTACCCGCAAGGCTCGCAGGTAATATTGCTCGCTATACTGGGCAGCACTGACATACATCCCCATCAGAATCCGCAATTTGGGCTGTAAGCCAAACCCTTCTCCCCGCGTTTTGCGATACATCTCGCGCAGGTCGTTAACCGGTTGTTGGGTGCGGTATCCGTATTTGACTCCATCGTAGCGATGCAAATTGGAGGCAGCTTCTACCCGCGAGATAACAAAGTAAGCCGGAATGCTGTATTTTGTGTGTGGCATGGGAACATCTTCAACAATATCAGCACCCATTTCGGCTAATCGACCGGCAACGCGGTAGATAGCCTGCCGGTAATCTTCCGGAATAGGTTGTTGCACTAACTCGCCGCTTTCTGAATTAACATAGGTAAGGCGGAAATAGTCTGGGGATAGACCTACACGCCAGCCACGGATGGGTTTCTCCAGGTCGGTAACATAATCAGGAACGGGGAGATTTGCCGTGGTCGAGTCGTGCGGGTCTACGCCGCTCATAACCTGCAATAACAAAGCCGCGTCGCTGACGTTACGGGTAACAGGACCAGGACAATCCAGTGAAGATCCAAAGGCAATTAATCCATAACGTGAGACGCGACCATACGTGGGTTTGACGCCCACCACACCGCAAAAGGCTGCTGGCTGACGGATTGAACCGGCTGTGTCGGTACCGATAGAGAGACATCCTTCCCCAGATGCCACCGCGGCGGCGCTGCCGCCCGAGGAGCCACCAGGTACACGAGAAGTGTTCCACGGGTTGCGTGGGCTCGGCTGATATGCGCTGGACTCATTTGAAGAACCAAAGGTGAACTCATCAAGGTTGACTTTTCCCAACATGATTCCTCCGGCTTTTTCAGCGCGTGCCACAGGGGTAGCTGTGTAGGGGGCTATGAAATTGGAGAGGATTCTTGAGGCGGCTGTGGTCAGAGTACCTTCAACGCAGAAAATATCTTTGACTGTGAAAGGCACTCCTGCCAGCACGCCTACCTCTTCGCCTGCCTGGATGGCTTGATCGATGCGTTGTGCTTGAAGACGGGCGCGTTCTGCGGTAAGGCTGATAAAGGCATGAATCTTGTCTGGTTCAGCACTTATATCACCGTCTAATTGACCGGGAATGCCATCCACAGCAGCGATACGCTTGAGCGTACTTTCTAGCACTTCGTTGGCTGAGACCTGTTTGCGTTTAATCATCCAGGCTAGTTGATAGGCTGCGTAATCACACAAATCCATAGCTTATTCCAAATCCTGATGGGGAATGTCGGGGACGACAATGTAGCGTTCATCTAAGTCTGGAGCTTGATTTAAGATTGCCTCAACATGCGGGCTGGGGAGCCATTCATCCTCGCGAATGGGCGATCGAATATCAGTCGCATAACTGACTCCATGTAAAGCTGGAGGAATGGAATCATCCAATGGGATAGCCACTAATTCTTGCAGGGCTTTCAGTTGATGGTTCAATTGTTGACGCAGGTATTCGGCTTCTTGGGAGGAAAGTTCTAGTGCAGCTAGTTCGACAAGATGCTCAAATAATTCGGGTGTGATCATGCGCCAGGCTTCTCCTTTCCTGAGGTGAGTATATCCCAGTTTTTAATCCTGTCAATGCGAAGCACGGATATTTTCTTCAAATACAGCTCGGTCTTCGGCTGCTATGCGATAATCCAGGAGAACATTTCTATGTCAGCTATCAAGGATGAAAGGAGATAAGGCGGTGTGCTGACGATCAGGTTGGTTCTGCCCATGCTATAATCCAGTTGCGGGAGTTTTTAGCTTGCTCATCTAGGAGGACGAGATGTCGGAGAGTTTGCTGTTTCCCTTTACCGAAGAGCATGAAATGATTCGTCAGACCGCACGCGATTTTGCCCAGAAAGAAATTGCTCCGATTGCTGCGGAATTCGACGAGAGCGGTGAATTCCCCATTCAGACGATTCGCAAAATGGGCGAATTGGGATTTATGGGCATCGAGGTGCCTGAGGAATACGGTGGTGCCGGGATGGATACCCTGGCATACGTGCTGGCATTGGAAGAGATTTGTAAGGCAGACGCAGCGCATGGCACGATCATGTCAGTCAATAACTCGTTATTTTGCTATGGTATCCTGAAGTATGGGACGGAGGAGCAGAAACACCAATTTGTCAAGCCGGTTGCATCAGGTAAGGCGATTGGAGCCTATGCCTTGACCGAACCGATGTCGGGTTCGGATGCTGGTAATATGCGCACTCGTGCTGTGCGGCAAGGGGATAGTTATCTCCTTAACGGACGAAAATCTTGGGTTACCAGCGGACCCGTGGCGGATTATGTGGTGGTCTTTGCCTTGACCGAACCGGAGAAAAAACACCGCGGCATCACCGCCTTCCTGGTCGATGCCAAATCGCCTGGCTTTGTGCGTGGGAAGAAGGAGCCCAAACTCGGGATTCGCGCCTCGGCAACCAGCGAATTGAGCTTTGAAAATTGCCCGGTGCCGGTTGAAAATCGCCTTGGTGAGGAAGGCGAGGGATTTAAAATTGCCATGGCAGTTTTAGATGCCGGACGGATTGGAATCGCTGCTCAAGCCTTGGGGATAGCAGAGGCAGCCTATCAGGCAAGTCTGCAATATGCCACCGAGCGAGAAGCGTTTGGTCAGAAAATTGGGGAATTTCAAGGGATTTCCTTCAAACTGGCAGACATGAAGACCAGGATTGAGGCTGCGCGTCTGTTAACCTATAATGCTGCTTTAGCCAAAGAGCGCGCCAAGACAACCGGCGAGCGTTTTACCTTGCAGGCTTCGATGGCAAAATTGTTTTCATCTGAGACTGCCATGTTTGTCACCCATGCAGCCGTGCAAATCCATGGCGGTATGGGCTATAGTCGGGAGTTGCCTATCGAACGCTATTTTCGGGACGCAAAGATCACCGAGATCTATGAAGGGACAAGCGAGATTCAACGTTTGGTGATCTCACGATTGGAGAGTGGGTTGCGCTAGGTCTCGGGCTTGCTTTTCGGAGAGCAAGGAATGTTTTTCGGTAATCAATGGGATGTTTGGCTGATAGTTGGCGTTGCGCTGTTCCTGGCGATCGTTTTGGATCTCTGGTTATTGAGTTTCTATCGGCAGCGAAATCAAAAGAAAATTGAAGAAATAAAATTAAATCAACAGGGGGTGTTTATTTTGGGTCAATTCTCTCCGCTCCTTACCTGGTTCTGGCAAAGATTTGCGGCAAGCAGACAAAATCAATCCGAGACGATTCAGTCTTTGCGTGCGCTACCATCTATACCGACATCAAAAGAGATTTCTGGAGTATCTCAGGAGAGTTTTTGGAGTCAGGTAATTTCGTGGATTGAGCGTCAGGGAACCTGGTTGGAGATTTCAATTCTTTTTATATTTACGATTTTCTATTGCTGGGGATTACTCGACCTCGGTACAACTCGCCAGCTACCCGGCAATGAAAGTGAATTATTTCAAGCAACAATCGCGGTGTTGATAAATAGTCTACAGGACTACCATCGTCTGCCATTATGGAATGCCTTTGTACACACGGGTTTACCCTACATTGCGGATCCCATGTTGCATATCTACAATCCTGTTGTAACGCTCCCGGTGCTTCTGTTTGGGATTCTGGATGGATATAAGATCGCCCTCTTGCTGAGCTTTTTCCTGGCAGCCGTTGGAATGTGGAGATTGGGAAGGGTTTTGGGATTTGGCAAACTTCCCAGTTTGTGGATAGGGCTAATGTATACCTTTGCAGGTCAACCCGTGGCTCGTTTCTTTCAAGGAGAATACTTGTTTGTTTTTGGCTTTGCGTGGATTCCATGGATTTTGGGCAATCTATTCTTACTTTATTACGAAAGAAGGCCGAAATGGATAGTTTACTGCGCCTTATCAATTGCCTTGCTTTACCATTGTGGTAATTTATACTACCCCTTCTTAATAGTTTTTATAATTGCGATCTTCTTCATTGTGTTTGTAATTTCACGCCAAAGCAATGGTTTGGTTTCCTTTGATAAGCAGTTTCTCCTCTCGTTGGTTTTTGTTAGTCTGTTAACTACCGGATTAATTGCCATTCACTTGTTTCCGGCAGTCCAATTCTATCCTTGGGTCACAAAGGGAGAAGATGTACAGGGGTCTCACACGCTTTTTCAAATCTGGTTAGATTACACCTCCAAAGACACCTTTCGACCGGATGCTTATCAAGTTTTACCGGCTCGGGAAGAGTTTTATGCGTATATTGGTGTCATTCCATTTTGGGGATTATTCCTCTTACCAATTGCATTGTGGAAACGGGATCGTCGTCAATTACTCTTTTGGTTGCTTGTGATTGTTTTTGTATATTTTTGGGTGGCTATCGACCAAATGCCGTGGAAGGATTTTTATTACAACACCAAATTCTTGAGACAATTTAGACATGTACTCAGGCCCTTGATTTTTGGTAGCATGGCGATTTTTGTATTGGCAGGATACGGTATCGATACAGTCTGGAAAAATTTGATGCACCGCCAATCGGAACAGAATACTTCATTTAGCCTGGTTAGACGTGCAATACATTCTGGTTTGATTCTTGCGCTGGTCGCGATCATGTTCACAGCGGTCTGGGATGTGTTTACGACCCATCGCAACTATATTGTCACCCTCGAGGAGGATGATAGCGCTTATCAGGTAGCAGAATGGTTGCGGAATTACGACCTCTCAAACTTTTATATGAGAAGAGATCCTAATAACCAATGGTATATTCCATTTATCACCAACAGGTTAAAGTTTATCGATATGTGGTATCCTTTTGAGGATATCAGAAAGTACGATGGTAAATTGAACTTTCGATCTGTAGAGGCCAGACCACACTACTTGATTTTAGACAAGGACCAATCTCCTTCCGAGTATGGGCAATCTGTCCTAGTTCATGAACTTGAAGACAACCGCATTTATCGTTTGGTAGAAAGCCTGCCAATGGCTTTCAAGGTAAATTTTAGTGAATTAAAGTCTTCAACCCCCGAAGAATTAAAGCGCAAGGATGTCATTGAACTTACCCCTTTGTTTATCAACACGGATAGCATAGAGTTAATTGCTGAAGGAGGAGAACAAGATATTCTGGTTGTATTGGTGACGAAATATCCTGGCTGGAGATTACGGATTGATGGGAAGCCAGCAAAAATTGAAAATGTGGGAGGATACCTTGCGACGCCGATGCTGGTAGGCGTCCATAAGTATTGTTTTGATTTTAAGCCTTTCCCTTTTTACCTTGGGGCTTTAATTAGCGTAATCTCGCTAGGGATTGCTTTTGTGATCATTCGAGAGGATTTGATTTTGGCAGGGAAGAAGATAAGCGGTTTGCTTGCTTCAATCTGGGGGCGGCTGAGAAAGTTTATGCATCTTACAGTATCTCAATTAAAGTCAAATCCATCACTGCTCCTATCTGCGCTTTATCGTGAGGGCGTGATTGAATTGCAGGAACGTCCGAATATTCACAATCATTCCACGGTTTCGTTGCTTGTAATGCCCCTGGAAAGAACAGACAAGCCAGTTGCAACTGTGTGGAAATTTTGGAAGATTACCAGTTGGTTGTTAATCCGAGAATTTATAAAGACCTTATCGCTTCCAATTATTCTCTTCGTCTTTGCGGCAAGTATCTACCTAATTAGCCGCACAATCAGTTTGGCGGACTTTCCGATTTATTTCTTTACCGATGAAGCGATTCAAACGGTATCTGCGGCTGATCTGGTTCGAGATGGGTTCTATGGGCCTGACAAAATCTTCTTGCCTACCTATTTTCCAAATGGTTCTTATTGGAATCTGAGTTTGAGCGTTTACGTCCAGGTACTCCCATACCTGCTCTTTGGTAAATCGGTATTTGTCACCCGCTTTACGTCACTACTGTTGTCTGGTTTAATCGTCCTGGTTCTGGTTGTGGCGATGCGCAGGACGATCGGTCAGCGGGCATGGTGGAGTTTGATTTTATTTCTTGCTGTCACCCCGACCTGGTTTTTGCATTCCCGAACAGCTTTTGAGACGGTTCTATTCAGCGGATTATATGCCGGATTTTTGGGGGCATACCTGCTCTATTTACAACAATCCCCGCGTTATCTATATTTAGCAATCCTTATGGCTGCCTTAGCCTTCTATGCGTATAGCCCAGGTCAGGTGGTGATTGCAGTGAGCGCTGTTGCCCTCTTTGTTGCTGATTTCCGTTACCACTGGCAAAACCGTTCTTTCCTAGGAAAGGGTTTGTTGTTTGTCCTTCTTTTAGCGGCGCCCTATTTGCGATTTTTGTCTTACCACCAAGAAGCTCCTTTCCAGCACTTGCGCAATCTTGATTCGTACTGGTTCTATGATTTCCCATTGACAGAAAAAATCCTGCGCTATCTCAAAGAATATCTGATGGGATTGAATCCCTATTACTGGTTTATCCCGCATTCGATCGACCTGAATCGCCATACGATGAAAGGTTACGGGCATCTTGGGCTTTGGAATTTGCCTTTCATTGTTTTGGGCCTGATCTACACCCTGCGTCAATGGCGAAGACCGCCTTATCGGGTCTTCCTGATCGCCTGGTTAGCAGTGCCAAGCGGTGCGGCTCTCGTTGGAGTAGGTATCACCCGCTTACTAGCAATGGTGATGCCGATGGCAGTTTTTGCAACGTTGGGTTGGGAATGGATTTTATCTCTGATCCCACCGACTCGCTGGCAAAAAGTTGCCCAAGTGATTTTGTTTGTCTTTTTAAGCGGCGTTGCTTTCTCGATGACAAGTGACAGTTTGCGTAACGGCCCCACCTGGTATGAGGATTATGGTTTGTATGGAATGCAATATGGGACACGCCAACTTTTCGAGCAAAAAATCCCTGAATTCTTAGCGCGAGATCCGCAAACTCAGCTATTTGTTTCTTCCTTGTGGGCAAATGGAGCGGATGTCTTTGTGCGTTATTTCTTGACCCCGCAGCAAGCGCAACGGGTCAGTTTAGGCTCAATTGATAGTTATTTATCCCGAAAACAGGCTTTAGATGAGCGGACGATCTTTATCTTGACGGCAGAAGAGTTACGTGCCGCGCTAGCCAGCCCGAAAATGCGTTTTCTCAGGACGGAAGACGAAATCCTTTATCCAAATGGCAAGATCGGGTTTTATCTTGTCCGTCTAGCTTACGTGGACAATGTAGATGAGCTCTTTGCCCGAGAATTAGAACAGCGCAGACAACTGGTGAATGCTCATATCATTGTAGATGGTATCTCAGCGATAGTACGCTATTCTCAAATTGATGATGGTGAACTGGGTAATCTTTTCGATCAAAAGCCTGAAACATTGATGCGGGGACGTGAAGCGAACCCCTTTATTTTGGAATTTGAATTTTCCAAACCCCAATCCCTGAAAGGACTGCAGGCCCAATTTGGATCGATGGATTTTGAGCTGGTCCTCTATCTGTATCCAGAAGGACAGACGCAGCCTATTGAACTCCGTCAGGAATATCGCGGGCTACCACCCGATCCGGCGATTGAATTCTTATTTCCAGAGCCCACCGTTGTCGGCAAACTTCGGCTTGAAATCCGCGACCTCAACTACGGTGAAATTGCCAATATTCACATTCGCGAATTGCAATTCCTGAAATAGAAGGAGGAGTTCCTGTGAAAGCAGTCTTTTTTCAGCAGCATGGCGGGTTAGATGTGCTTCAATTTGGAGAGTTGCCTGCTCCGACGCCAGCCTCAGGAGAGGTGTTGGTGCGCTTGAAGGCTGCAGCATTAAATCGAGTTGACCTTTGGGTGCGGAACGGTTGGCAAGGCTTGAAACTTTCCCTACCTCATATTCCTGGCGCAGATGGGGCTGGGGTGGTTGTAGCGGTTGGCGAAGGTGTCAGTTCGGTTCAGGAGGGAATGGAAGTTGTCATAAACCCGAATATCGGCTGTGGAAAATGTTCAGAATGCCTCGCTGGCCAGGATAATCGCTGTCGTAACTGGCATTTGCTTGGGGAGACAATCTCCGGTACCTATGCCGAATACGTAGTTGTACCGGAGAGAAACGTCTTAACATTGCCACAGTCCGTCCCGATGACCGAAGCCGCGGCAGCAGCTTTGGTCTTTCAAACTGCGTGGCATTCGTTAATCACGCGCGGGCATTTGCAAGCTGGAGAAAGTGTGCTGGTTGTTGGGGCATCTGGTGGGGTAAACACGGCTTCAATTCAAATTGCCAAGCTGGCCGGCGCAACCGTCTTTGTAGTCGGATCAAACCCAGAGAAACTAGCACTGGCAAAGTCACTTGGCGCAGATTTTGTCATTGATCGTTCCCAGGAAGAGAATTGGGCGAAAATCGTTTATCAACTGACGGAGCGCCAGGGGGTGGATGTAGTGGTTGATAATGTGGGGACAACCTTTCCCCTCAGTTTTCGCGCTGCCCGTAAAGGTGGAAGGATTTTAACTGTCGGCAATACCGGTGGAGCGGTCTTTGAGATCGACAACCGGTTTATCTTCGGAAAACACCTGAGTGTGATCGGTTCCACAATGAGCAATCAGCGAGATTTTAGACAGGTGATGAAACTGATCTTTGAAGGAAAATTAAAACCTGTCATAGACCGCATCTATCCTCTGCAAGAAGCCAGGGCTGCCCAGGAACGCCTGGAGAGCGGAAAACAAAACGGCAAAATTGTCCTGGAAATTGGTGAGTTTTGAAGACCCCCTTTTTCGTAACCATTGTTTTCTTTGGTGTGTTAATCATAGGGAGTGCCCACCTGATTGGAGTGATAGAGACTTTCCGACAATGGGCAACCCTTCAAGAGCTGTTAGGAGATCTGGTTTATTACATTCTGGTCTCGAATCTAATCTTGAGCCTGACTGCCATTGGAGTTCTAACAGCGATCTGGTATCGCTTGCATCGGACAAGGTTGTTGATTTGGAGCTACTTTTTCTGGTTTGTTTTCTTTTACTGGTTAGACCGTTTGGTATTTTTTCAAAGTCAGGAACCTTTTCGCCTGCCTTTTGTGATTGTTCTTCAAATCGTAATTGGTTTAATTTTATGGTTAGGATTAAATCGAAAATCTGTGAAAGAATATTTTGGAGAACCTTATGCCTGAAGAAAAACCAATCCATCCGAAGATTCTTGAACTGCGTCATTTGCGGAGCCAAAGTCGTCTCGGCGGTGGGGAAGAACGCATTCAAGCGCAACACGAACGCGGTAAACTGACCGCCCGAGAGCGAATTGAATTGTTACTCGATAAGGGCACCTTTCGAGAGGTTGATGCGTTTGTCGTTCATCGCACGCATGACTTTGATCTGGATAAGCAGCGGTACTTGGGCGATAGCGTTGTCACGGGATGGGGATTGATCGAAGGGCGTTTGGTGTATGTCTTTTCGCAAGATTTCACCGTCTTTGGTGGCAGCTTAGGGGAAGTTCATGCCGAAAAAGTATGCAAGATCATGGACATGGCGATGAAGAACGGAGCGCCCTTAATTGGCTTGAATGATTCGGGAGGAGCGCGCATCCAGGAAGGCGTTGTATCATTGGGGGGATATGCGGACATCTTCTTACGCAATACTCTGGCCTCCGGGGTGATTCCACAAATCAGTGTGATTATGGGACCCTGTGCTGGGGGAGCGGTATATTCTCCCGCTTTGACCGACTTTATCCTGATGGTGCGCAATTCTTCCTATATGTTTATCACTGGTCCAGAAGTGGTCAAGGCCGTGACCCATGAAGACGTTACTTTCGAAGAATTGGGCGGTGCAGCGGTACACTCGGAGATCTCTGGTGTATGTCACCTGGCAGCCGATAGCGAAGCCGATGCGCTCTATCTTGTGCGCAAATTACTCAGCTACATTCCTCAAAACAATATGGAAGATCCGCCGTTTGTTCCAACAACAGACGATCCATTACGCATGGAGGAAGCTCTAGATGACATCATTCCTGACGATCCACAAAAGCCCTATGATATTCGGGAGGTCATTCGCCTGATTGTTGATGATGGTATTTTCTTTGAAATTCAAGAAGCCTTTGCTCCTAACATTGTGATTGGCTTTGCGCGCGTGGGAGGCCACAGTGTGGGAGTGGTTGCCAATCAGCCTGCGGTTCTGGCAGGGGTTTTGGATATTAAGTCTTCTGAAAAAGCGGCTCGATTTGTGCGCTTTTGTGATGCCTTCAATATCCCATTGGTGACCTTTGTGGATGTGCCTGGATTCCTGCCGGGTGTCAGCCAGGAGCATGGTGGAATTATCCGTTCAGGAGCCAAGTTGCTGTACGCTTATTGCGAAGCGACTGTCCCGAAACTGACTGTAGTCACCCGCAAAGCCTATGGCGGGGCGTATGACGTGATGAGCAGCAAGCACATTCGCGGCGATGTGAATTTTGCCTGGCCAACAGCCGAAATTGCGGTGATGGGGCCAGAAGGTGCGGTGAATATCATTTTCCGAAAAGAACTTGCCAGAGCAGAGGACCCTCAAAAACGACGTGAGGAACTGGTGAAGGAATATCGCGAAAAGTTCGCCAATCCATATATTGCTGCGGCGCGGGGGTATATCGACGATGTAATCGAGCCTCATGAGACGCGGCCGCGCTTGATTAACGCTTTGGAAATGCTTGCCAATAAACGGGATACCAATCCACCCAAAAAGCATGGTTGTATTCCTCTATGAATAGGCTGGCAAGAATCCAGATGTAATTCGATTGTGTGGCAGGACCATGAAAAATCGTCTGACTTTTCACTCCCAATATCTTTGCATCCGGGGGCATGATCTTTATCTGGAGCAATCCGATCTTGGGAAAGCACCGCTGGTTGTCCTGTTACATCATGGATTAGGTAGCCTGCAGGCTTGGCAGGCGCAGTTTGAATTCTTAATTGCTCATGGCGTTTCCGTGCTTGCATATGATCGCTGGGGATATGGCCGCTCGAATGACCGCCCATCCTTAGACCCACCATTCTTTGAAGAGGACGTGCAGGATCTAAAAGCCCTGGTATCAAAAGAAAATAAAGCGCTGATTTTGGTTGGACATTCCGATGGGGGAAACATTGCCTTGAGCTATGCTGTTCACTATCCGCAAAATGTGCTTGGGTTGATTGTTGTAGCAGCGCATATCTATTTTGAACCCAAGATGGCAGAGGGGATTCAAGATCTTTTCCGATCCTATCAAGAAAATGAAGCGTTCAAAGAAGCTTTACAGCGCGTACACGGTGGGAAAGCAGTGTTTGAACGCTGGTTCCAAGCCTGGACGCGACTTGGCGTGGGGTGGGATGTCAGGCAAACGTTCTCCAATATCCAATGTCCGGTGCTGGTCATTCAGGGTAGCGAAGACGAGCATGCTACCGCTCAACACGCTATCGATTGCGCGGCGGCTTTGCCAAACGGTCGTGTTCAGATTGTTGCGGGAGCGAACCATATGCTCCCCCAAAAATCGAGTGACATCTTCAATCAAATCTTAATCCAGTCGCTTTTGGAGTTCCAAAAGGTAGATGACCATGTTCAATAAAGTCCTGATTGCCAATCGTGGAGAGATTGCAGTGCGCGTTCTACGTGCCTGTCGTGAATTGGGGATGCAGACTGTAGCAGTGTTTTCCGATGCTGATCGCCATGCATTGCATGTGCGTTATGCCGATGAGGCGTATTATCTTGGTGCATCCCCTTCGCGTGAATCGTATCTGCGTGGAGATCGAATCATTGATATTGCGCTGAAGTCTGGAGCTGGCGCCATTCATCCAGGATATGGTTTTCTGGCAGAGCGGGCAGATTTTGCGCAGGCAGTTTTGGAGGCGGGTTTGGCGTTTATTGGACCCAAACCCTCGTCTATAGCCGCTATGGGAGATAAAGCCGTGGCGCGGGCAACGGTTTCAAAGGCTGGTGTCCCGGTCGTCCCCGGCACCGAGGGGGAAGGTTCTTTGAGAGATGATGAATTGCTGGCAATTGCTCCACAGATCGGATTTCCTTTGTTAATTAAAGCCACTGCCGGAGGTGGCGGAAAAGGGATGCGCGAAGTGAAATCAATTGAAGAGATGCCCGCGCTGCTACCCGCCGCCCGTCGGGAAGCTGAAGCGGCCTTTGGCGATGGAAATGTTTATTTGGAAAAATTGATCGATGGCGCCAGACATATCGAGTTCCAAATCCTTGCCGATTCGCATGGGAACGTTATTCATCTCGGAGAAAGAGAATGTTCTTTACAACGACGCCATCAAAAGTTGCTCGAAGAAAGCCCCTCTCCATTTGTTAGTGATGATGAAGATTTGCGCCAGCAAATGGGAGATGTGGCTGTTCGAGCAGCGCAAGCCGTGGGGTATGTCAATGCCGGTACAATCGAGTTTTTGGTAGATAAGGATAAAAAATTTTATTTTTTGGAGATGAACACCCGCCTGCAAGTCGAGCATCCGGTAACCGAAATGGTAACCGGAGTTGATATCGTTAAGGAGCAGATTCGGATCGCGCGGGGGAGACAACTGCGTTACAAACAAGAAGATATCCTTCTGAAGGGGTGGTCTATCGAATGCCGCATTAACGCTGAAGATCCGTATAACAATTTTATGCCTTCTACCGGTGTGCTGACCCACATTATACCGCCAACTGGACCTGGGGTGCGCATCGATACCGGGGTTTATCCAGGATTTGAAATTACACCCTATTACGACTCGCTAATCTCCAAATTAATTGTCTGGGGTGAAACCCGGGCAGAGGCAATTCTGCGAATGCGGCGTGCCTTGGAGGAATATCGGATCTTGGGAGTTCATACCAATATTCCCTTTCATCAGCGGCTGATGGACTCGCATCGTTTTATGGCTGGCCAGTTTGATACTCGCTTTGTGGAAGAGCGATTTTCGCTTGAAAACGCCCAGGAAAGTGTGGAAACTCATCCTGAAATTGCCGCGATCATTGCGGCAGTAGTAGCTCATCGTCAGACTCGGCGGGCAGCCCAGTTGTTCCGCCACAGTGAACGGGATACCAGCAATTGGAAATGGCTGGGGCGTTGGGAGAGGATGCGAAAATGATGAATATAAGATATATAGCTACTATTAATGATGTGGATTACCTCATAGAAATCATCGATGAAAGGCATATTGCATTAAACGGGCAGGTTTGTGAGATTGATTTTGCCTCGGTGGGCGATCAGCCGATCTTCTCGCTGCTCATTGATGGCAAATCTTATGAAGCCTTCGTTTACCCCCAGGATGAAACCTGGCAGGTGTTATTGTTGGGAAATCTATACTCGGTGCAGGTGGAAGACGAACGCGAGAAGCGGCTGCGGGCGGCTGCTGGCGGAAGGGCGATGGAGCGAGGGGAATTTCATCTGAAAGCCCCAATGCCGGGATTGGTTGTCGCCATACCCGTTTCTGAGGGTCAGCGAGTTAACAAGGGCGACGTTTTGGTCATCCTTGAATCGATGAAGATGCAAAACGAACTCAAATCGCCCCGGGAAGGCGTCGTTGCTCGCTTGCGAGTCAGTGTAGGCGATAGTGTGGAGCAATCTCAAACCTTACTGAGCGTTACCTGAGGGAGAGTGTGGAATGAAAGATAGAGAAATTGAAGCAAAGTTCCTGGTTAGGGATTTGGATTCGATTGAAACAAAACTCAAAGGAATGGGGGCTATCCTCCTGCAACCCAGGACTTTTGAACAGAATTTGCGCTTTGATAACGCTGCGCGAGAGTTGTCAATAAGCGGTCAAGTTCTGCGTTTGAGAAGGGATATTCATAATATTTTGACTTATAAGGGGGTTAGCACCAATGATCACGGAGCGCGCTCACGAGTCGAAATTCAAACCCAAGTGGAGGATTTTGAGGCAACGCGGCGCTTGTTAGAGGCGTTAGGGTACTCGGTGGTAATGACCTATGAGAAGTACCGGCGCGAGTACGCATGGCACGAAACAAGGATCTCGTTGGATGAAATGCCCTATGGACGATTTGTTGAAGTCGAAGCGGAAAGCTCAGAACAGATTCAGAAGATTTGCCAGACATTGAACCTTGATTGGACAAAGCGGGTCTTCTTTAGTTATGTTGAACTGTTCTCCTTAATCCAGGAAAAGGATCGATTGGAAACCGAGGATTTATCCTTTGAAGCCTTTAAAGATTGGCATGGAGATCTTGCCAGTTATGGCATTCTTCCTGCAGATGAGTGACAAATTGGGCGGAAGAGATTTCAATGAACCCTCAATCGCTGAATACCATTTTTCGCCAGCAATAGGCTCAAAATGACGAATAGATTGAGGCATTTCTGAGCCGTTCTCAGATTGGCCACGTAGCCAGCCGTTGGGAAAATCAACCATTGCTCTCAACCAGGTGCAATCCATCCCAGCGGACACGCTTAACCACGGCTGCCGGAAAACCAATCAGCTCAAGAAAAGTTTTTAAAGACGCAGGCTCACCACTGGTGGCAAATTCAAGCTGCCCGGTGCTTACTGAGGCCTTGAGAAGATTGCGCTGTTCCAACAAACGATGGGTTTGACGCGCCACGGCTGGGGCTGGGTCAATCACCCGCACCCGATCCCCAACGATAGCCTGAATCAATGGGATCACAAAGGGATAATGCGTACATCCCAACACGACTGTATCGATGTTGGCGGCCAGCATTGGCAATAAGGCTTCTTCAAGAATTTTGCGGCTGAGCGGACTATCGAAATCCCCCTGTTCGATTTGTTGTACCAATCCCGGGCAGGTATGTTGATAAATTGTGACACTCTGGGCAAAGCGCTCAATCACCGAAGCATAGAGTTCACCTTGAAAGGTAGCTGGCGTTGCCAGAACGCCCACAGCACCGCTTTTGGTGGTTTCGGCTGCCGGTTTGACGGCGGGTTCCATGCCAACAAAAGGGACATCGGGATAGGTCTGGCGCAGGGTTTTCAAGGCTGCTGCTGAAGCTGTGTTACACGCTAGGACAATGATTTTTGCCTGTTTTGAGAGCAGATATTCCGTGATCCCAACTGCGTAGTCACGCACTTCCTCAAGCGGACGGCGTCCATACGGCACATGGCTCTGGTCGGCAATATAGAGGATGTCCTCCTGAGGAAGTTGGCGGACGATCTCCCTTAAGACGCTCAAGCCCCCTACACCTGAGTCGAATATTCCAACCGGTGCAAAGGGGGAAGCAGCAAACGTTGAATCGGCAGTAGCCGCGCTCAAGCTTATGCGGTGAACTTGGTTTTGAGGCGCGAGCTTTTACCCGTTCGCCCCCGCAGGAAGTAGAGCTGAGCACGGCGCACATGAGCGTGGCGCTCTACAATCACTTTTTCAAGGCGGGGGGATTTTAAGAGAAACGTGCGCTCTACGCCAATCCCATTGCTGGCGATGCGCCGCACGGTGAAATTGGCGTTATTGCCGCCTTTGCTCATGCGGATCACCGTCCCACGGAATTCCTGGGTTCGCTCGGAGTTTCCTTCTTTTATTCGGATAAAAACCCGCACAGAATCCCCCGGCCGTAATTCGGGGATGTTTTCATTCACAGGTGCTTCAACAGCTTGTAGGTGGTCACTCATAATACAATCCTTGAGATTGGTTTATCAGGTATAAATTCTAAACGCGAAATTGAATTATATCACCAGATTTCAAATCATCCCGAAAATTTTGGCGAAAATCGAAAAAATCTTCCAAAATTAACTTGCAAAAAGAAACTCTGTGGTAAAATAGCTGCGTTTGCCCCCATCGTCTAGGGGACCAGGACGCAGCCCTTTCAAGGCTAAAACGGGGGTTCGAATCCCCCTGGGGGCATGTTTATCCCCTCAACGTTATGGTTGAGGGGTTCTTTTATCGTCTGCTGATCTGAATCCTGATCGCTGCGCTCCTTAAGGATTTCACTCCAAACGGGATAGAATTTGGGCTGGCACCTGTTCCCGCAAACGAGGATACGCTTCGAGCAGGCGGGCAATATCAGCAAGGTCTTTTTGGCGTTTACTGCCGCGTCGCTCTGGGTCCAGCGCAGCCCAAATTTTTCCCTGCAAAACATCTTCCAGGCAAGCGATCGGCAATTTCATCCCCAAAACCTCGCCCTCACCAGATCGTTCGACAAAGGCGCGGTAACGCTCATCGGTCTGAATCTGAACGCGCAGGTTAGAGCCTGGTAAAGATAGGTTGAGACTGTGGGGAAACTTTTTGACCATAAACTGTTCTGCCAATTGTTTTTCCAATTCTTCAAGCGAGTCCACCGCTACTGCCAGATCTAAATCCAGACTAACCAGTGGTTCGACATAGGCGTTGACTGCCTGACCGCCAATGACACAAAAACGAATCCCATGTTGGTGAAGAAACGCAATCACCGACTCGAGTAAATTGGCGGTATCCATGACAACTGCTTTCCAAAAGTCAAACGCTTGCATCCTGCGGCATCCGAACAGGTTCATTATACGATAAAAACCAACGAGAGCCTATGAATTTCTTCCCTAGGTGAAAAGTGGGCGGGAGGGTTTGTTATAGAATATAATTTGAGCATCCTCAAACAACCGAGAAAAGGCGTTGAATCGGACAGTTTATAGAGAGTGATAATGACCGCGTTGTATTCTGACACCAATCCCGAAATGGAGGCCTTGCAAATTCAACTCTGGAGGCAGGCAAGTCCAACGCGCAAAATGGACATGCTGGCGCACTTAAATCAAGCTGCGCGCCTGCTGGCGCTTGCGGGATTGTGCGCTCGCTATCCACAGACAATGGTTCGCACCACGCAGGATGCAGACATCGTTGCCGAAATGAGACTTGAACAAATACCGCTATTTGTCTCAGCTCTGCGGGATGAGTTTTACTTGGACGAAATGATGATTGCCCATGCCATTCAAAATAACACCAGTTTTAACATCATTCACCGCGAGAGTATGTTCAAGGTGGATGTCTTTATTCCGCGCCGGCGGCCCTTTCTGCAATCCCAACTTGCCCGCGCTCAAACGCCAGACCTTTACATTTAAAACCGAAGTCAGTGCAAAATTCGCCAGTCCCGAGGATACGATTCTTGCCAAACTGGAATGGTATCGCCTGGGCGGCGAAGTCTACGAGCGACAATGGCGTGATATTTTAGGCGTATTGAAAACCCGTGCAGGTGACTTGGACCTGGAATACCTGCGAAGGTGGTCAAACGAACTCAACCTTCAGGACTTGTTGGAGCGCGCCTTGACTGAAGCGGGTTGCAACGAATGAGGCTTTTTTTCTACGTTAGGCATGTCTCTCAAGAGTCTGATCGCCTGTACAGGACTGCCGAATGGAAAGGCAGTTGGAAATTTAACCCACAACCCCAGGATTTGCAGACGGTTGATTCCTTCTTCAATCCCCTCAAATCCCTTTTGACCTTACAAATTTATCAGGTGATTCTCTTCTACTATTCAGAAAGCTGCCAGTAGAATTGGGGCAAATGGAACACCAAGACATTGAAGCTCTTGCTGTATCTGTTGAATCCCTCGACCTCCAAGAGATTCTCACCTGGGCAGTGACTGAGTTCTCTCCTCGCCTGGTGATGTCAACAGCCTTTGGACCAGGGGGGATTGTACTGATGCATTGCCTGAAGCAACTGGGTTATCAGATTCCCATTTTTTATATCGATACGGGGTTGTTATTTCCTGAGGTGCATCATTTGCGATTGGAATTAGAAAAGAGGCTGGGTATTCATTTTGAGCGGGTCGTGCCTGCTCTAGACCTTGTTGAACAAGCGGCGCGCTTTGGCGAGCGCTTATGGGAACAGGATGCGGACACCTGTTGTTGGTTACGCAAGGTACTCCCCCTGCAGGAGTACCTGCGGAATCAACGAGCATGGATTACTGCCATTCGAGCTGACCAGACCAGACAGCGCGCCAAAGCGCGGCTGATTGAATGGGATGAGCGCCATCAACTGGTAAAGATCAATCCCTTATTGAGATGGAAGGAAGATCAGGTGTGGGATTACATCCACCGTCATCAACTTCCATACAACCCTTTACACGATCAGGGTTACCCCAGCCTGGGGTGCATCCCCTGCACATCGCCAATCAAGAAAGGTGAGGATTTGCGAGCCGGTCGGTGGAGAGGGAAAGAAAAAGTTGAATGTGGCATTCATGTCCATAGCCGGAAAAATCCCTCAATAACCTGAATTCGGAGCACATCCTTGAAACTTCCAGAAGGTTTTCGATGCTGCGACAAATCACTAGAAACGAGACCTAGAGACAGTTGCTTACCCCGTAGGTAATACTCTTAACGAGCAATCATCGGGAGATAAATGAATTCATAAAAGGATAATGCAGTTTTGAGGAAACGGTAGATATCGGTGTTATCGATGTAAACGCCGCGAATGGGATCATATCCCTTCACGAAATACGAAATCGCAATTGGCATTCTTCCATAAACATAAAGCGGCACAAGGCTATTGGTGTGGGAGATGCTATTCCATGCCCAATGAACGGTCTCACCTTGATCAATTTCCATGTTTGCGTTGTTATCCTCCCAACTGGCTCGTAAACAGGTTGTCAAACAGTTTCTTTCAAGCTGAAGGGTGCGCTGAGAGATTTCCCCAAGAGGATGATTGGGAAACTCTTTTGGAGCATTTGTCAGATGACCCGTTTCATGATCGGCGGTTATGAGGAACAAGGTATTTGACCAGGTTGCAGGCGAGTCGGGATCATTTACCCAGTCAACGGCACCCTGAACCGCTTTATTGAAATTCAATGACTTCTCCAATAACTTTATTAAGATTATTTTGATGGGAGGCAAAATCAATTGCTCCTCCTTCAACCAGGAGAATAAAACCGTTGGGGTTTCGATTGAGTATCCGAATCGCTGCAGTGGTCATTTCAGCAAGGGAAGGATTTTCGGGATTTGTTCCTAACCCATCAGCCAGGCGGTATTCGAGATTTCCCTCAGAGCCGCCAAAAATCCCGACCAGTTTGCGGGTTGTGGCGTTTTCAGCAAGGGTTAGCAGGCGCATACCCCCATCGCGTTGACCCTCAATCCGTTCGATAAAGCGGTGTTTGCCTGTTTCATCGCTTTCAGAGCGGAGTTTCCGAACGATTCGATCATCGACATAGGGATTATTCAGATACCAGTCCGGATGTCCTCCTCCGATCAATACATCAATGGGAGGAAACGTACTTCCATAACCGCCCCCATAGAAGGGTAGACTTACTTCTCCAGTTGTGTTTGGATCACCCCATATTCCTTCATTGGCGATCGCATAACCATTTTGGCGAGAGGCATTGTGAGCTATCCAGGCACCTGGTGTCGCATGAGAGATTGGCACACTGGTGACTGCCCCTACTGAAAGCCCAGCCTCATGGGTTTCTTGGGTAATGGTTTTGTAACGCAGTGATCCGTCTGGGCTAACATTAATGCGACCATTGGTGGTTTTCTTCCCGCTAAACAAGGCGGTTGCAGCGGCTGCGCTATCGGTGATCAAGTTTTGCTGCACCCAATTAAAGTCGCTCCAAGCCCTGCTTGGATCGTAGTTTCCTTCCTGTGGATAGGTTGATACCCAACCGATTAACCATTCCTTATATGGAGCTGGTTGAGAAGTATATTTTTCCGTCGCCAGGATGTGATTCTCCCCCATTCCATCACCGATAAATACAAAGATATAGCGCGCAGAATTATGGTTGCTATTCCGTAAAGGCGTTTGCTCGGGGTATGGGAGTAGCCAGGTTGTGAAAAGAAACAAAACGAGGAAGACAGATAAGAAGTTCATCCTCATCTCAGTTATTTAATGGATATCTAAATCCTGAAAGGTTCTTGACGCTGCTGGAGTTTCGTTGCCTTTATCGATAACTTTATTATAATTGCTGGTCAGGATAGATGGGATAAACTTTATGTAAATAGGCACCTCTCTTAGGTGAAACAAGCTGAGTGCTATGGCCTCCATTAACAGTTTTCTCATCTAACATTTACAATATTTTTAAAAGGATTGTTTATACTATCAAAAAACTTATCCCTTGTCAGATAAGCGAATTACCAACAAGACGGTAATAAGGATGGTACTTATGGAAAAAAATCAGCATCTCAAGCGGCTCTTTGTTGCTTTGGTAGTCCTGTTTGGTTTTACAGTGGGGTGTACCCTAACTCTACCGGTAAATTTCTCTGTCCCTGAAGTGGTTTATTCCCCTCAAACCTCTCAGGCTGAGCCTCAAGTCAACGTTCAACCGCAATTACAGCCAACGCCCACCCCCTTTCAACTGCCTCCTCAAATTCAAGATGAACAAGCCCTGGTGGTGGCCCTCTATGCGCGCGCCAATCCGGCTGTTGTGAACATTACGGAATATGCCAATCAAGCCGGGAAAGTGACCCCCTTAGGACAGGGTTCAGGGTTTGTTTATGACAATCTTGGGCATATTGTTACCAATGCCCATGTTATCCATGGCTCCGATCAAATTGAGGTGACTTTTTGGGATGGCACCATTGAACTAGCAACTCTGGTTGGGGAGGACTTACACAGCGATTTAGCGGTTGTCAAAGTTGACAAAATGCCGCAGGGGGTTATTCCCTTGCCCTTAGGGAATATGGAGTCTCTGGCGGTTGGTCAAACGGTTGTAGCCATTGGCAATCCGTTTGGTTTGGAAGGAACGTTGACCAAAGGGGTGATCAGCGCTTTAGGCCGTTCGATTCCAGCCCTGACCTCATTCAGTATTCCCCAAGCCATTCAAACCGATGCAGCGATCAATCCCGGCAATTCCGGAGGTCCTCTGTTAAATCTGCAAGGGGAGGTGATTGGGGTCAACGCGCAGATTGAAACAGGCGGCACCAGTCGAACCAATAGCGGGGTTGGTTTTGCGATACCGGTTAGCATTCTCAAAATTGTCATTCCAGACTTGATTGAGAAAGGAAAACACGATTGGGCCTGGCTGGGAGTGCGCGGCGGGAGTTTATCTCCGCTTGTGCGCGAAGCGATGAAGCTCAAAGTGGATAAAGGCGCTTACATCGCTGAAGTGGTAGCGGGAGGACCATCGGATAAAGCAGGTTTGCGGGGTTCTACAGGAACGGTTACCGTTCGGGGGCGCGAGGTGGAGATTGGCGGCGATGTGGTGGTAGCCATCAACGGTGAGCCAGTGCGCTCGTTTGATGACCTGCTGATTTACATCAGTTTGAAAAGTAAGCCAGGCGATACGGTAGAACTAACCATAATCCGCGAGAATAAAGAAATCACGATTCGAGTAAAGCTGGAAGCGCGCCCGACATCGATCGAGCCTTAAGACTACCTGTAAGGATTTTCGGCTCTGGTGAAATCGTTTTGCCAGAGCCGATTGACTTAATGCCGGAAATGGCGAACACCGCTATAGACCATCGCCAGGCCAGATGCATCGGCAATTGCCAGGGAGTCAGCATCACGGATTGAGCCACCAGGGTGGATGATCGCCGTTATACCTGCTTGGGCGGCGATTTCAACCGAATCGGGGAAAGGGAAAAAAGCATCTGAAGCAAGAACCGCGCCTTGCGCTCGCTCCCCAGCCCGTTGGAGGGCAATTCGTACGGCATCCACCCGGTTGGGTTGACCACTCCCAATGCCGACCGTGGCAGTGCCTCTGGCGATGACGATGGCATTGGATTTAACCTGTTGAACTGCTTTCCAGGCAAAACGAAGGGATTGCCATTCTTCAGCCGTTGGTTCGCGGCGGGATACAATTTTCCAATTTGCATCGGGTGGGTCGCCAAAGTCGATCGTTTGGCGCAGAAAGCCTGCAATGATTGAGCGGTATTCATAATTATAAGAACGGGATGGCAGCGGAGCTTCAATGAGGCGGCAATTCTTTTTAGCTGCCAAAACCTCTCTAGCCGGCTCAGGAAAAGCAGGAGCGATCAGGCACTCGATGAATAGATCTTTCATTGCCAGGGCTGTTTCGACGGTGAGCTCGCGATTACATGCGATCACGCCCCCAAACGCCGATACCGGATCGGATGCCAAGGCGTGTTGATAAGCCTTCACCAGATTCTCGGCACAGGCAATACCACATGGAGACAGGTGTTTGACGATCACCACACAAGGTTCGTCAAAGTTCGAGACAGCCCGCCAGGCTGCATCGAGATCGAGCAGGTTATTATAAGAGAGCTCTTTTCCCTGTAAAACTCTTCCCCCAAACGGTTGTGAACAGGGTTGTTCGGAGAAAAGTTCAGCTTGTTGATGGGGATTTTCACCGTAATGAAGTTTCTGGATAGGAAAGAGCCGTAGGGTTAGCGGTTCTTGTTCGCTGAGATAGGCGGCGATTAAGGAGTCATAGCGGGAAGTGAGCGCAAAAGTTTTGGCAGCCAGACTGCGCCTTGTCTGAGGGGAAACTTCTCCCCGTTGGAGTTCCTCCAGAATCAAGGCATAATCCTTGGGATCAAAACACACGGTGACCCTTTCCCAATTTTTTGCGGCTGCCCGGAGAAGGGCGACACCGCCAATATCAATGTTCTCGATTGCCTCCGCCAGGCTTGCATTGGGTTGAGCAATGGTTTGTTCGAACGGGTACAGGTTGACAACGACCAGGTCAATGGGATTCCAACCCATGGCGGATAGCTCTTGAAAGTCTTCGGGGGTTGGGCGGGCAAGAATTGCAGCATGGATGGCTGGATGTAAAGTTTTGACGCGCCCTTTTAACACCTCAGGCGAGGTGGTATATTGCGAAACTTCAATATACGGTAAACGATGTTGAGCTAAATAGTGTCCTGTCCCGCCACTGGCTAAGAGTGTCCAGTTCATCTGGATCAATTTTTCGGCGAATTTTTCTAACCCGGTTTTGTCCCAAACGGATAGTAGAGCAGTGGGCATAAGCTTTTCCCTTTCTACCAGAATTTCACTAAAATCCGGGGAGATTTTAGCATTTTTTCCGCCCGAAGGAATTGGCAACTCTTCCAAAAAATGCTATTATTCATTTGGAAAGGAGACAAAGGTGAGCGGAAGGATACTGGCTGTTGATGATGATCCGATGAACTTAAAGCTGGTTGCAGCGACATTGGGGAAAGAGGGGTTTGAAGTTCTGATGGCAAACAACGGTAAAGAAGGCTTTCAAAAAGCCATAGATTTACTTCCCGATCTGGTGATCCTCGATGTAATGATGCCGGAGATGGATGGTTATCAGGTTTGTAGCCAGCTCCGTAAAAATCCCAAAACGGCGAATATTCCGGTGATGATGCTCACCTCCTTAAGTTCAGTGGAACAAAAGATCAAAGGGTTTGATGCCGGGGCGGATGATTATTTGGCAAAGCCCTTTGTTCCGGATGAATTAATCGCCCATGCAAAAGCCTTGTTGCGACGCAGGGGAAGTATAGAGCAACCCGTAGGTGAAGCAAATGGGAAAATCATTGCGGTCTTCTCCCTGCGAGGTGGTGTGGGGGTATCGACCTTAGCTGCCAATTTGGTGTGCGGCTTAACACTCTTGTGGAATGAGCCAACGGTTCTGGTTGATCTGGTTTTAGCCTCCGGACAGTCGGCGCTGCTGTTTAACTTGCCCTTTAGCCGCTCGTGGGGAAATTTAGCCCGCTTACCTCTGGAAGAGATTGAGCCTCTGGTGGTGAACGAAGTATTGCTTCAACATAACAGCGGCGTTCGCATTCTGGCTTCTGCCCCTCAACCGGAACAAAATGAATATCTTAGCGGGGAAAAAGTTACCCAGGTATTGAAAATCCTTAGCCGTCAATATGCCTACATTGTGCTGGATTTACCCCATGATTTTCAAGAGACAACCTTGGCAGGTTTGGATGCCAGTCATGAGATCATCCTGATGGTAACCCCAGATTTAGCTGCGGTTAGAGCAACCGTGTGCACCATAAACGTTTTTGAAAACCTGAAATATCCAAAGGAGATTATCCGCATTGTTGAAAATTGGATTTTCCCGAAAGGGGGTCTCCCGCGCAGTGATATTGAAAAAGCTCTGGGACGGTCGATTGACCTTCAAATTCCCTACGCCTCTGAACAGATCGTGCGAGCAATCAATATAGGTGAACCGCCGGTTTTTGCAGATGCCCAATCTCCATTAGGGGCACTGTTTGAAGATTTTGCTTTCTTAATGAGCAAGGATAGCCATAAAAAGACCAAACCTCAGACGCCCACCCAGGCATGGCTGAGGGTGATTCGCCGTTTTCAGCAACGTCAGGCGAAAAAATCTTGAAGTTGTCGCAATGGCACTGGTTATTAGGATGAATCTGACGCTTCTGATTCACCATTGGAGAACGATTCGATTTCAGCCAGATACCCTAATGTCAGGAGTTGTTCGGCGAGTTGCCTCTCCTGACCAGCAACGACAACAGCCGTAGTGGGGTTGAGGATTTGTTTCAGGTATTTTGAGCAACGGCTTTTTCTGATCTGCTCAAGGATTTCGGGTGATCGCACCCGCAGGATCGATAACCGTTGTAGATGAATTTCGGTGGAATGGAGTCCCCAACGGCGCAAGGCATGAATCAGAGTTGGAGGGAGATTTTCAGCATGTCTTTGTAGCAATCGTAACAATTGTGGGGTCTTCAGACCTTTTTGTTGGGCGTGGTTTAGCGATGTGGGTGTGATGCGATAAAGATAACTTTCCTTCTGATAGCCTTTCCAGGTACAGAAGCGGGCGATTTGATATCGAATGGAAGGTGAAAAGCGGCGGGGAATAGCAATCGTGCCCGAAGGGAAAACTTGAAATGTCTCTTCCAGGGGCAAATCGACGCTCGGTGTTTGATTCTGAAAAATTGTTTCTCCAAATTGGGTAATGCGAAAGACAAAAGCGGGGGATTCCTGGTAATAAATGCCAAGTTCGATGATTCCAAACCAGAACAGCGGGCCTGAAATCAGGTAACGGATTAGCTCACCTTCAACAGAATACCAGCTTTCGAACCCTTGTAAAAATTTGCCATCACTTCGCCGCCGAATCAACCAGACTTCGTAATTACCGCCAGGACGTTGGAAATCGGGGAAGTGATTATGGAGAAACTCGATGAATGTGTCAAGCTTGTACCAGACTGTTGGGGTTAACGATCGCAGTTGCTCAATTAAAAACTGGCGGGCAGAGATCGGATCATTTTCCCATTCTCCGAGACACTCTAACTGCTCAAGTTGTTTTAATTCATTTATCGAGGTTGACTTGAGCCAGGTTTCGTAGAGAGTCTTAATTGCCTCCCATCTTGGCATTGTGAGGAAAGCTCGTGTCGCTTCGGGTACTGGAGAACCGTTTGAGTCGAGTAGACCAGCCTCAAAAAGTAGAGGAGTTAAAAATTGCGGTTTGAGCGGGAGCGGCAACCCCTTCTGATTTTCAGCGGCTAGCAGGAGATGTTTTTGTAGTTCTGACAATCGCTTCGGCGTCATCTTGTCTATTCGCAACCAGGCTAAAGAGGTACAGGCGTCGTCTAGGAGAGTATCCTGGGCTATGCTAATGGATTCAACCTGGTCACAACTTAACGCAGAATGAAAACGAGGCAATGCGGTGGTTCCGGAATAGGGTAGGGCGGTTAAGAGGTCATTTGGGATGTAAATAAACTCCTCTATGCCGTGTTCCCCTTCAAAAAAATCCTGAAAAACCAGCGCCAAAAAGATTAACTGCTCGGTGGCGTTTTGAGGTGAGAGAAGAATAGCCTGGCGGTCTCTTTTCCCAGCACCCACCTGGCGGATTTCCCCATATTTTCGGGTAAAAACCGCGCTGGGGAGACGTCCTTGATGGGTTACCAGCTCTTCAAGCGCCCGGTGGGCATCGGAAGAGAGCTTTTGAAGGATATTTTGGAGATTTTGTGGGTGAGTCATCCAGGCACTGAGTTGCTCAATGGCTGTCTTTTTCTCTTTGATAGCTTGATTGAAGCCCCAACCCTGAGCAAGGATTCTTAAAAAACCGAGATCGTATTTGCTCAAGCTGTGCGACAATTTGGGCATAGCTTTTTAGCTAACTACCTGGATGGCGGATGGAATGAGATTGACCTTTAGGGAGTGAACATCCATGCCAAAGCCGGAGAAAATTTCCCCATCGGTGTGAATAACCAGATTTTGATCGGCCTGAATTTCCATTTGGGTAAATTCGCCCTTGCGAGTCAGGCTGAACTGGAGATGAGTACCCCGCATCACCTCGGGCAAAAGACGGAGCATCATCGGTCGCGAGACCTGAGGAATGCCGACATAGTTGAAGACGCCATCATTGACTCTGGCCGGCGGGTACACATGGAAACCGCCTCCTTCGCGGTTGCCGTTGCAAAGGATGAATAAGAGCAATTGATCCGACCAGGAGTTATGCTCCGTCTTGATTTCAAAGTGGGGAGCTCTGCCGTTCAGGATGATGGTTTGCATCACTGCCAGTAAATAGATCAAAAAGCCACTAAAAGCCGTAAAACGGCGCGATCGGATGGTGACAATGGCGTCAAAACCTATTCCCAGGGCATTGTCCCAATATTCAACCCGACCGCGGTTGTCTTCTACCTTGCCGACGTCCACCCATTTTGGATTGCCAGTGAAGATTTGGCGAATGGCATACTCTGGTTCAGGATTCATCCCGACTGCAAAAGCAAAGTCGTTGCCAGAACCGAGTGGAACGATCCCTATCTGTGGCCGTTGTTCTTTGGGGACTTGCATCAAGCCGTTGATCACCTCATGGGTCGTTCCGTCGCCACCAGCAGAGATGATGAGATCGTAACCGTCTAGTGCGGCTTGTTTTGCCAGCTCTGTGGCATGAGTTGGATAGACAGTCCCAGCCCAGTCTGCGCCCCCAAACTCCTGGACGATGGGACGTAAATTGGATGCTTTGTGCCAGGCTCGCCCAAGGTCTGCGTTGGGATTGACGATCAGTTTCACTTTTCGCTTTTGCATATCCTTCTCACTGTTGGTAGGATTAGTAGCGCGATTTCATCTCTTTTATTGGGATAAGGATTTGTCCTTCTTCAGGGTCTCCAATCAGGGAAACGGAAGATGGATCATGGTGTGCTAACCAGGCACAATAAGCAGCGATGGCAGCGTCTAGTTCGTTAGGGATTAACACAAGATCCATTGGAAAGTTTCCCTGTAAGACTTTATAACGGGTGACCTCTTCAAAGAAGCGCATAGGATCGGGCAGGTGAAGGTTCTTTTCGTAAAGTAGCAGTTGTCTTTGCAGTCGTCCTTCCAGGGTTTGTTTGGGTAAGGGGTGGTGACCCAGCAGAACGGTAAACGCAGCATGGGGATAGGTTTCAAGGAATTGATGGGAAGCGTTCTCGGTAGGAAAGCGTTGAAAACCCATTTTCTGCAACTTTCGGTAGAACTGAAATCCCTTTTGCATCCAATGAGGACAATCTTGCTCTCGGGCTGGGGTGGGGATGATCTTGATGCGATGTTTGCGGAGAATTACTTCACACAGGCGGTAGTTTAGCCACCGACCTGGCTTTAGTGGCGGGGTAATCGTTTTGCGAATGGCTTCATTTTCCATGAGCCGCTGATTGGGCTGATAGGGTGAGCAGACAGCCACGATGCAATTTGAATAGTTTCCAATGTGGGTCAGTGTTTCGGACAAATCTGCACAACCTTTTTGCACAAGAGAAAGTTGATCGTCTAAAACGATGAAGATGAAAGGCTTGATACCCCCCAAAGGGTCAACTCCGATATAGTGGGTGTTTTGAAACATTCTCACCATCCCGAAGTGGGAAATAACAGATAACTGCTTTGAGTTTAGTCGAAAAGAACAGAAAATGCAACAAGTCTGAGCCAGACGTTTTGTGGAAACCTCTCGATAGTTCTGCGCAGCGCGATTTTGGAAGCAACTTCGACTTCTTGGGACGCTTGTTTTGATGTAGAACCGCTGCTGACCTGCCTAATTCTGGAAAAGATACGTTATACTAGAGTTAGATCGATGAATCGGTGTAGTTTTATTTATTTGTTTCAAGAGGAGGATGACGCGATGACGGAACAATTCAAATTGACTTACGCTACCATGTTTAACCCCCCCGAGGAACTCCATCACCGTTTTGATGAAGCCTTACAGCGAGTGAGAGCGACCTTGGGCAAGGAATATGGGTTAATTATCAACAATGAGGATCGTTATACGGAAGCAAAGGTCGAAGATTGCTCACCGATTAACACAGACCTCGTGTTGGGGGTTTTTCAGAAAGGCGGGGTTGCAGAAGCCCAAGAAGCCTTGAGGGCTGCGCACACAGCTTTTCCAAAGTGGAGCCGCCTGGATTGGAGAGAGCGAGTAAATTATCTGCGCAAAGTGGCTGCCCTGATCGATCAACGCACCTTCGATATCGCGGCCGCTTTATGTCTGGAAGTTGGAAAAAATCGCATGGAAGCGCTTGGAGATGTTGCCGAAACGGCTGACCTCATTCGTTATGCCTGCGATCAGATGGAGAAAAATAACGGTTACATCGTTCAAATGGGCAGTGACCCGTTGGTTGGATACAAAGCAACCAATATTTCCGTTTTACGTCCCTATGGCGTCTGGTTGGTGATCAGTCCTTTCAATTTTCCGAGTGCGCTGAGTGGCGGGCCGATGGGAGCCGCTTTAGTGACTGGCAATACGGTCGTGATCAAACCGGCTACGGATACGCCTTGGACGGTGCGACTCTTAGTAGAATGCTTCCGAGACGCCGGCTTACCCGAAGGGGTCTGCAATTATGTTACCGGACCAGGCAGCACGCTTGGGCAGGCATTGATCGAAAGCGAGCTGGTAGATGGAATTACGTTTACCGGTTCATACGAGGTTGGAATGAAAATCTATCGAGATTTTGCGCGGGGAAAATATGTGCGTCCAATTATCCTGGAGTTGGGTGGGAAAAATCCGGCTATTGTCAGCCGCCACGCCGACCTGGAGCGGGCAGCGATTGGGATTATTCGCTCGGCGTTTGGATTGCAAGGGCAAAAGTGCTCTGCTTGTTCGCGGGTTTATGTCGAAGAGCCAATGTACGAGCCGCTGGTCAACCGCCTGGTCGAGTTGACCCAAAAGCTGGCGATCGGTGATCCGACCGATCGGAATGTTTATTTGGGACCGGTGGTCAATCAAAAGGCCTATCAAGATTATCAGCATTATGCGGAGGAACTTTCCCAAGCAGGCACCATTTTGACTGGTGGAAAAATCCTGACCGATGGGGATTATGGTAAAGGATATTTTTGCAGTCCTACGCTGGTAACCGATTTACCTTTAGAACATCGTCTTTGGAAACACGAGATGTTTTTACCGATTACGACCATTGCCAAAGTGGATAATTTGGAACAAGCGATGCACTTAGCAAATGATGTAGATTATGGTCTAACCGCGGGCTTTTATGGCACAAAAGAAGAAGCAAAGTGGTTCTTCGATAACATTCAGGCTGGTGTTACCTATGCAAACCGTCCGCAGGGAGCTACCACAGGGGCATGGCCTGGCTATCAACCGTTTGGAGGTTGGAAAGCCAGCGGATCTACCGGCAAAAATGCTGGTGGACTTTATTACCTGCCACTCTATCTCCATGAGCAAATCCAAACCCTGATCGAGTGATAAGGGTATGGCACAAGTTGTTGTTCTACGTCACCTTAAACACTAAGGGAGTGTTCAATCGATAACTTATGGAGGAAGAGCCACTAGGGTATCGCGTCGGGGTCTTTTTCATCGTCGTCGGCTTTATGGCGTTGATACCCTTTGTGGCTTCTGAACAATTAAACCAGCCAGATTATCGGTATTTCTTTAGCGGGATAATTTTACTGGTAGCGGGTGGGGTGTTGATTTGGCGTAACCGTCCGCCGAAACGGCAGGACGTTCAACGCTTTCGCATCTTCAAACGTAAACCGAAGGAGAAAAGAAAAGAGTGAGTTATGAGCAAATTGATGACCTTGTCCGAAGCAATAGACAGATATGTGCAAGATGGCGATTTGGTCTATGCGGCTGGCTTCACGCACTTAATCCCTTTTGCAGCCGGGCACGAGATCATTCGCCAACACAAGAAAAACTTAGTCTTAGCTCGCGCTACCCCCGATTTGATCTATGATCAGATGGTGGCTGCCGGTTGCGCAAAAAAAGTGATCTTTTCCTACATGGGAAACCCCGGCGTTGGTTCATTGCGAATTGTTCGTGCCGAGATTGAGGCAGGAAACCTGGAATGGGAAGAGTACTCCCACTTTAGCATGATCTCCCGTTTGCAAGCCGGGGCGAGTGGCTTACCCTTTATGCCGATGAACCCGACCGCGGCTGGCGATTTAGAGCGCGTTAATGCTAACTACCGACAGGTGATCGATCCTTACAGCGGCAATGTCGTCGTGGTAGTGCCTCCATTGAAACCGGATGTTGCCATCATCCATGTTCAGCGCTGTGATGCAGAGGGCAATGCTCATATTTGGGGCATCCTTGGCGAACAGAAAGAAGCCGCTTTCGCTGCTGACCGGGTGATCATTACGGCTGAGGAGATCGTTGATGAAAGTGTGATCCGGTCTGACCCCAATCGAACGCTGATTCCCGCTTTTATTGTCGATGCAGTCTGCCATGTACCTTATTGCGCACATCCCTCTTATACGCAGGGTTACTATGATCGGGATAATGAGTTCTACCTGCAGTGGGATGAGATCAGCAAAAGCCGCCAAAAAGTGCAAGCATATCTTGAAGAATGGGTTTTTGGGGTTGCTGACCGAACAGCTTATTGGGAAAAACTCGGTGATGAAGTGCACCAGCGGTTACGGGTTGGCGAACGATTGAGCAGCCCGGTAAATTACGGCCTGTACTAGAGAAGGGAGACCTCCATGATCGAATATACTTCACCTGAGTTATTGACCATCAATGCTGCCCGTCTCCTGCGGGATGGTGATGTAGTTTTTGTAGGGGTGGGCTTACCCAACCTTGCCTGCAATCTTGCCCGTCGTACCCATGCTCCTAATCTGGTGATGATTTATGAAGCTGGCGTAATTGGAGCTCAGCCAGCCAGATTGCCGCTCTCGATTGGAGATCCCACCCTGGTTTCTGGAGCGCTTTCGGTTTGCAGCATGTATGATATTTTTGCTTTGTACCTGCAACGCGGCAACATTGATGTCGGATTTTTAGGCGGGGCTCAAATCGATCGTTTTGGCAACATCAATGCCACCGTGATTGGCGATTACACTCGCCCCAAAGTCCGTCTGCCAGGATCAGGCGGCTCGATGGAAATTGCAGCCTGGGCAAATCGTTGTTACATCATTACGCCTCATCAAAAACGCCGTTTTCCTGAGAGGGTTGACTTTCGAACTTCGGCTGGCTTCTTAAATCACCGTAGTGAACGGGAAGCTGCCCGGTTGCGAGGCGGTGGTCCTCAAGCAATTGTCACCGATATCGGGATTCTGGAACCGGATGAGAACGGTGAATTAATTCTGACTGCGCTCCATCCTGGCCGGACGGCTGAGGAGGCAAAAGAAAACACGGGCTGGGAGCTGAAAATATCAGACTCTCTAAGGTTTACAGAACCGCCGGGTGAGAAGGAACTGAAAATCTTGCGCGAAGAATTGGATCCGAATCGTATCTATCTGAAAGGGGGGGAATAAGTGCGGTTATTCATCTATCAGGGACGTTTACGCTCAGGTTGGCGGTTATTGCTGCATACCTTTATGGTTTTGTTCTTTACATTTCTTTTCGGGATACCGTTGATCCTGATTGCGGGTGGAGCAGAGAATTTACCAGGTCAACCCACAGAACAAAGCTATGCAAGTTTTGAGAACCGCTGGTTTCTGATTTCGCAAGTCTCTTTTGCGGTAGGTCTAACCTTTGCCACCGTTCTTGCTCGACGCTGGCTGGATAAAAAGTCCTTTCGCAGTTTGGGTTTAGAAATCAATCGCTGGACAGGGATCGATCTGGTTGCTGGGTTCTGGATTGCCGGGTGCATGATGGGGGGGATCTTTCTTTTTGAACTCGTGGTCGGGTGGTTGCACATCGAGGGTTTTAACTGGCAAACAGAAAATTCCAGCAAGCTTTGGCAAGAGGTTTTTCTGGTTACGCTCTTGTTTATCCTGGTCGGATGGACGGAGGAGCTCCTTTCACGCGGTTATCAACTTCAGAATCTGGTGGAAGGATTGAACAAACCCATTGGGGTGATTTTCTCTTCTTTGATTTTTGCGATATTACATCAAGCAAATCCTTCATTTACCTTGAGCGCGTTTATCGGTTTATTTTTCGCCGGCCTGTTTTTCTGTTTTGCTTATTACCGTTTTGGCAACCTTTGGATGCCGATTGGCTTGCATATTGGTTGGAATTTTTTCGAGGGGGTGGTATTTGGATTTCAGGTGAGTGGCTTGGAACACCTGCCGAAATTGATTCAACAGACCGTTGCCGGTCCTGCGTGGTTGACAGGCGGCGCCTTTGGGCCTGAGGCAGGTGGGATTTTAGCTGTGGGGCTTTTAACTGGTATCGGTTTATTGTTTCTCTATCAGCGATGGCGGGACGCCAAAAGCGTATGAAACATCCTAGGCAAGTTAAACCTCTTCCCGGTTAATTTGGAACTCAATGGCTTTTGCTTTGTCCATTTTGCCGATTCTGTTGATCCTGGTTCTTATGGCTGGATTTAACCTCAGCGCGGAAAAGGCCGGCTTGATCGGTTATCTGGCGTGTATCCTGATTGGGGTGATTTTCTTTGGGGTGAGCTTGCCCATTCTTGGTTATGGTCACTTAAGGGGGCTGTGGTTTGCGGTGGATGTTCTGCTCATTATCTGGGCTTCCTATTTGTTTTATTTAGTGCTTGAAGAAGCCGGAATCGTCGCAATTTTAGAGACAAGGCTGCCAGAGATTGCGCCTTCGCAGGGGATGCAAGCCTTTGCGTTGGGTTGGGTCTTTGCCTCTTTTTTACAGGGTGTTGGTGGTTTTGGTGTACCGGTGGCGGTAATCGCTCCGATTCTCATCCATTTAGGTTTTACACCCCTACAGGCGGTTTTGATCCCCTCGGTTGGGCATGGGTGGGGAGTCACGTTTGGTTCCCTTGGATCTTCTTTTCGAGCGTTGTTAGCCGTCAGTGGCCATCCGATTTTCCCGCTTAACATGATTGCGGGAATCATGTTAGCCGCTTCCTGTGTGCTGAGCGGCTGGATTTGTGTGTTGTTGGTTGATGGATGGAGGACATTGCGCCATTTGTTCGGTTGGGTAACCAGCACTGGAGTGGTGATGGGACTGTTTATGCTATTTGGCGTCTGGTTGGGGGTATGGAATTTGGGAACTTTCCTGGGCGCGCTGGCGGGTTTAGTGTGGTTTATCATATTGGTGCGCTTTTTCTATGATCACCAACGGATCGACCGGGAAACCGTGCGAGAACTCGGCGTTGCCTTTTCTGGCTTTGGGATACTCATTGGAGTAATTTTTGCGGTCAACTTTATTCCCTTCTTGAATGGGCTGCTCCATCGGGTTGAGTTGACCTTCAGTATACCTGCCCTGACGACAGGGCTAAATCGTTTGAGCCTACCACCCCATGAAATAGCGGCGGGTAAGGCTGGTGAGATAGCTATTTTCGCACATCCAGGTATTGTCCTTTTTTATGCAATATTTGTGATTTGGCTTTGGTTCAAGCATCAAAGCCGACTTGACCGAGGATCGATCCCGCGCGTTGGCAAGAAACTCATCCGAGGCTTGATTCCGACCACCATTGGGGTTTGGGCGATGGTGACGATGTCCAGTTTAATGGAGATGAGCGGAATGACCGATGCCATTGCCAGGGGATTGAGTGCCTGGTTCGCCGGGGTTTATCCACTGGTCTCTTTGATCATTGGGGCAATCGGAGCGTTTATGACTGGCAGCAATACTAACTCCAATGTGCTCTTTGCTGCTCTGCAAATGCAAACAGCGCGCTTCTTAGGATACCCAACAGCAGTGATCCTGGCGGCTCAAACCGCGGCAGCTTCGATTGCATCCACCTTAGCGCCGGCAAAGATCATCGTCGGCACAAGCACCAGCGGACTGAGAGGCAAGGAAGGAATCATAATCCGCAAATTGTTACCGATTGTTGTGTTTCAGATTCTCTATCTGGCTACAATTGTTTATGGTATTCTATGGATTGAAAGGATGCTCCCGTGATTAATGAGTCTTTCCTTTTTGAACAATTTGTTGCCCGCTTTCAAACCCAGCCAAAAGTATTTGCCCGGGCGCCTGGTAGGGTAAACATATTGGGAGAGCATGTGGATTATAACGATGGGGTTGTCTTGCCGATGGCAATTGACCGCGAGATTGGTATTGTCGCTCATAAGAGCGAGGCAAGCGAAGTGCACCTGGTGGCTTTAGACTTGAATGAAGAAGTTGTGTTTACCCTCCAAAGCCTTCAGGAGAAGAAAGACAAATCTGGACGTCCGCTGCCGCGCTGGGCTTTATATCCTGCTGGCGTTGCTTGGGTATTTTGCCAAAAGCAGCTCAACGTCAGTGGCATTCAGGCGGTATTTTCCTCAAGTGTTCCCATTGGGGCAGGGTTGAGTTCGTCGGCTGCTTTTGAAGTGGCTTTTGCCACGTTGTGGAGCGCGCTGGGTGGATGGCAGTTAGAACCAATGACTCTGGCGCAAGATTGTCAGAAAGCGGAAAACGAGTATGTGGGGGTGGCGTGTGGTTTGCTGGATCAGTTTTCCAGCGTATGTGGCGTAGAAGGGCATCTTTTGTTTTTTGATACCCGAAGTTTGGAATGGAAGCCTTTGCGATTCTTTGAGGATTGCGTAATTGTCATTGCCGATTCCAAAGTGGAAAGATCATTGACGACTTCCAAATACAATCAGCGGCGGGAGACCTGTGAAGAAGCTGTGCGCGCCTTACAACGCTATCTTCCTGACTTGAAGTCTTTACGGGACATTACGCCAGTTGAGTTTGCTGCCTATCGCGAATACTTACCGGCGGAAGCACAACGCCGGGCAGAGCATGTGGTCAAGGAAATTGCGCGGGTCTATTCCGCAGTGAATGCCTTGAAAAATAACGATCGCCGCGCCTTTGGGGCGTTGATGTATGCCAGTCATTACAGCTTGCGGGATGATTATGAAGTCAGTCATCCGAACCTGGATATTTTAGTGGAAATTGCCAAACAATTGCCTGGCTGTTATGGTGCACGATTGACCGGGGCTGGCTTTGGCGGATGCACGGTCAATATGGTAGCAAAATCAGAGATCGACCAGTTTGTTACCCAACTAGACCGCATATACTTCGAGCGCACCTCAATCAAAGGAGCTGTCTTTGCGGTTGAAGCCAGTCGAGGAGCGAGTTGGAAGTTGCTTTGAGGGGCTTCTTCGTTTATGGTCGAATCCCCCAAAGGCGTATCGTGCCATCATAGGAGGCAGAGGCGAGCAGTTGGTTGTTGGCGGAGAAGGCAAGGAAGTTTACCCCGCGCAGATGCCCTTCCAGATCACGCAATTTCTCTCCACTTGCTACCGACCAGATTTCGATCAGTGTGGATTGATAGCTTGAACCCGATGCCAAGATTTGCCCGTTCTGGTTGAAAGCCAGACTCTCGACAACGCCACTGGCTTGCATTGAACGCAGGCGCTCACCTTTTTCCAAATCCCAAAGGACGATTGAACCATCATAATGACCGGTAGCAAACAGTGTGCTATCCGGGGAGATTGCCAGACAACTGGCAGCTCCACTGAAAGAAGTCGGGAAGGCAAAGCGGACTTCTTCTTTTTCTAAATCCCATACCTTGATCGAGTACCGGTCGGGGATGGTGATCAGGGTTTTTCCGTCTGGGGAAATTCGCATAGACACGAGATTGCCAGTTTTGATTGTAGACAAGATTTCCCAGGTATTGGTATCGCGAAATTGAACTGCATTTTCCGATTCCGAGATGGTGCTATAAGCAATGGCGAGCGTATTGCCAGCGGCAATGTACTGAATTTGACGAACTGCCCGATAATCACCAAAGTAAGCAACGCGAGGATAGTTCGGGGCGACCCAAATCTGAACATTGCCAAAGAAGCTCTCGACACGATCGCCGTAGCGATGACCGCTGACCAGCCAGCGACCATCCGGGCTGAAATCGAAGGTAGATAAGCCTTCGTCCAGAGCGATGATCGTGATGTTCTGAGGTTGGAATGGGTCGATTAAGTGCACCGAGTTGGTTGTCCCTGCGGTGAGCAGAAAACGGTTGGGATGCCATTTGAAATCTACCAACGGTGGGGTTTTATATTCGGTGATGCCTGAGACCAGAGCGGCGCTCAAGGCGTCTATGATGAGAAATGCGGGCGGAAGTGGTGTTCCTGATTCGACAAGGAACAAGGGCGTAGGTGTCAAGGTCGGTGTTGGGGTTGGCGTGAAGGTGGGAGTGAAAGTTGGCAGAAGGGTTGGAGTTGCAGTCAGGGTTGCAGTGGGGGATGGCGTGGCTGTCAGGGTTGGCGTTGGGGTCGCTAAAAAAGAGAGCGAGGAGAAATGGCAGAAGATTTGGGAACACGCAAAGAATCCGACAATCAAAGGGAATCTAACCAGATACCGCCAATACCGTGAGGCATTGCCTTTCTTTTCCTTCATTGCTACTCCTTACCTGGCGATGAAGGGAAAGTAATAGATCCAGGGCGTCTTGACTTTAGCAAAAGCAAGAAGGTCTGCATAGGTATAGTGAATGGCTGAGCGGGTGAAGGCAAAACCGGTGCGGGAAGGATTGTTCAGGATGGCCTGGTAACGAATGGTCGTCCCCTGTTGTGCCGCTAATGCGCCTCGCCAGATAAAACCTTGCTCCGTAACGGTCGCTGAGCCAACATTTACCGTTAGCGAAGATGGAATGAGTTGGAGTTGAGCCGATAAGGTCTCGGTTAGAATAGCTTGATCGGCAACGACTCCTTGATTGTTGATGGTCAAAACGAAATCGATGACGTTGCCACTATAGGCGATTTTCGGAGACCATTCCTTGGCGACCTCGAGATAGGATTGATTGATCGAAACGAGTTGCCGATATCGGGTAACCAACCCTTGAGAGTCGTAGAACAGACTATCGATGGGGATCAAAGCGCTGTCAGGAATCTGGCTGGATACCAGAAGGGTTGCTTTCAGGGTGACCGATTGGGAAAGTGGGACGACTCCCTGGTAAATCAAGGCATTTTCGGCTGCCGAATAAGACCATGGACCGCTAAGGCTAGAGGGAATCAAATTAGTGTCGGTAGGAACTGGCAACACCAGTCGATCGGGAGCAGGGTTTGGAATCCTGCGTTTTAGCTTAATCGTGATGGATATCTGTCCCCCTTTTGTCGCCGAGGGCGAAATCTGGAATTCTGTATCCCCGAAGGGGCTGAGCCAGAAGAGAGACCGTTGAATTAGTTGTTGGCGAGGCTGATCGGGCATCGTCTCCAATGGGATGGAGAAAAAGGCTGAACGAGCGTTGACAGGTGGATGGAGAGTGCCGATAACGTTCAAATTTTCATCCATCAATAGTGGCAGCGTTTGTTGGGAAGGCGAGATGCTGTCGCTCCAATTCAAAAAAGGAAAGGATAATGGAGAGGCTTGCGGGGAGAGTCTTATAGGGTTTTGGAGGACAGGAATCGCCTGGGTCGAGGTGACCGAAAGCGCTGCAATTCCCACCCCAAGTTTATTGCCCAAGAACTGGCTGCCTTGTCGTAAATCTAGCAAATCTTGACTGCTAAGAAGCAAGCCACCGCCTTGATCAAGATAGCGAGAAAGACGGCTCTCGTCCTCTGCCGAAAGGGTGAAATACCAGTCGTATCCGGTCGTCCATAGCACGACGGGGTACATTTTGAGTGTGTCGGTGGACGGACTCTGTTGGAAACCTTTGGTAACGAAAATATCATAAGGAAGAGATAAATCATCTAAGGGGACGAGAAAGCGGTGTAGGTAGTCATACCAGACCTGATCATCTACCACCAGCAACGGGGCAGGGGTTTTGGCATTCATCGTCAAAGTTTCTTGCACGGCGGGATCGTTTTGACTGGTAACCCGAAGGCTGAAGGACGAGTTCTGTTGGCGAAGTGCAGAAGGTGGGATTTGGACCGTGGCAGTGAGTACAGCAGACTCGCACGATGGCAGACTTAAGGATGCCTGGTCGGAAAAGGATTGTCCATTGGGTAATTGGATCGAGGTTTGCCAGATGGCGCCTTGCAATTCGAGCCGATAGGTATCTGCCTGAGTGCCTCGATTGACGATCCGAAAAGTGCCAGTAACAATTTGACCCGGTAGGGCAACGGGAGAATTTTGGTGCAACTCAGTATATAGGGCATAAATTGGTTTGGGAGTGTTAAACCAATCGATGGCGCGTTGCAAGAGCTCATTGCGCTCTATCTCAGGTCCTGAGCCTTCCATGCCGAAGCCAAACCAGATGGCTTTAAAGGGCGCGCAATAGCTGGCGAGGACACCGCCAATTTTTTCGCTATCCCAGACCAATCCTGCCTGACTGCGAAGGGTGTTGGAAAGGATGACCGAATCGGGATGGGATTGCTGTTGGGCGCTGTCAGGGGTATTCAGAGAGATGCTTATCCCGGCGAAGGGAGTGTTGGCTTTGCCATGAAGTTGGGTGAGCCAACCTTCATCCTGATAGAGGATACCCATCTGCTGCTGGAGGTAGTATTGGGGCAGGAAAAAGTTCGGACCGCCGGCATCCAGATAGGCAAGGTCCTCGCCGCTGATCAACAGGTTGCCCCCGGCGCTGAGGTAATCCGAGATGACCGTTCCGAGGTCGATCAAGCCTGGTGAATCGCCTGGCGCCGACCAGATAACCAAATCGTAGGCGCGCAGCGTTGAGGTGCTGGGGCGATCATCGGGTATCCCATTGATCCCATAAGGACTTCTGATAGACAGTTTGTGATAAGGATAGCGGTTTGCCTCAAGAGCGCGTTCATAGTATCCAATCTGGCTGCGGTAGTACCAGGGACCGCTATCAACCAATAATATATGAGGAGCTTTGTCAAGGAAAATATCCCCGCTATAGGTTTGCCATGCGTCGATGGTATAGGAAACTTGTTGAATCCGATGCTTCTCTGAACGGACCGAAACCTGCCAGACCCCCTGGGGCAGGCGGAGTTGAAAACCTCCGTTGGTTGGATTCGTCTGGGTTTGCAAGGGGGTTCCGACGACGCTGAGGGTGGCTGAGAGGGGAAGTTGAGTGGAGACCTCTAACACCCGGCCAGAAACCATTCCATAAGGCAGCGGGGATAAGAAGAAGTCGAGCGCAGTGGTTTGCAAATTCTGAACCACAACCGATTGGGTTTGAGGCTGATAATCAAAACGTCTTGCTGTGACATCGTAAATGCCCGGCAGCAAATGACATTCAAAGCTCCCATCTGCCTGGGCAGTGATGGTGATAACGGTTGGATCGGTTGGATGTCGATCGCGAAGGGTTAGCGTGGCAAAGGGAATGGGCAAATTGGTTGCGGTTTCTCGCACCCTTCCGCGCAAGTTACCTTTTTGGGTTACTTGAAGAGCGGCTGCATAGGCATTGACCAATCCATACCCGCTGACATTGTTGGGGATAGTGGTGGAGAGGGGTTCGGTGGTTTGGAGTAGGATTTGCTCCAGTTGATCGACGGTGAGGGTTGGGTTTGCCTGGAGGAGCAAGGCAGCAATTCCTGCAACATGAGGAGCTGCCATTGAAGTGCCATCCATCTTCGCATAGCCGCCGCCTGGATAAGTGGAAATAACATTAACCCCTGGCGCACTCAATTCGGGCTTTACTTCTCCCCAACCGCTCGGCCCACGGGAGGAAAAATGGGTGGGCAATTTAGCTTCATCTATGGCGCCAACCGCCAGCGCTTCGGGATAACTGGCCGGGGCGCCGATCGTCTCTTTTTGAGGCCCTTTATTGCCGGCCGAAAAAACCGGCAGAATCCCGGCTGCTCGCAGGCTCTGGATATCGCCGCGAAAGCGGGTGTCGCTGCCGACATCCGTTCCCCAGGAGTTGTTAACGATATCCGGTGCTAAAGCAGGATTGCCGGCCGGAGCCAGAATCCATTCAAAGGCGGCATGAAGCCAGGATTCATAGGTATAACCCTGGTTGGTGAAGGCTTTGACCGCAATCCATCTTGCCTGCGGTGCAACTCCTGTGCGATGACCCAAGCCGTCATCTCCAACCATAGTTCCCATGGTATGCGTGCCATGACCCAGGCCATCGCCTGGATAAATGTAAGGCTCACCGGTCACCACATACCAGTTTCCAATGTGCTGAGCAGGTCCGTTGGGGTTATAGCCGCGATATTTTTTTATCAGGGCGGGATGGAAGCCATCAACCCCACTATCGATGTTGGCAACCACGATGCCCGATCCACTCAAATTGAGAAATTGTTCCACTTTATCAACCTCAACTAGATCGAGGTTATAAAGAAACCCCTGTGTAGCGGTCAAATCCAACGTTTCAACCGAAGAGACTTCCAGTTCAATTCTTTCATTCATGCGAATGAAGGTGATTTCGCTGCGAGTTGACAGAGATTTGATCAGGTCAGGGCTGGCTTTGAGGGAGATTACCGGGCTTACCCAAAAGAGGCGAACTTCGCTTGCCTGTCCACGTCGTTTTGCTGTCTCCAAGATTTTTACTAACCCGGCTGTCTGCAGGGCGGTTTGTTCCTGGAGAACCTGGACAACCTTTTCTCGGTGATCTTGTTTCGATTCATAGAATTGCTCTGCCATGGATCGCAGAGAGGTTTCATCTCGTCTCCATTCAACAATTACCGAAATCAATTCCTCTTGCTGAGGTTGAGCCACCAAGCGAACCAGGTTGGGATGGAGTTTTCTCCAGTCCACCTCGTCCGTATCCGAGGGTGTGGCATCCGATTTTGCCAGAGAGGGATGAGAAGAGAGCGCGAAAAAGAGTAAACTGATCGCAAGGCTGGAGAAAAGCAATGTCAGCAAGATGCGGATTTTGGGCTTCATGCTTTGTGCCTCAGTTTAGCTTGACGATCGTGACACCTTCTCCGCCCTCGCGCTCTTCACCGGCTTCAAAAGAGACAATATGGGGATGTTTGCGCAGGTGCTCGCGAATGACCTGACGTAAGCGCCCGCTACCTTTCCCATGGATCAGGCGCACAAAAGGCAAGCCAGCAAATAAAGCCGAATCCAGATAGCGATCGATCGTTTGAATGGCTTCATCAGCGCGTAGGCCGCGCAGGTCAAGCTCCCAATCCGGGGTTTCTTTTGCGGTGGGAAGGCGCGTTGATGGCAATTCTGCTCGGTCGAGTGGGGGTGTGGTTTCTTCCTCTACCAAAACAACATCCTGCAAATCGGATTGGACTCGCAACCTGCCAGCCTGGACCTCGACCTGTTCGCCATTGATACAGGTCAGGGTTCCTTTGATTCCCAGGGAGCGCAACTTAACTTTATCCCCTGTTTTGAGAGGGCGGGAAGTTCGCAGCACTCTCTGCTTGCGTTGTTTCTCCTGCGTTTCGGTTGCTACGAGCTGTTCAAGCTCTGTGAGTCTGGTTGTTATCTCCTGAATGGACTCATCTGGTTGCTCGCTGCGCCTAGCTTCACGACGGATTTTGCGCAGTTCGTCTTTGATTTCAGCCAGGAGTTGCTCAGCTTCCCGTTGGGTGGATTCGAGGATGACCAAGCGCTCATTTTCAATATTCTCCAGACGCTGATTGAGTTCCTGGCGCAGTTTTTCCGCTTCTTTGCGCTGAAGTTCGGCTTGCTGGTATGCCTGACGGGCGAGTTCTCTGTGGCGTTGGATCTCATCTAGCAAGCCCTGACTTTCTAGATCGGCTGGATTTAAGTCGCGGCGAGCCTTTTTTATAATCTCCTCGGGCATCCCTAAGCGCTGGGCTATGGCAATGGCATTGGAGCGACCCGGCAAACCGATTGAAAGATGATAGGTGGGTTGCAGGGTCTCAATGTCGAATTCTACGCTGGCGTTCATCGCGCCGGGGGTAACGTGGGCAAACACCTTTAATTCCGGATGATGGGTTGTAACCAGACAGGGGATCTGATTCTCGATCAAGTGCGAAAGGATCGCCCGAGCCAGGGCTGCTCCTTCTTGCGGATCGGTGCCGGCACCAAGTTCATCTAAGATCACCAGGGAGTTCGGAGTGGCATGGTTTAAAATGTGAATGATATTTTTGACATGACCCGAAAAGGTCGATAAAGATTGTTCGATGGATTGTTCGTCGCCAATGTCGGCAAAGATATTCTCAAAAATGCTCAACGTCGCTGATTGGACCGGGATGGGTAAGCCAGCCTGAGCCATCAGCGTAAGTAAACCAACGGTTTTGAGCGAGACCGTTTTTCCGCCAGTGTTTGGTCCGGTGATCACCAGGGCAAAGGCTTCATAGGTTAATTCCACATCAATCGGGACAACTTTGTGAGCATCTAGCAAGGGGTGGCGAGCCTGAATTAATTGAAGGAGATAGGGCGAGTGTTGGCGCGCTGATTCAGCGAGGGCAGGATGGATCAGGCGAGGTTGGACGGCGTCGATTTCAAGCGCATATTTGGCGCAAGCCAGGAGGAGATCAAATTGAGCCAGTACGGATAAACAGTTTTCGATGGCATCTGCAGCCGATGCGATCAGTTGAGTCAATCGAAACAGGATGCGACGTTCTTCATCCCTTTCCTCTAATTGCAGTTGACGGTTCTGGTTATTTAATTCGACCACGTTCAGTGGTTCGATGAATAGGGTTGCCCCAGAGGCAGACTGGTCGTGGACAATTGCGGGAATACGACCTTTAAAGTCGGTGCGAATGGGAATGACATAGCGACCGTCGCGTTGGGTGATGAGGGCTTCTTGTAGAATCGGAACGATGGCTGGATCGGAGATCATCTGCTGTAATTTTGAGAGTAGGCGACCCCGAATTATTTTTAGCTCGGAGCGGATAGCAGCTAGTGCGGGAGAAGCACTATCGAGAATCTCACCATGCTCCGAAATTGCCAGCGTAATCGCCTCAATCAAGCCGCTGGGGATCTCCATGCTTAAAACTAGCTGGCTGAGTCTGGGGTATTCGAGATGAAGCCGATCAAACGCTCTTACCAGAGTACGAGCGGCGATGAGTGTCTCCTTCACATCTAATAACTCTTGCGGAGTTGCCACACCTTCATGTCTTGCGAGATCAAGCGTTTGGCGGATGTCATGCGCACCCCCGATACTTGCCTGATGAAATTTGGTCAGATAACGCACCGCTTCTTGAACCAGGTTTTGGCGACGCAGGATTTCCAGCGGATCGGTGAGGGGCTTCAAGGAAAGAGCTAACTCGGCAGAAGGTCGAAAGGCCGTGTAGCTCTCGATTTTGCGGAGAATTTTTGGGAAATCAAGCGTGTTGAGAGTTTTTTCATCCATGGGCATTCACCATAACTGAAGTGGAGTTTACCACAGGCGAACCTGGATAGGGAAGAGGTGTTTCATTCTTCCAAAAATATGGTATATTGAAAATAATCATCGATCATTTATTCCACACAACGCTTTTATTGGAGGTCGATTCAATGATTATCCTTAGAGATTATGAGAAAGGACAGGGATTAGTTGAATATGGGATGATCCTGGTTTTAGTGGCAGTGATCGTCATTGTGGTTGTCTTCCTGCTGGGGCCGGGAATTGGGAATATGTTCAGTCAGGTAGTCTCGGCTTTTTGATAAAAATGCTCTTGTCGTGCGAGCCGGCATAGAGTATAATTACGAACGTCAGGGCGCATAGCTCAGTTGGTCAGAGCGCACGGTTCACATCCGTGAGGTCCGGGGGTTCGAGCCCCTCTGCGCCCATTTATTTTTTGGGATAAAATTTTAGAAGAGTACCCGATATAAGGTCTTAACTCATGAATTCTGTAACCACACTAGTAGTCGCTTTAGCAGGGCATCTACGAAGCTGTTGATGGGCATCTGGAAATGAAGGGGGTTTTTTTGGGGGAACATATTGTGTTCAACTGGAAGGATATGTTAAAGGGCCTTGGATTTGCCGCCGGAAGTGCTCCAATCTGATGATCAACTTGTCAGCATTGATCGAGCCATCGAAATGTCGTTTGGATATCTTGCCTGAAATCGTCCAATCAACCACGGTAGATGGTCGCCATATCATGCACTTATCTTAACAAACTTGAATAAAGGTCAATAGTATACGGTCGGGGCAAAATATCATTCGCCCGTAATTCTGCCATTGTTCCCTCGGTAACATTTTCTTTTGAGTGAACGATGATACTTCGGTAACATTATATTTGATAGAACGCGCTCACTTGCTACCAAGCATAGTAAAGTGCTAAAATATCAATATGACAAAAGTCTATCTCGATTTATGCGCTATCCAACGTCCGCTTGACACACCTAATCAAGTTCGTGTCGCAGTAGAAGCGGAGGCTGTTCTTGGCATTCTTTCCCTGTGTGATGCTGGGCAGATCGAGCTGATTTCATCAGAAGCGTTGGTTTATGAGACTGAGCAGAATCCTTTACTCATTCGTCAAGAGCATAGTTACTCTGTACTAGCCAAAGCCAAGACGATTGTTAGTGTAACCGCAAACGTCAAAGAGAGAGCATCTCAATTCTTGCAACATGGTGTCAAGCCCCTTGACGCAGTTCATTTGGCTTTAGCGGAGGCTAGTAAGGCTGATTACTTCTGCACGTGTGACGACCAATTGGCTCGCAAAGCAAGACGCATCAGGGATTTCCAAGTGAAAGTAATTTCACTGCTTGATTTGATACAGGAGATTGAGAAATGATTACCGAAGTGAAGCCATTGACAGAGATCAACCGGCAAGCAATTCACTTGCTCTATCAAGAGTTAGGTGTCATCAATGCTGTTCGTTTTCTGAAGCAGTTTACAGTTGGTTTTGGTGATTACACCGAAGAGCGAGAAGTTTTGTTTGGTAGCAAGACGTTAGACCAGATTGTGAATGAGATCGAGCAGATGCGAAAACCAGCATAAAGCCCGCCCAACATGAAAATCAAGCCGACCCGCTTCGCTCGGCCACTTCGCTCCTTCGCTTGCAGGCGGCTTATGCGCGATTCGTTGGGCGGCACTGACTGCCGAAAGGAGAATTATGTACAATGAAACGCTCATGGACTATATTCTTACTGGTTCACTTGATATTATCCGCCTGCGCGCCTGCGTCTGCGCCAACATCTACACCCGCGCCTAGCGCGACACCCTTGCCCACCGCCACCACTGCACCGACAAGCACAGCCATACCCTCTGCCACACCAACACCCATACCTACCATTCAGGTAGGCGACCTATCCGTGCCAGACCCGCGCGTCACCAACCCGGAACTGTTTGACCTGCAAAAACCAGAAGCTCCAATTCCCCAGTTTGCTAATGCAATGCAAGAGATAGGAATTAATATTGACCATCAAACTATTGTTGCTGAATTAGAAAAAAACTATGAAACCCGTCAAGACCCTGATGGAAAAACCTACATTCTTACCACTTATACCGTTGAAGGAGAAAATGGCTTCCACTATTCGATGGGTTTGATTGCGGAGAAGGATGAGAGAGGAGAATGGAGGTGGAAAAATTTAGATATTTTGCAAGCTTTCGCTCTCTATGGAAAAGAAACTTCGACAACAGCTGAACCTGGGGGGGTATAACTGAAGGATTGAAATATTTTAACGACTGGGTAGTCACAACCGTTACAGAAGAAGCTACATATAATCCAACTGATCCTAATTCAATTGTAAAAGAATGGAAAAATGGGCACTCTTATTTAAGTATCGCAGAAAATTGTATCAGGATGACACAAGGAAGAGTTGTAGCTGGTCATCTGATGTGGGGATATGAGGGTCCGCCAGAACATCAAATTTTGCCTAATTATCTTATCAATGCTAATAATGAACAGTTATTGCAATATGGTTTAAATCATTTAGAAATGGTTATGCGCCATCTCTATACAAAATTTCCTAATAAAAAATACGATTGGACAGTGGTAGCTGAAGCAACAAGACCTACTTTGTTTCGTAGAAAACTCGGTTTGAATTTAGACAATCCCGATCGCTCATTTGTTATTCAAGCTTATCGCCACGCTCAAAATGTAATGAATAAATTTGGACGACAACGAAACAATAATGCAGACAGATTAGCTTACTCTGATTTTATAACAGGCATCAATGATCCCCATATACCTCAAATAATTGATATTTTGAAAGCTTTAAAACAAGAAGGTCTAATTGATGCTTTTTATTTACAAATTAGATATGGACCTAATCTTAACCCTAACAGACCTTTAACAGCAGAAGAACTATCTGGTTTAATAGATAGAATTTCTGGTGAAACAGGTGTACCTGTAATGATAACTGAGTTAGATTTTAAAAATGCCAATCAAACTTCTGTAACAACAGGATTTGTTGAAGCAGCTAAAGCTTGTAGAGATAATCCGATGTGTTTAGGAATACAGTTTGACAAGGTACGTCCAGATAATCCAAATGAAAATGAATTGTTTTCTTTTGAGAATGGGGTGGATGCTCGGCCCGATGCAGATTATTATGCTGTTTTATCAGCAATGATTGGACTTTGAGTCGCCGTTCAACCCGCGCTTTCGGCCGACCGCTTTGCTCGCTTGCGCTCGCTTCACGGCGGCTGAAGTGCGTGCCGTTAGCCACGGACCACGACCCCCCAGCCAATCGTGGAAGCTGCCATCTGTTTAATAGCATTTCCACCATCGGATATCCTTATCGCCGATTGCGATGTTTCAACGCTTTCTGTTTCTTTGGACTGCATTCCCCGATTGAGCTACGGATACTCCGTACTGTGGAACGCGAAACTCGGAGTGGCTCAGCCTGTTCTGCTAGCTCTTCGGTAAAATGACAATCATTGTAATCTTGATAGATGGTCTTGGCTAAAGTAATGATCTACTGACGAATGTCATCCGAAATACGGTTAGCCGGAGATTTACCACAATTGCCATGTGCCAGCGCTGCCACTCCTCTTTCCCGATAGGCCGCAACTAAGCGAAGAAAATGACATACAGATATGCCTGGAAAATCGGCCACGGTCCTAGCGATTATTTTTTTGGTTTCGTAGTCAATCACCATTTTCAATTTGTGTTGTTCTTTCATTGTCAATATCAACTTTGTTTTCATAAGGTGACATTTTCGCTGAATATTTACCACTTGACCAATTCGCTGAACAACAACAGATAGAACGCGCTGTATTGACATTCTCGGAAGGTTGCTGTAGAATTTTTTAAAGAATTTGCAGTTTAGATGATGAGTTGCAAGGATTATAGCACGTTTTTGACATTTGCAAGATATAGGCGGTTATGTTAGGGAGAGAATTGCAGTTAAAACTATAGTTGGGCATGAGTTTGGTGACGCCGCCCATGCGGTCAAGGACAGCGAGGTGGGTTAGGAAGGCCTAGACTTCTGACTCGCCCATATCTTTGGGATGGCGTTTGTTGTGGAAGAGGAGGTAGCGTTTGATCCAGTCGAGGTAAGCTTGTTCGGTGCGGTTAGGTGTAGTGCTTGGTGCGCGGGATGTCGGAGACCTGCTCGAGGAGTTTACGTAGGGGTCTTGTTCCCAGAGATTGACTCTTTTTTTAGGTGTATTTATAATGTTACTAAGGTTGTTTTAACTCTTTCTGTCTAAATGTCAAAGTGAGTTAGGGATTTAGGCGGATGAGGTTGTAAATAAGGGATCATACGGATGTCCGTATAAGCAATAGTTGGGCTACTTCGGTCATAATAACCAGCAAATTTGACGTAATCTTCTTGGATAGCATCTCATGGACAGATTTCAGACTAAGCCCTATCTTCGCATTGCCCAAATTGCGTTGATATGCTTGTTTACACTCATCCTTATCGTCGTAGCTTCGCTATATTTACCTCCTGGCATTGACTGGAGAGATACATATCGTCCGGCCACCCTCGCCCTAGTATCGGGCAAATCGCCATACAGCGTTGATATTTTCTTTATTGCCCCCTGGGGACTAATTCCGCTTATTCCTTTCGCGCTATTGCCAGAGAATATAGGACGGGCAATTTTGTTCTTATTAGGCATAGGCTCATTCGCTTTTACAGCTCACCGATTGGGTGCAAAACCTCCCGCCCTAATTGCATTCCTTCTCTCACCTCCTGTAGCACATTGCTTACTCAATTCAAATATTGAGTGGTTGCCTTTATTGGGATTCATAATGCCACCACAGATTGGATTGTTTTTTATCGCCATCAAACCCCAGATTGGTATAGGTGTGGGATTATTTTGGCTAATAGACGCATGGCGAAGAGATGGCTTTCGAGAAGTAATTCGCGTTTTCTGGCCAGTATCTTTCGCTCTCCTGATTTCATTCTTCATATTTGGTTTGTGGCCCATGCGATTTCAAGACACACTTAGCCTTACACGGGCTTACAACGCCAGTTTATGGCCGAGCAGTATCCCAATTGGTCTTACATTATTAGTGGCGTCTATTCGCAAACGCAACATCAACTATGCAATGGCTTCGTCACCTTGTCTCTCACCATACGTTCTACTGCACGCATGGGTAGGAGCATTAGTTTCCGTTGTATCTCAACCAGTCGAAACAATTACGGCAGTGATTGGGTTGTGGATATTAGTTATCATTCGCGTTTATAGTGGCGATCTTTGACGAAGCAGTGTAGCGTTTCAGGCTGCGCCATCCACCACCGCGTGCAGCCGACTGGTAGGATTCTGCGCCGTTTTCGAGCATTTTTCTGGCTTCGAGTTTTTCCAGCTCCCAAGCATTGTCCACGCCCGCCCACGCGCCAGTAACGCAAACCGTTAGCCCGCCAAACCTTGCATGGTATGCTATAATTTCAACAGCATGATTCTGGTTCTGGGAGCAGACTGTGTTTCAACGCATCTTGAAACAAATCCGCGAGAAGGTTCGTCAGCGTCAGTATGTCATGACCTTGCACGCGGAAGAAGAAATGAGCGACGATGATTTGAGTATCTTTGACGTAGAGCGCAGTTTGCTCACAGGTGAGATTGTTGAACGTCAAAAAGACGCCGTTACTGGTGAATAGAAGTATCTGGTCAAAGGCTATACTGTTGCAGGCAATGAAATGATGACTGTTGCGAAAATCAGCCCTACTGGCAAGTTGGTCATCATCACGGTCTATCGGTTATAAATAAAGGTGAAGACTATGATTTGTGATATTTGCGGTAAAGAAGGCGCACGCGTTCGATATGTCACCCGCAGTTATGGCAAGGGTGAAGATTTGCTCATTATTGAGAATATCCCTTTGGTGAGTTGTCCACATTGTGGCGAGAGTTACTTCACGGCAGAAACATTGCACGAAATTGAGCGCATCAAACTACACCGTCAAAGTTTTGCGAGCAAGCGGCAAGTAGCTATTGCTGAGTTTGCTTGATTTCGATTTGCGGGGGCGGGCTAACACCGTTTGCACCTGACCGCCTTCGATGTGGGCATGCAGGCGCGATTTGCATAAATTGGGTGGCTGGCGAGCAGTGGAGTCTTGCTTATCACGGCGGCAGGTGAAACCAACTGTTAGGCGGCATCGCGAGGAATAGTTGCACCAAAAATAGCAGTAGCACTAATATGAGAAAATTGACCTTGATTTTGCTTTGTTTGCTGCTTACCAGTTGCAACTTCCAAGCAGTAGATAATAATATGTCACAATTGAAAGCCGTTTATTTCGTTCATAAAGAAGGTGAGCTTTCTTCAGAAGATTTACAAGCTCATCCCGAAGTCGTTGTGGTTCAAACATTTGATGAATTCAAGAAATACGCTCGACAAAAGATAGCCCTTTGGATTGACAAGAGCGCCACACCCTTTAACTCTGAACAAGAAAAATGGATTAATGAAGCGCCTCAAACTTTTTACCCAATCGTGTTGGTCGGCACCAGTGACACGTTGCATGCTTTTCGCGATTTGCTCAGGCTCAATGGCTTTATAGGACCAGCCATTTACCCGGGAATGGATGCACCAGGCTTTAGTGTCATTCAATGGGAAGCGAAGGATAATCTAGGTTTTCATGCCTTAATTGAAAATGGGTACAACCAGAAACCAACCGTTCAAGCCATTCTTGAAATTACAAATGCCTTGTTAGAAGGAAAATTGAAGCCCACCCCAACGCCATGAGTTACTCATAAGCACGTTTACAATCGTTAGGCAACAAGATTGCCTAGGAATGCGACAGTCTGTATTGATGCTCGAAAAAGATTTAAGAGTCTTCTTCAAGAAGCCGCCCAACACAGCGTGCACCCGACTGGTGGGAGTCTGTGCATTTTCCGGCATTTTTCTGGCTTCGGGTTTTTCCTGCTTCCAAGCAGAAATCACCCACGCTCCACTCATTGTTGAGCTAATATGAAG
>Ga0308389_1000101_pt1 | contig 63615 bp, 60 predicted proteins | sample Hotspr2Sample148_FD_202362 | JGI IMG/M metagenome (GOLD analysis project Ga0308389, IMG submission 202362) | Hot spring phototrophic mat microbial communities from Mushroom Spring, Yellowstone National Park, Wyoming, United States - 20040719_148 ... | reverse complement strand
ATGAGGAAGTGCCGGTTTTCTTTAGCGCAGCGGATGTGTTTGTTGCGCCTTATACAGGCGGCACACAGAGCGGAGCCTTGAAAATTGCATTGGCTTTTGGTTTGCCGGTGGTGGCAAGCGAAGGGATATTTAGACATTTAGAAAAATATAATTTCTTAACAGATAGTTTGAACCCTGATCTGATTATGCAACTTTCACAATTTATTATAAATGGTTTAAATTTTCACTCAAACTTTTCTCAATCTTCAAGTAAAATTAAAAGTTGGATAGAGATTACCGAATTAATCCTTAAGGAGATTGGTCATTCATGAAAAAAGCACTAGTGACGGGTGTAGCCGGTTTTATTGGCAGTCACATTTCAGAACGATTGGTCAAAGAAGGATACATTGTTTATGGTATTGACAATGAAAGTACCGGAATAAGAGGTAATATTCCGAATGAAGTGAATTATTATTTTGGCGATATAAGAAACACAGAATTTGTTAAAGAAATTTTTACAATTGGGTTTGATCTGGTTTGTCATTTGGCAGGCAGCGCCAGTACAGTGCTGTCTTTTTCGGATCCAATATATGATTTGCAGAATAATGTAGAGGGAACAATAAATGTTATTAATGCTTGTTTAAATAACAAAGTTTCAAGGCTACTTTATGCGAGTTCAATGACTTGTTATGGTAAACCAACAAAAATCCCAACAACTGAAGAAGAACCAGCAAAACCAATCTCTTATTACGGTATTACGAAATATGCAGCAGAACGATATGTAATGGCTTCAGCATTACGAAATGACCTGGAACATTCTCTTAATGTAACTGCATTTAGAATGTTTAATGTGTATGGCGAAAGACAGAGATTAGATAATCCTTACCAAGGAGTATTGGGTTATTTTATTGGTAATATCTTGAGAAATGAACCTATAACAATACATAGTGACGGGGAACAGACGAGAGATTTTGTTTATATTGAAGATGTGGTTGATGCATGGATTTTATCTATAGAAAATCCAAGGTCATTTGGTAATGTTTTTAATATTGGATATGGTCAATCTATTTCAATCAATTATCTTGTGGATACCTTGCTCAAAGTTTTGAATAAGAATAGAAGTTCCTATGAGGTGAAATATGCTCCGGAAAGACCGGGTGATCAAAGAAATATGACCGCGGATATAACAAAGGCAATAAAAGAACTTCAATGGCGTCCTCATTTTCCTCTATTGAAGGGTTTAGAAAAAACATTAAATTGGGCTAGAAATCAATTCGAAAAAAAAGTAAATTAATAAAATGGGTTTGGTTTCGATTATCGTACCTAATCTAAATTCGCCAATCTTGAATCAAACATTGGATTCTCTGCTTACGCAGACTTATGAAGGGTCTTATGAAATTATAGTGGTGGGTCAAGATAAATTTGACAATAAAACAAAATATCCAGGAGTAAAGTTTATTGAGACAAAAGAACCCTTGAATCCTGCGCAAGCGAGAAACTTAGGGGTTCGTAGTTCTAGCGGGAGTTTTCTGGTTTTTATTGATTCGGATTGCATCGCTGATAAAGATTGGCTCACGATCCTACTAAGAACACTCTTGGAGGACGAAAAAAGGATAGTAGGGAGTGGTGTCACATCCTTGAAGAACAATTATTGGACTTTATCTGATAATATTGCCTCTTTTCACGATTACATGACTTGGACGTCTGCGGGTGAACGAGATCAATTACCTTCAATTGGATTGGCAATTCGGAGAATAGATTTTATCAGCGTTGGAATGTTTAATGAAAAATATAAATATCCTGCAGGCGAAGATTCTGAGTTAACCACAAAACTCAAGTTAAGTGGTTATAAATTGATGTTTCAACCCCAAGCGGTACTATTGCACAATCCCCAACGGTCAAACTTTTTCCAAGTACTTAGACACGCTTTTTTTTACGGTTCGAATTCAATTAAAGTTAATCCAGCATATCAAAGTGTTCTAAGAATTCCTTTTATACTAAGGAGTTGGATATTAACGATAATTTTTTCACCAATTCTTTCTTTATATGTCGTATTGAAGATTGTCTTTTTCCAGAATCTTCCCTTGGAAATGTGGAAAACATTACCTGTTGTTTTTCTTGCAAAAATTGCTTGGTGTTTTGGTGCATCCTCAACCCTTAGAAAAAGAAAATTATGACTATAACTGTTGCAATTCCTTGCTTCAACGGTGAAAAATTCATCGAGAAAACAATTGAATCTGTTTTGGCACAAACTCAAAAGCCAAATCAGATCATTGTTATTGATGATGGTTCAACAGATAAGAGTTACTCGATAATAAGCAGATATCCTGTTCATGTGATCAGACACAATAAGAACCTCGGTTTAGCAGCAGCAAGGAATACGGCTTTGTACAATACGGAAACTGACTTGATCTTGTTTGTGGATGCGGATGCTTACGCTTCTCCCCAATTGGTTGAAACCATTACAAAAGTATTTGAAACAGGTGCTTATGCCGGGGTTGGTGGGAGAGGAGTTGAACAACAAATAATCACCATTGAAGATGTCTGGAGATCGTTACACGCAACTCAAGGCCATGGAAAAAAATTCAAGGATGACTGTGAGTATTTATATGGATTGTGTATGGCGTATCGTGTAAATATTCTCAAAGAGGTGGGGGGTTTTGATCCAATATACCGGACGAATGCCGAAGATGTTGATATTGGTCTGAAGTTGACGAATAAGGGTTATAAATTGGCATATACCCCGAACGCTATTGTTTACCACCAAAGGCAAGATAATCTACAGACCCTTAGGAAGGCCATGTATTCATGGTATTATTGGGGATATATTTCCCGATTTAAGAATAAAAGAAAACCGTGGAAATTATTTGCTGGTGTTATCAAAAGATTTCTATTTTACGATTTGGCAAAGGATTTGTTCAAAGATAATAGTAAAAAGTTAATTAAGTTGGATATTCTAGTGTTTTATTCGCGAATGCAAGCATTATACGATGCTTGGGTCACTACCAGGGATAGTAAAAGATGAAAGAATTGCAAAAAGTTCCATCTAGTTTGCAGGATCTACAAAAATCATATGACTCTTTATATAAAGGTTGGATGGCGACTCACAATAACATCCAACAAACCAAGAAAATTTTAGAAATCTTAAGAGTCAAGAAAGGAGATAGGTTATTAGACATTGGTTGCGGACTTGGTTATCTGGTTAATATGGCTCGGACAGAAGGATCTTTATCATTTGGAATCGACATATCTCTGGTTGCACTCAAAAAAGCCAAGGAACATTATAGTTTAAATTCTTTTGTCTTAGGAATGGCGGAATTTTTACCATTCCCCAAAGGTAGTTTTGACTTTGTGGTAATTTTAGGTAGTTTAGAACATTTTCTTATACCGGCCATTTCAGTTAAGGAAGTGAGCAGAGTACTAAAGAAAAATGGAAAAGTTGCGATTTTAGTTCCTAATTCACATCACATTAGAGCAATTTACAATGTGTATAAATATGGTGAAATACTCCCCGAGGATCAGGATTTTGAGAGGTTTGCCACTCGAAAGGAATGGGAAAACCTTTTTATTTCAAACGGACTCAGAGTAATTCAAGTTCATAAGTTTGATACTGGAATGGCTAGGAAACACAAAAAAGGGCGAGAACTTTTTTGGTATTTGTATAATATTCTTTTTCGATTCTTCGGTGACTCATGGATACCGCTAAACTTAACTTACACTTTTATCTTTATTTGTGAGAGAGAAGAGTAAATGTCTAAAACAACTACGAAAATTATTGTGTTTCTCAATTCCCTACTTAGAGAACCTTCAAACATTTCCACCTTACATTTTGCGAAGCTGTCTATTGAGAATTACCAGTCATGGGAGTACGATGAAATTAAGAGAATCTACCACGAATTTGGACAAGAATTTGATTTAGAAAACAAGTTAATCCTGGATGTTGGATGTGGATTAGGTGGTAAGTTATTATTTTACGAAGAGAAAAACGCAAAGAGTGTTATTGGTTTTGACTTGCGGTTCCTGAGCGTGAAATCCGCGTTAAGTCTGACGAAAAAGAATAATTCACAAACAATTAAATTACTTAATTCGAACTCGGCAAGTATGCCTTTCCCTTCAGACACTTTTGATGTGATCGTATCCATAAACGTATTTGAACATGTAGATAATCTTCGAGAAACACTGATTGAGTGTAAAAGAGTTATAAAGAAAGATGGACTGATATTTTTACATTTTCCTCCTTTTTATAGTCCTTGGGGTGCCCACTTAGAAGGGTGGATTAATTTCCCTTGGCCGCACATCTTTTTTGAGGACGCACAGCTTTTAGAAGCAGCGGATTACATAGAAAAAAATAAAAAAAGGAACAACAATTATATTTTCAGCGCAAAAGTGGACTGGTCAAGATATTCCAGATTGCCTGAATTAAATAGGACAACAATTTCTGGGTTCTTGAATTTGATTTCAGAGACTGGCCTGAGGGTTAAACACAAATCTTTCTTACCGGTAGGTCGTCATTATTTCACTGGATTTGTTGGGGCATGGATAGTGAAGATATTAAAAATATTTACTAAAATTCCAATCCTTAGAGAAGTTATAACGACAAAAATGGTCTTTGTATTAACGAAATGAAGATAAAAAAACTTAGCAATAAAATATATATCTTTTTAGTTGTCATAGTAGTAGGAATTCTGCTTTTTGTTTTATATTCGGAAAGAGAAGTTATATTAACTTTTGATTGGAATATAAATTTTGCCAATTTATTGTTAGCAAGTTTATTTCACTCGCTTGGATTGGGTATTACATATATTGTTTGGTCCTTAATGATTTACAGGTTTTCTGGATATAATAATCATGTTGTAAACTTAAGGATTTACTATTTTTCAAGCCTTGCAAAGCGTATTCCAACCGTTTTTCCCTACATCGGAACTCGATTTGGTCTATATTCGGATGTGGGAATACCCTCCAATGTTATACTAAACTGCATTCTATTTGAAAATATTCTTATTGCGCTTGCGGGTTCATTTGTTTTTTTTATGTTTTTTCCGTTCTACAGCTTTGTATTAATTGAAAATGTCTATTTGTTGATGATGATCGTTTTATTTATCATGGGTTTGTTACTTTGGAAGCCCAATATGATTGTTGAAATTATAAATTTTCTCTTTAAAAAACTCAACAAAAAACCGATAGAGGTTGTAATTTCAAAGAGGGACCTTCTTATTTGGATAAGTCTGTATACTTTACCCTGGTTTTTTGCTGGTCTTTCTTTATTCTTTTTGATGAAATCGATTGGAAGTTTTGCAAACCCGAATTTGATTGATACGATTGGGGTATCTTCTATTATTGCACTGGTAGGACTATTGAGTTTTATTCTACCTGGCGGTCTCGGCATAAAGGAGATAACAGGAAGCACGTTGCTCTCTTTATGGATGCCGTTTTCTGTCGGATTATTAATTACCGTATTAAACAGAATTCTACAGATAAGTGATGAGCTATTGTGGTCAATTGTTGCAGTGATCATTAGTAAAAAGATTTGATAAACGTTAATACGCCATAAGTATTATTGTGTTTATTAGCGCAAACTGTAAAATTGTAACTAGATTCCAATTCAAGGAGACGCTAAAATGAAAAAGTTCCTATTTTTATTATTTACCTTTATCTTGTTGTTTTCGGTAACTGTTGTGAGCGCCCAAGTATCTTACCCAAACAGCACATTTACAAGCTATCAAGTGGTCAACCTGGATAATCAGCCAGCGAACATTACAGTTCAGTACTACGACCAAAACGGGAATCCATCTTCTTACTCTGCGAATTTTCCTAATGTACCGCCGAATGGTGCAGTGACAGTTCAACAATCTCTGGAATCAGGATTAACTTCTGGTCAGTATTCTGCGGTTATAAGTTCGGACAGGAGAATTGCAGCAATTGCAAATCAACAACTGGGCGTGAGCGGAAGTGGTAGTTCAATTCCGCCATTTAGCTCATACTCTGCTTTCTCTGAAGGGTCAACACAAGTTACTCTCCCCGTTGTCATGTATAACTGGTATGGCTATTATACCGAGTTGTTTGTACAAAATGTCAGCAGCAATCCCGCAACCAATATTCAAATTTCCTATACCCCTACCACTCTGGGTGGATGTACTACTGGAAAAACAGGATCAGAAACGGTTGCAAGTTCTTCCAATCCCTTGCCCGCTTATGCATCGAGAAAAATCAGTAATTTTGGTGCTTCTTTCCTCGGTGCGACAGGTGGAACTGGTGCATGTGCTACATATAACGGTCGTTTCCTTGGGATGGCAAAAATTACTGCTGACCAACCCGTAGCGGTGGTAGTAAATGAGATTGTTCAGGATAAGTTATTCACTTATAATGGATTTGCCCAAGCGGGAACAACCTTACTTGCACCTGCTTACATGCGAAACTGGTATAACTACTACGCCAGCTTAACCATTGCAAACCCGAGTACCACCTCAACAGCAAATATAACTTTGACCTACACACCTGGTTCCGGATCAAATCCAAGCACCGTTATCACGGCCTATAAAAGTATTCCAGCCGGAAGGTCGATTACAATTTATGACGGTCCTGGTTCTACTGGAACTGATTTGTCCCCAGTTTACGATCTGCCGAACGAACGTTTCTTCGGCTCTGTAAAAATCACCTCAGACATTCCTATTGTGGCTATGGTTAATCAGGAGTCAACGCCAGCGGCCGGAAAACAATCGGGAAGTTATAATGCATTTCGGCAAGAGGATGCGGGGAGCGTAATTAGCGTGCCGCTTGTACAATCAGCGTTTTATGATTATTATACTTCCATAACGATAATGACCGTGGACGGTTCAGAGGCGAATATCCGTATTACCTATACATCAGATGGAACTTTTAGCACGGTGAAGAATCAAAGCAAGAGTTATACTCACACAACGGTCAATGGTTTCTTAAACCGATATGAAGGTGCCAGCGCTTCCCCTGCTCAAAGTGATATTCTCGACGATCCTTTCTGGCAATCGGGTGGACAAAGACGGTTTTTAGGGTCAGCAAAAATTGAGGTTCTCAGTGGGTCAAAAATTGTGGTATTTGTCAATTCTGAGTATGCAAAGAAAGCCTCAGATCCTCAACGGGACTCGATGTACACCTATAATGCCTTTACTGTAAATCCTTAAGTTCCCTTTTCGATTTTAGTTCAGATGCGGACTTGTGGTTGCTCTATTCAAAGTCCGCATCTGTTTTTTATTATATAATAACTTTTGGGTTGATACTTTTTATAACGGAACTGCAAACATGAGAACTAACAATTTAGTCATTAGTATTCTTATTACTTTTTTGCTTGTTTCCTGTAATTCAGTAAATCTCAATGTCAAAATGACAGATCAGTTAGACTCTTTCATAGTCTTTATGACAGATCGAAATGGACAATGGGAATGGTACAGTATGAGGTCTGATGGTAGTGAACAAACGCCCTTCAACATATCGTTACCAGCAGATAACACAATTGTTGGGATTTGGTGGGAAGATGTACTTGGAAAGTTTATCTTTGTTCTTGAAGATAGTCAGCAAAATCAAGATATATACACCTATGACTATAACAAGAAAGATTTAAAGAGAATTACAAAAGACGGTGTTGTAAAGTCGGAAGTTGCTTTCTCAAAAAAAACATCAACATATATCTTCGTCTGTTTCATGAACGGCTTGAATATATGTAAGTTTAGTGAAAAAGATAATAAATTTACCCAATTAACAACATTCATAACAAATGAATCTTCTCCTAAATGGATAAATGATGAAAACATATTGTTTGTATCTGACAATACCGGAATTCCAAATATTTGGAGTATGGATAAAAATGGGGGAAATCTTAAAAACCTTAGTAATGTTGGTTTTACCGAACAGAATCCTTCCATCTCAAACATCAATCAGTTAATTGCGTTTGAGTCTCAAAGAGACGGAAATTGGAACATTTTCTTGATGGATTTTGCTGGTAAAGGGGTCTCTAATTTAACAAAATCGGATTCTACAAATGTTGAACCTTTATGGTCACCGAACGGGGAGTGGATAGCCTTTCTCTCTAATAGAAATGGATACTGGGAAATTTTTGCAATTAGTCGTGATGGTTCAGAGGTTTTAAGCCTCTCAAAAAATTATAAATATCCAATTCAGCACTTTTCATGGTCGCCCGATGGTTCAGCCTTGATTTGGGTGGCAGAAAAGGATGATTACTTGCAAATTTTCAAAACTAATATACAAGACCAAGAGATTATTCAATTGACCACAACAATATCGCATAATAATTCTCCAATATGGATTCATTAAGAAGATTAGTAATTCTCTCCCTGACTCTTCTCCTGACCGCCTGCCGCGTGCTCCCGGAGCCGACGCCTGCACCGCTTCCGACCCTGGAACTGCCGGTTCTCCCGTCCCCCGCTACACCCACCCCTTTCCCTTCCCCTACGCCCCTGCCCAGCCCAACCCCCTTGCCTTCTCCCACCCCAACGCCAACCCTGCCTCCCTTCATCCCACTGGATCAGGCTCCGCTGTTTGCCCCGCCCTTTGCCCACCCTGAGCCGGCCTGTGGGTGGATGGGCTTAGCCGGCCAGGTCTTTGACGAGGAGGGCCGGCCGCTGAATGGCATCATCGTTGCGGTGGTTGGCAATGTGGCCGGTACGGATGTGGACACTTTGGGATTTACCGGCCTGGCTCCGGCCTACGGCCCCGGCGGTTATGAAGTCACCCTGCACAACGGGGTTGCGCCGGGCATCTTTTGGGTGCAGTTGTTCGATCTGGCGGCGCAGCCGCTCACCGAACCGCTCAACTTTACCATGCTCACAAATTGCCAGACCAGTCTGGCGGTCATCAACTTTCGTCAGCTGGATGCAGCCTTTCAACCCGTACTGCCATAATCAGCCACAAGTTAACAAGATTAGCGTTTGGTTAAAAACCGGCTGCAATCTCCCCTGTAGCCGGTATTTTGGCTCTGGCGGGTAGGGCGCGCCCTTGACCCAGACTGCCGCCCGGTTTATAATTCAGCCACTGAATTTTAGAATATGACCGAACTTTCGACCGAATCGACTCGCGACCTTGTCATCCTCGAAAAAATCGAACAGGATCCGGATGCCACGCAGGCTTCGTTAGCGGCTCAGCTGGGTGTAGCGGTTGGAACGATTAACTGGCACCTCAAACGTTTGATCGCCAAAGGGTATGTCAAGGTGCGGCGCGTAGAGCGCCGTAAATTACGGTATATCATCACCCCGGAGGGGCTGGCGCTGCGCGCCCGCCTCACCTTGGATTACATTCAAAATTCGTTCCAACTCTACCGGCTGGTACGTTCACGGGTGATTCATACCCTGGCAGAGGTGCGCAAAATGGGCTATTCCGCCGTCCGTCTGAGCGGAGATGGTGATGTTGCCGATGTTTGCCGCCTCACCTGTCTGGAGCAGGGAATCCACATTGTGGACGACCCCGCCGTGCCAATGCTGACCATTCAAGGCCTGAAAGTTACCATTCAAACCGAGGAGGATAAGACAGCGTGAATTCAACCCCCCCTTCATTCTGGCAAAACAGGCGCATGTGTGTAACCGGCGGCGCCGGCTTTCTTGGCTCGTTTGTGACCGAAAAGCTGCGCCAGCGCGGCGCGAATGAAATTTTCATCCCGCGCTATCCGGAATATGATCTGGTGCAGCCGCAGGACGTGGAACGGCTGCTGGACGACGCCCGCCCGGATGTGATCATTCATCTGGCTGCCCATGTAGGCGGGATCGGCGCCAATCGTCTGCACCCGGCCGAGTTCTTCTACGACAACCTGATGATGGGCGTGCAACTGATGCATCAGGCCTGGAAACGCGGTGTGGAAAAATTTGTTGCCATTGGAACGGTGTGCGCTTATCCCAAATACACCCCCGTGCCTTTCCGTGAAGATGACCTGTGGAACGGGTATCCCGAAGAAACCAACGCCCCCTACGGGCTGGCAAAAAAGATGCTGCTGGTGCAGGCGCAGGCATATCGCCAGCAGTACGGTTTCAATGCGATTTTTCTCCTGCCCGTCAACCTCTATGGGCCGCGCGATAACTTCGACCTCGAATCTTCCCATGTCATTCCGGCCTTGATCCGCAAATGCATCGAGGCACAGGAAAGCGGACAGGAAACGGTGGAAGTGTGGGGGGATGGCAGCCCGACGCGCGAATTTTTGTACGTAGAGGATGCCGCTGAGGGAATTTTGTTAGCAACCGAACGTTACAACGGCCCTGACCCTGTCAACCTTGGCTCCGGCTTTGAAATCAGCATCCGCGACCTGGCAGAGTTGATCCGCCGCCTGACCGGTTTTGAAGGCAAACTGGTGTGGGATACCAGCAAACCCAACGGGCAGCCGCGCCGCGTGCTGGATATCAGCCGGGCTGAACGTTACTTTGGCTTTCGCGCCAAAACGGATTTTGAAGAAGGTCTGCGCCGTACGATTGAATGGTACCGCCAGAATCGCCTTGTTAAGGCTTGAGGAAAGAATGGACGGGCAGGAGATTCCTCCTCCCGCCGCCGAGAAATCAACGCATATGGCAGAACGAGCACAAACCAACGTGACTTTTATCCGACCGGCGCGCGGCTGGATTTCGATTAACCTGCGTGACCTGTGGCTATACCGCGAGCTGGTTTATTTCCTCACCTGGCGGGATATTAAAGTCCGCTACAAGCAGGCTTTGCTGGGTATTGGCTGGGCAATTTTTCAGCCGCTGCTCAGCATGGTCATTTTCACCGTCATTTTCAACCGCTTTCTGGGCGTCAAGCCGGATGCCGGTATCCCCAACGAGTTTTACCCCATCTTCGGCTTTGCCGCACTGCTGCCGTGGCAGTTCTTTCAGGGCGCGCTGCAGCGCGCCAGCGTCAGTCTGGTGACAAATGCCAACCTGTTGACCAAAGTCTACTTCCCGCGCCTGATCATCCCGCTTTCGGCTGTGGCGGCCGGCCTGGTTGATTTTGTGTTTTCCTTCCTTGTGCTGGCAGCCATGATGATTTACTTCGGTGTGCCGTTCACCGTCCGCCTGCTCTGGCTGCCGCTCTTTTTGCTGCTGGCCCTTTTGGCAGCCCTGGCGGTGGGGTTGTGGCTTTCGGCGCTCAATGTCCAGTATCGCGACGTTCAGCACATGGTGCCGTTCCTCCTGACGGCCTGGATGTATGCTTCACCGGTGGTCTATTCGGCAGAAGTCATTACGGTATCACCCTTCTGGCAGGCAGTATATGCGTTGAACCCGATGGTGGGCGTCATTCAGGGCTTCCGCTGGGCATTGTTTGGCACCAACCCGCCGGGCCTTTCCATGCTGGTTTCGGCGGGGGTGGTGCTGGTTTTGTTCGTGTCGGGTTTGTTTTACTTCCGGCGCATGGAGCGCATCTTTGCGGATATGATATGAGCGACATTGCCATTCGAGCCAATCGTTTAGGAAAACAATACCGTCTCGGTGCGCTTTATGAGCAGCGATACCGCACCCTGCGCGAATCGTTGGGCAGCCTGCTCAAAGGCGGTGAGAGGAAACCCAAAGAGACCATTTGGGCCTTGCGGGATGTGTCCTTTGAGGTCAAACAGGGGCAAGTGCTGGGGGTGATCGGCCGCAACGGCGCCGGTAAAAGCACCTTGCTCAAACTGCTTTCGCGCGTGACCGAACCCACCGAAGGCGAAGCCGAAATTCACGGGCGGGTTGGCTCACTGCTGGAAGTCGGCACGGGTTTTCACCCCGAACTGACCGGCCGGGAGAACATCTTTCTCAACGGCGCCATTCTGGGTATGCGCCGTACCGAGATCGAGCGCAAGTTTGATGAAATTGTCGCCTTTGCGGAAGTGGAACAATTCATAGATACGCCGGTCAAACGCTATTCCAGTGGCATGTACCTGCGGCTGGCGTTTGCTGTGGCGGCGCATTTGGAGCCGGAGATTCTGGTGGTGGATGAAGTGCTGGCGGTGGGAGATGCCGAGTTTCAACGCAAGTGTCTGGGCAAGATGGGGGATGTTGCCCGCGAAGGGCGCACGGTATTGTTCGTCAGCCATAACATGTCGGCCATCCTGCGCCTGACCGAAGAAACGCTGGTGATCGAAAAAGGGCGGCTGGCGCTGCGCGCACCCACTCCGCAGGCAGTGGATTATTATCTTTCGCGCGGTTTCAGCCGCGAGGGAGAACGCATCTGGGAGGCGGATGAAGTTCCCACCAGCGCAATGCCCTTCCGTCCACTGGCTGTGCGCCTGCGCAACCCGCGCGGCGAGGTGGTCAATTCCATCCGCTCGGCGGAAGCCAATCAAGTGGAAGTGGAGTACTGTCTGGATGCGCCGATCACCGGTCTGCGTGTGGGCATTTACCTGATGAGTATGCGCGGTGAAACCATTTTCACTTCCTTTGACACGGATGACCCGCACATATTTGAAAAAATGACCGTGCGTCCGGCCGGGCATTATCTCAGCCGCTGCACCCTGCCGGCGGATTTGTTGAACGAAGGCCGTTTTGTGATTGGAATTAATGCCAGTTCGTATCGTGTGCGCCGTTATTTTCAGGATGAGCAGGCGCTCACCTTTACGGTGGATATCACCGGCGCTCCTGGCACGCAATGGCCCGAAACTCGTTTGGGAGCGGTACGACCGCGCCTGGAATGGAAAATTGAGGCAGTTTGACATATGACACCTTCTGGAAAAGATACCATCAAACGCATTCTGGGAAATATCCCCTTCACAGCCGAATTGTACTATCTGGTGCGCCAACGCGGTAAACCGCTGCGCACACGTTTTTCCCTGCGGAATTTGCAGGCGCATTTACCCCAAATCACAGCGCAGGCGGCCGAACTATGCCAGAAAGCCCCTGCCGGCAAAAAGATTTTCATCTTTGCCACGCTGCATTACTGGATTGAACATGCCGCGCTGGTGGGGATGGCGCTTTCCGCTCAGGGACACAAAGTTACCCTGGGTTACCTGCCCTACGCCGACTGGCAAAACGACATCAACCGCTTTGACCTGCGCCGCCAGAACGCCTATGCCCGCAAAGTGCTGGAAGAAGCCCGTCCATTGATGGACTCGATTTCGTTCGTTTCGGTACGCGCACCGTACACCCCCCTACCCGCCGACGTTGCAGCTGCGGTACAGGAAGTCAGTACCTTTGACTCCCAGTACACCTTACAGGTGGAGGAAATTGACCCGCAGTCCGAGATATTCAAATTGCGCTTCAGCCGCAACCGGGAAATTGCCCAGGCGGTGCTGGCTTATCTGCGCCAGAATCGGCCGGATGTGGTCATCGTTCCCAACGGCACCATTCAGGAACTGGGTGTGGTGTATCGGGTTGCCCGCCATCTCAAACTGCCAACCGTGACCTACGAATTCAGCGACCAGCGCCAGCGCATCTGGCTGGCATACAACAGCGAAGTGATGCGCCAGGATACCAGTAAATTATGGGAAGCCAGCAAAGATCAGCCGCTGCGCGAAGATCAACTGGAACGGATGCGCAGCCTGATGATGGCCCGCCAGCGCGCTTCGATGTGGGAAAACTTTGCCCGTCTGTGGCAGGGAAAGCCTGCCGAAGGCGGCGAGCAGGCCCGCCAAAAACTGGGGCTGGATCAACGCCCGGTGGTACTGCTGGCCACCAACGTCCTCGGCGACAGCCTCACGCTGGGGCGGCAGGTCTTTTCCAAATCCATGGCGGAATGGATCAGCCGTACGGTGCAATACTTCATCGGCCGGCCGGATGTGCAGCTGGTCATTCGCATACACCCTGGTGAGGTGCTCACTCATGGTCAGTCCATGGCTGATGTGGTGCAGGAGGTGCTTCCGCGCCTGCCGGAGAATATCCGTCTGATTCGCGCCAAGGATGAAATCAACACCTACGACTTGATGGAAGTTGCCGATGTAGGGCTGGTCTATACCACCACGGTTGGACTTGAAATGGCGATGATGGGGCTGCCGGTCATTGTGGCCGGACAGACTCATTACCGTGAACGCGGCTTTACTTACGATCCCGATTCATGGGTGGCGTATTTCAAACTGCTGGGGCACATTCTGGAAAACCCGCCTGAATACCGCCTCAGCCGCGAACAGGTCAATCAGGCGTGGCAGTATGCTTACCGCTTCTTCTTTGATTACCCGCAGCCTTTCCCGTGGCATCTGGTACGGCTATGGGAGGATTACAAGAATACCGATTTGAAAACCGCCCTGACCGGCAGCGAAAGCGAAGGTTACCGACGTTCGTTCCGTTTTCTGGCAGGCGAACCAGTCAACTGGGACTATATCAAGGACAATGGCGGCAAGTCCTGAAAGGTGGGCAGCCAGAGATGAGCGAGACGCAGGTCAAGCAAAAAGTACGCGAATTTTATGATCAGATCGGCTGGCAGCAGGCAAGCAGCGGTCTGTATCAAAACGCGCGTTACGAAGACCTGCGCCCGGTTTCTCGCCAGTACATTCACCGCTGCCACCTGCGCATTAACCGCCACCTGGCCGCGCAGGGAGATTTTTTGCTGGATGCCGGTTCTGGTCCGGTTCAATACCCTGAATACCTGACCTATTCACAGGGCTACCGCTACCGCGTTTGTGCCGATATTTCGATCCTGGCTCTGCGGGAAGCCCGTAAACGGCTGGGTGAACACGGTTTGTATGTGGTCGCCGATGTGGCAAACCTGCCCTTCCGCCGCGATGTTTTTGATGGAGTGGTTTCCCTGCACACGCTCCATCACCTGCCTTTGGGCGAACAAAAACAAGCCTACCACGAACTGTACCGCGTTCTGAAAGGCGGGCGCAGTCTGGCAGTGGTCAACGGCTGGACGGATTCGCCGCTGATGCGCCGCCTGGGCTGGCTGGTGCGGCTGATGGAAACCATCGGGAAAACAATTGCCCGTCTGCGGAGAAGAGAAAGCCGGCCTGAAAAAACGGGCCAGACGGCTGAATCCTCTGCGAATTCCACCCCCACCGGCACGTTTGTGGAAAAACTGGATGCCGGCTGGCTGCGCCGTGAACTTTCTGACCTGCAGCCCCAAATTTGGGTCTGGCGCAGCGTCAGTGTGCGTTTTCTGCGGGCGGTGATTCACCGGGCGCTGGGCGGCCGCCTGTGGTTGGGATTGTTATACGCGCTGGAAGAGCGCTTCCCGCATTATTTTGGTGAAAAGGGTCAATACCCCCTGATTGTGATTCATAAACCGAAAGGATAACGAACCGCTGACGGATGGGCAGCATGGCCCGCCCCTGCGGAAGTGGAGGAACCCTGTATGGACTGGAGCGATAAAGTAGTACTGGTGACCGGTGGAACCGGCTCATTTGGCAAGAAGTTCATCCGTATTCTGCTGGATGAGTACCGCCCGCTGAAGGTGATTGTCTTCAGCCGCGATGAATTGAAGCAGCACGAGATGCGCCAGGCCGGTTTTGATGACAAACGGCTTCGTTACTTCATCGGCGATGTGCGCGATAAAGACCGTTTGCACCGCGCCTTCAACGGGGTGGATGTGGTGGTTCATGCGGCGGCGCTCAAACAGGTGCCGGCTTGTGAATATAACCCGATGGAAGCCATCAAAACCAATATTCTCGGCAGCAGCAATGTGATTGACGCTGCACTGGATGCCGGCGTCAGCCGCGTCATTGCCCTCAGCACGGATAAGGCGGTTAATCCGGTCAACCTGTACGGCGCCACCAAACTGGCAGCCGAAAAGCTCTTCATCCAGTCCAACAGTTATGCCGGTGGTATGGCGACCCGCTTTGCGTGTGTCCGTTATGGCAATGTGGTCGGCAGCCGCGGCAGCGTGGTACCGGTCTTTCTCAAGCAGCGTGAGAACGGCGTGATTACCATCACCGATAAACGGATGACGCGCTTCTGGATTTCGCTGGAGCAGGGAGTGCGCTTTGTGCTGCGCTGTGCAGAACAAATGCTGGGCGGGGAGGTGTTTGTTCCCAAAATTCCCAGTATGAAAGTGGTGGATCTGGCAAAGGCGGTTGCACCGCGGGCGGAAATCGAAACGATTGGCATCCGTCCGGGCGAAAAGCTGCACGAGGTGCTGATTTCGGAGGACGAATCCCGCACTACGGTTGAGCTGGAGGATATGTATGTGGTTCAGCCAGCCGAATCGCTCTGGTTTGGACGCGAGTGGGAAAGCCGCGGTAAACCGCTGCCGGATAATTTCCGCTACGCCAGCAACACCAACACCGATTGGCTGACCATTGAAAAAATCCGTGAGATCATTCGACCGATTGAAGAGGCTTACAAACAGGGAACGCTGGAATGATGCGTATTCTGGTTACCGGTGCCAGCGGCCTGCTGGGGTTGAATTTTGCCCTGCGTTACCATGCTGATCATCAGGTCAGCGGGGTAGTGCATCGCAACCTGCTGCGCAATCCACCTTTTCATCAAATTGCTGCGGATTTGACCGACCCCTCCTCCCTCGAAGCTGTGCTGGAGCAGACACAACCGCAGGTGGTGCTGCACTGCGCCGCCATGGCGAACGTGGATGAGTGCGAACGCCAACCGCAGCGCGCCTTTCAGGTAAACGTTGAGCTGCCGGCAGCGCTGGCGCGCGCAGCCGCGCGACACGGTTTTCGATTGGTTCATCTTTCTACCGACGCAGTATTTGATGGCCAGCGCGGGGATTACACCGAAGAAGATACTCCCCATCCGTTGAGCGTTTATGCACGCAGCAAATGGCAGGCCGAACAGCAAGTTTTGGAAGCCTGCCCGCAGGCGATTGTCGCGCGGGTTAACTTTTACGGTTGGAGTCTTTCCGGTCAACGCAGCTTGGGGGAGTTTTTCTTCTACAACCTGAAAGAAGGCAAGCCGGTCAGGGGCTTTACGGATGTGTTCTTTTGTCCGCTGGAAGCCACTCAACTGGCTGACCTTTTATTGAGGCTGGTGGAAAAGGGTGCGGAGGGGTTGTTTCACGTCGTCAGCAGCCAGTGCCAGTCCAAATATCAGTTTGGGGTGAGTATTGCCCGTCGTTTTGGACTGGATGAGAGCCTGATCGAGCCGGTTTCGGTGATGGAAGGCGGGCTGATTGCGCGTCGTTCGCCGAATTTGCGCCTGCGCACCGAGAAACTCTGTGCCGCCCTGGGCGAACCGCCGCCCAATCAGGCTGCCGCGCTGGATCGTTTTTATCAATTGTATTTAGACGGCTATCCGCAGCGGGTACGCTCGCTGGCGGACGGCCGCTTGACACAATCGGTCTAATTTCTGTAAAGAAGGAGACGGCAAGATGTCTGTTGAAATCAAAATTGGAAATCGTCTGATCGGGGATGAGCATCCCACCTACTTTGTGGCGGATATTGCCGCCAACCATGACGGCAGTCTGGAACGTGCCAAGTACCTGATAAAACTTGCCAAACAGGCTGGCGCCGATGCTGCCAAATTTCAGAACTTTGCTGCGCCGAAAATTGTTTCGGATTACGGCTTCAAATCGCTGGGATCTCAGCAATCTCATCAAGCCAGCTGGAAACGCTCGGTGTTTGAAGTCTATCAATCGGCTTCCATTCCGTTTGAGTGGACCTATGAATTGAAGAAAACCTGTGAGGAAGTCGGTATAGACTATTTCTCCGCTCCCTACGATTTTGAGGCGATTGATTTTCTGGATGAACACATGCCGGTTTACAAAATTGGCTCCGGCGATATTGACTGGCTGGAAGCCATCGAGCGGATTGCCCGCAAAGGCAAACCGGTCTTTCTGGCGACCGGTGCGGCGGATATTGGCGATGTTCAGCGCGCCGTGCATACGGTTCTGGCGCTTAACCCGCAACTGGTGCTGATGCAGTGCAACACCAACTACACCGGCAGTGTGGAAAACTTCAAATACGTTCACCTGAACGTGCTGAAAACCTATCGTGCCATGTTCCCGAATGTGGTACTGGGTCTTTCTGACCACACCCCCGGTCATGCGGCCGTGTTGGGAGCGGTGGCGCTGGGGGCGCGGGTGGTGGAAAAACACTTCACCGACGATAACACCCGCGAAGGCCCCGACCATGCCTTTGCGCTTGATCCGATTGCATGGGAAGAAATGGTCAGACGCACGCGCGAGCTGGAAATGGCGCTGGGAGATGGAGACAAGCGGGTTGCCGAAAATGAGCGCGAAACGGTGATTTTACAACGCCGCTGCCTGCGTGCTGCCCGTGATATTCGTGCCGGAGAAGTCATCACCCGTGAGATGATTGATGTGTTACGCCCGGCCACCCCCGGGGCCATTCTGCCGCCGGAGATTGACCGTGTGATCGGCACAAAAGCGCTGCGCGATCTGCCGTTTGGTAAGGAAATTCGCTGGACGGATTTGGGCGATTGAAAGTTCTGTACTTCTCGCGCGATTATACGCCGCACGACCACCGCTTTTTGAGCGCGCTGGCGCAAACGCCGCACACCATTTACTACCTGCGGCTGGAACGGCAATCCCGTCAACTGGAAGACCGCCCGCTGCCGCCGCAGGTGGAGCAGGTGGTCTGGCAGGGCGGACGTCAACCGGTTGGATGGCGGGATTATCCGCGCCTGTTGGCGGACCTGCGGCGCGTGATCCGTCGGCTTCAGCCGGATGTGATTCACGCCGGGCCGATTCAATCGGCTGCTTTTCTGGCGGCTTTGAGCGGCTTCCATCCGCTGGTCAGTATGTCGTGGGGTTCGGATTTGCTGCTGGATGCTGACCGCTCGGCGTGGATGCGCTGGGTCACCCGCTTTACCTTGCGGCGCACCACTGTACTGGCAGCCGACTGCCGCACCGTATTAGAGAAGGCCGCTCAATTCGGTTTTCCACCCCAACGGGTGGTGCTCTTTCCGTGGGGAGTGGACCTTGCCCGCTTTCAGCCCGGCAGGGCAGACGCGTTTCGGGCAAGGCGCGGATGGCAAGATGCGTTTGTGGTGCTTTCGCTGCGCACCTGGGAGCCGCTGTATGGGGTGGATGTGGTGGCGCGCGGCTTTGCGCGGGCTGCCCGCCAGAATCCGCGTCTGCGCCTGTTGCTGCTGGGCGGCGGCTCACAGGCCGGCCTGATCCGTTCAATCTTTGAGCAGGAAGGCGTGCAAGAGCAGGTCTTTTTTGGCGGTCAGGTTAACGGCGATGACCTGCCGCAGTATTATCAGGCAGCAGATTTGTACGTGAGCGCCTCGCATAGCGACGGTTCTTCGGTTTCCCTGATGGAAGCGCTGGCCAGCGGTTTGCCGGTGCTGGTTTCGGATATTCCTTCCAACCGGGAATGGATTACGCCCGGGCGCGAGGGCTGGTTGTTTGCCGATGGGGATGACCGCGCTTTAAGTGAAGGTATTTTGCGGGCTGCCGGTCAGCCGGAGGGGTTGAAAGAGATGCGCCTTGCCGCCCGCCGACTGGCGGAAGAGCGCGCCAACTGGCAGGTCAACTTCCAGCGACTGCTGGATGCCTATCAACTGGCGCTAGAGATTGAACAATCGTCCGCATCATTGCACCAAAGCCCATTGAAGGAGCAGGAGTAAATGACCTCAATCCAACCGCAGGTGGTTGCCATCGTTCAGGGACGGATGACTTCCAGTCGTCTGCCGGGCAAGATTCTGGCGGATTTGGGCGGCAAGCCCATGCTTGCCCATGTGGTCGAGCGGGTTCGTCTGGCACAGACCGTTCAGCGGGTGGTGGTGGCCACCACCAGTGACACCAGCGATGACCCGGTTGCCGAATTCTGCCGGGCGCAGGGGTATGATTGTTTTCGCGGCAGTCTGTTCGATGTGCTCGACCGCTTCTACCAGACGGCGCGGGCATACGCTGCGGATGTCATCGTGCGCATTACCGCCGACTGCCCGCTGATTGACCCGCTGGTCATTGACCAAACGGTTGAGGCCTTCTTTCAATATCAGGTGGATTTTGCTGCCAACCGTCTGCCGCCGCCGTGGAAACGCACTTTTCCAATCGGGTTAGATACGGAAGTGTGCAGCTTTACGGCGCTGGAACGCGCCTGGCGTGAAGCCGCTCAACCGCACGAACGCGAGCATGTCATGCCCTATCTATACGAAGAAGAAGGTCGTTTCAAGGTGCATGTCATCCATGCCGGGCAGGATTACGGGGACCTGCGCTGGACGGTGGACACTGCCGAAGATTTAACCGCCATGCGGGCTTTGTTTGCCCTCTTTCAAAATAATCCCCCGCTCTCGTGGCTGGACGTGCTGCCGGTCTGGCTGCAGCACCCGGAAGTTCAGTCGTTGAATGCCGGCGTGCAGCATCACTGGTTTAATGAATTTGACGAGCGGTTTGGCAAACGAGAGAAATAAAGAATGCCGTTGTTGACCATCTTCACCGCCCCAAAGCCATTCACCAACCCGCACATTGCAATGATTCAGCGCAATGCGCTGCGCTCCTGGCTGGCGCTGGGTGAGGAAGTGGAGGTTCTGGTGATTGGCGAGGAGGAGGGGCTGGCCGAAACGGCTGCCGAACTCGGCATCCGCCATTTGCCGCAGGTGGAACGCAGTGCTTATGGCACGCCACTGGTTTCTTCCATGTTTGCGCTGGCTCGCCATTCCAATGCCCCGTTATTGTGCTGTGTGAATGCAGATATTATCCTGACTTCGGATATTCTCAACGCGGGGCGCAATTTGCTGGCAACGCGGCAACGTTTTCTGGTAGTGGGACAGCGTTGGGATTTGGATGTGGATGAACCGCTGGACTTTTCGGCAGGATGGCAGGAGCGGCTGCGTGAACGAGTCCGTCATGAGGGAAAGCTGCACAAGGCTACCGGCTCGGATTATTTTCTCTTTCCGCGTGAGTGTTTTAATGATATACCGGCTTTTGCCATCGGACGCGCCGGCTGGGATAACTGGATGATTTACGCCGGACGCTCACAGGGCTTTCCGGTGGTGGATGCCTCAAAGGATGTCTTCATTGTGCATCAAAATCACGATTACAGTCATTTACCGGGCGGTCAGCCGCATTATAAACATCCGGAAACGTTGGAAAATGTCCGGCTGGCAGGGGGCAGACGCACCATCTTTGAACTGAGCGATGTGAGCCATCACCTGGTCAATGGAAAACTGGTACGACCTCCGTTTTCGTGGCGGCGTTTCTGGCGTGAGGTAGAAATTTTCCCATTGATTAAATTGCACTCCTATCCACTGGCGGTAGGGCTTTATTTCCTGCTTCACCCACGTAAAGCCTACCGCGAGTACCGTGAAGGCAGGTTGTAGGGAGGGACTTATGCGGCAAGGACAAAACCCAGCAAAACTGGATATGCCTGCTTACCAGCCTCAGCGCCTGGCAATTGCCACACTGGTGTATATTCCCTTTCAGGAAGGTTATTTCGCCCATTCTCTGGAAGTGTTTCTTTATCATCTTGCCAGTGTGCATCAATACACCTCAGAACCATTTAATTATCTGGTGTTTGATAACGGCAGTTGTGCTGAGGTAAAACGCGAGTTGCAAGCTTTACATGAAGCCGGCTGGATTGACTGGCTGGTGCTTTCGCAGCATAATCTGGGCAAGACCGGCGCTTTGAATTTCATCCTGTCCGGTATTCCCAATCAGTGGGTTTGTTACACCGATTCGGACATGCTTTTCCGCCCCGGCTGGCTGGAAGAATCGTGGAAGATCGAAGCAAACTTTCCCAATATCGGCATGATTGGCGCACAGGTGGTCTTTCCCGACTGGGAGGAGGATAAGGGCAATACGGCTTTTCGGAAAACGACTGACGCGCGTTTTCACTTTGATCAGGTGCAGCCTGAAGACTGGATTCTGGATGAATACTGCCGCGGGCGGGGAATCAGCGGCGAACGGGAGAAAGTTTACCGCAGAATGCAGCTGGATCGGGTGACGAACACTGAAACTGGTGTGCAAGCCTTTCTGGGCGGCAATTCTCATCAGCAGTTCTTAGCGCGGCGTGCGGTGCTGAAGGAAATTCTACCCTTGCCGGCTTCCCTGCAGCTTTCCCGCAAAGAAGATACTTATCAGGATGTGGAACTGGACCGGCGTGGTTACCTGCACCTGACCACTACCCGTCCGTATCTTTATCACATGGGCAATGTCGTGGATGAGGCGCTGCGTCCCGAACTGGAAAAATTACGCCTGCCGGAAAATGTGAAACCCCCTACACTGAAAAAAACTCACACTTCGCAAAAACTGCATCCAGTAGAGCGAATACTTTTTTGGCTGGCGGGTAAACCCGCTTTGCGCCGCCGGCTGGTGCGCCTGTATCAATTTCTGCATCGTACCCTTTCTGAGGTTTCGTGAAATGCGCATTGGTCAGAACCCTGCCAAGTTTGTCAAAGACGTAGCCAGACCGGAACGCATCACGGTTGCCGTGCTGAGTTATATCCCATTTCTGAGCGGTTTTTATGCCGAAACACTGGATGTGTTGAAGGTTTGCCTTGACTCGGCACGCAAGGATGCCGGACTGCCGTTTGATTTGATGGTATTCGATAACGGTTCCTGCGCCGAAGTACAGGACTGGCTGCTGGCTGAACAGCGTGCGGGTAACATCCAGTACCTGATTCTTTCCGAGAAGAATCTCGGCAAAGGCGGGGCGTGGAATATCATCCTCAGTGGTGCGCCGGGCGAAATCATTGCCTATGCTGACAGCGATGTGTTGTTCTACCCCGGTTGGTTGAGTGAGAGTGTGCGATTGCTGGAAACTTTTCCAAATGTGGGCATGGTGACGGCGCGTCCCTTCCGTACCAACCCGGAATTTTACAGCAGTACACTGGCATGGGCAGAAGCCCAGCCGGATTTGCAGGTCGAACGCGGGCAGTTCATTCCGTGGGAGGTTTTTCTCGAATTTGATCTCAGTCTGGGGCAAAACGAGGAAGAAATCCGCCAGCGGTACGAAACTACGCAGGATGTACGGCTGACCTACCGCAGCGTGCAGGCGATTGCCGGCGCATCCCACTGGCAATTTGCGGCTTATAAGTCCACGCTGTCACGGTTTCTACCCTTTGAGATGAATCGCCCAATGGGGCAGGTCAAGCAGCTTGATCAGCGCATGAATGAGGCGGGCTTGCTGCGGCTGATGCCCACTCAACCCTATGCCATGAATTTGAGCAATACCTTGCGGGGTTTAAAAGCCGATCAACGCCAGCCTGACCGTCCCCGCCAAAAACGCCGCAATCCGCTGCTGGACTTCCCTCCTCTGCGGGTGGCTTTGTTGAAACTGTACGATTCGATTTTCCGCTGGTATTATGACCGCCAGTGATAATGGGAGATGAAATCTTACTTTCTATGACGAAGAAACGCATTTTCATCAGTGCTGACCACGGTTTGGCGGTTGTGTATTTCCTGCAAACGGACGTGCTGCCTTTCCTGCTGGCAGGCGGTGTTGAGGTTGTGCTGCTGACCGATGATGGGCTGGTGGAGCAAATTCAGCGCCGCTTTGGGCAGCCGGGCCTGACGGTGGAGGGTTTGCGTCTCAGGCAGGCGCGCCACTACTTCGAGAATCACGACCACAGCCTGCAATACTGGCTGCACTTTTTGCGCTGGATGGGCGGCTCGCGGCGCATCAACACCAATGCCATGGACGGCCACCTGCGGCAGATGCAGCATGAAACCTCGCGGCGCGGTAAACTGCTGATGCCTTTCATTCGTGCGGCAACTGCCCTGCTGCGCAATTCAGCGCCTGCCCGGCGGGCGCTGATCGGGCTGCAAATGCGCTATACACCGCAATTTTACCGCGACCTGTTCGAGAAGTATCAACCCTCACTGGTGGTCGCCAGCACCCCCGGCTGGCGTTTGGACCGCTATCTGCTGCGCGAGGCGGCGCAGCGCGGGGTGCGCACCGCAACCGCCATTATCGGTTGGGATAACCCCAGCAGTTACCGCCTGCCCGGCGCGCCGGTGGATTACGCCACCTGCTGGTCGGAAATTCAAAAAGAAGAACTGGTGCTGGGTTCAGACTGGCAGCCGGAACGGGTCAACATCGGCGGCATACCTACCTATGATAGCTACTTCCGCAAGCAGTGGCAGATGAGCCGTGAGGAATACTTTGCCCTGCACGGGCTTGACCCGCAGCGAAAATTGCTGGCGTATGCTTCCAGTTTTGTTACCTTTGCGCCCAATTACCCCAATATCGAAGCCCTGGCGCGGCTGGTGGCCGAAGAACGGCTGGTACAGCCGGCCCAGCTGCTCATCCGCTTGCACCCCAATCATTTCATCCCCGGTTCGCTCTACGAAAAAGAGGCGCACCGCGTTCGTCAACTGGTGCGGGAATTGCCTCATGTTCATCTGGTCGAGCCGGTGCCGTTGGGCGGAGAATTAGGGTATTACTCCGGCGAGGACATGCCGGAAAAATCCTCAATGATGGCGCACGCGGATGTCTTCCTGACTGTCTATTCCACCATGGTGGTGGAAACTGCCATTCACGACCGGCCGATCGTCAGTGTTTGCATTGATACACCCGGCGGCTGGAACACGCCCGGTAAGTTTTCACTGGCGCTTTCGGAAATTGCCGAATGGCCGACTCATTTGCGTTTCCGTCAGGCGGGCGCCGGGCGGGTGGCCTTGAATGCCGATCAGGTGTGCGAAGCGGTCAATTTTTACCTGACTCAGCCCAATGCCGACCGCGAGGCGCGCCGCCGCTTCGTCGAACGCGAGGTTACGTTTACCGATGGCAGCGCCGGAAGGCGCACGGCTGAATATCTGCTTTCTCTGGTATGAGGATACAATGAGGTTTTTGATTGCCGGCTTTGGTTCGATTGGACGCAGACATTTACGCAACCTGCTGGCGCTGGGTGAGCGTGATATCGTCCTCTACCGCACACACCGCTCCACCCTGCCAACCGATGAAATTGAGCAATTTCCCACCGAATCCAGTCTGGAGGCTGCCCTGGGTCACCGCCCGGATGCAGTGATCATCTCCAACCCGACCGCCCTGCACCTTTCGGTGGCGATTCCGGCAGCCCGACAGGGTTGTCACATCCTCATGGAAAAACCGATTTCCCATGATTTGAATGGGTTAGATGAATTGCGCCGGGCATTGCAGCAGGGCGGCGGACAGCTGCTGATGGGTTTTCAATTTCGCTTTCACCCCACCCTGCGCACGGCTGCGGGGGTGATTGCGGCGGGTGAAATTGGGCGTCCGCTGGCGGTGCGGGCGCACTGGGGCGAATACCTGCCCAACTGGCACCCCTGGGAGGATTACCGCCAGAGTTACGCTGCCCGTCCGGAACTGGGCGGCGGGGTTATCCTGACCCTTTGTCACCCATTCGATTATTTGCGGATGATTGTGGGAGAAATCAACTCGGTCAGCGCCATGACCGCTTCGATTCCTGAATTGGACTTGAATTTGGACGCGGTCGCCGAAATTTTATTGGGCTTCCAGAATCAGGCGATTGGGAATGTGCATCTTGACTACATCCAGCAGCCAGCCCAGCACACTTTGCAGATCATCGGCAGCGAAGGCGTATTGAACTGGGACAATGCCAGCGGCCTTTTGAGCTGGCAGCGGGTTGGTGAACCTCAGCCGCATCAGGCTCACCCGCCAGCCGATTTTGAGCGCAACTGGATGTTCCTGGCACAGATGCGCCATTTTTTGGAAGTGGTGCGCGGCGAAGCCGAGCCGCTTTGTACGCTGGCGGACGGCGAGCGTGCCCTGCAAATCGCGCTGGCAGCGCTGGACTCGGCCCGCCAGCACCGTGAGATTACTCTTTAAGGATGGGATTCATGCCACATCAACACCGGCTTATCTGGATAATGCTCATGGGTTTGGGATTGATTGCGCTGGCCCTTCTGACTGCCTGTCAGCCGAGCCAGCCGTTGACTCCAACCGAGGACATTCAAGCAACCGCTTTATCCATGGCACAAACTGCCCTTTTCCCCACCCCCAGCCCAACTCAGGCTTTCACCCCTATCCTGCCGCCCACCCCAACCTCAACATTTACCCCCACTCCAACGCCGCCGCCGACAGAAACCCCCACCCCTTCGCCGGAGTTTACCAGCCTGCGATTCATCGGTGTAACCGCCAGTTACAATGGGGTGAGCCTGATTATCGAGATTCCCAATCTTCAACGGGTTTATACTTTGACCATCAACGGCATCAAATACCCTTGTCAGATGGTGGATACCGTTCCAAATCGGCTGTTTTGCAACGGTCTGGCAAAACCACCATTTGATCAGGCAGTGCGGCTCTCTCTGCGTGACCCGAGTACGGATGAAGTTGTTTATGAAACGACGACCTCCATTGCCGGCAACTTGCTGAAAACCCCCGCCCCGCGCGGCTACTACGATGCGAACTGCCCGCAGCGCGGGTTGGATGTCAAGTGTGAGATGGAATGCCGTATCCCGCCGGAGGGCGGGCCGTGTGTGGTGGCCAGCTGTTACGATTCGTGCGGTTTATACTTTTCGGTGCACACCTGCCCGGAGGATGTGGAGGTCTATCCGGCGCTTTGCACCGAGGAACAGTGGGCTGAGATGAAAGCCCGCTATAATATCCCCTGAACGGGTGAGAATGAATGAAACGTTTTGGTGTTGTATTTTTGATTTTATTCATGGGATGGTTAACGGCTTGCAGCAGCCCGGTTGAGGTGACTTCCCAACCGCCCGAGTCTGCTGCCACGGCAGTGCCGCTGGTGACGTTTACCGCCAGTCCGGTGCAATTGTCAACCCCGAACGAGCCGGCGTTGCCATCTGCAATTCTGACCCCCACCGCAACGATGTTGCCTGGCCCAACTCCCACCGCCGTACCGTTGGCCGACTTTTCTGCCCTGCGAGTGGTGACCATTGAAAGCAACGCTTTTGGCTGGATGATTCAGTTTAACCTGCCGGGAATCAAACAACCGCTGAACCTGAAATTGGATAATAAGGAATACCGCTGTGGAGTGGATGAGCGTTACCCGGAGCGTCTGTTCTGTCAGGGGTTGGCCAAACCGTTGATTGATCAACCCATGAAACTGGTGTTTTTCAACCCGGAAAGCGGCGCAGAAGTCTATCGCAGCAATTTGATCATCCCGCTGGCTTTTGTCGTTCCGCCGACCCCGGTGGGTTATCTGCATACCGCCTGCGAAGAGCGCGGTAAACAGGTTTCCTGCGAGACCGAATGCCGCATTGACCCGGACGGCAATCCCTGCATTGTGGCAACCTGTACGGACGCCTGCGGGCCGTACTTTGCCGTGCATTCCTGCCCGGACGACATGCCGCTGCCCTCGCCATCCTGTACGGCGGAGCAGTGGGTGATGATGAAGAAACGCTATCAAATTCCGTGAGCGAGGTGAGATGAGCCATATTTTCGATAAGTTTCGCATGGATGGACAGGTTGCGGTGGTCACCGGCGGAGCCGGTTTACTGGGGCGGCAGTTCTGCCGCACGCTGGCCCAGGCCGGTGCTGCGGTGGTAGTGGCTGACCTGAATCGCATGACGGCGATTACGCTGGCAGATAACCTCCAGAAAGATGGTTATCAGGCGATTGGCACGGGTGTGGATGTTACCGATCCGGTTTCGGTGGAGGACATGGTTGCGGCGGCGGTCAATCAATTTGGGCGGCTGGATGTGCTGGTGTGCAGTGCGGCCATGGACCCGAAATTCGACGCCGAACACGCTGCCGGTCAGCAGGGTAACGCCTTTGAAACTTACCCGCTGAAGGCGTGGCGGCAGGCATTGGATGTCAACCTGACCGGTATGTTTCTGTGTGCGCAGGCAGCCGTCAAGCCGATGCTGGCGCAGAATCATGGTGTAATCATCAATATCTGCTCCACCTACGGCCTGGTTGGCCCGGATCAGCGCATTTATCAGCGCCCGGGGCAGCCGCCGCAGTATAAACCGGTGTTTTATTCGGTGACCAAGGCCGGGGTGCTGGGACTGACCCGCTATCTGGCGACGTATTACGCCGGGCGCAACATCCGCGTCAATGCGCTGACCCCCGGTGGGGTTTATAATCAACATGATCCAATTTTTGTCGAAAATTACAGTTACCGTACGGTGATGGGGCGCATGGCTGAACAGGATGAGATGAACGGTGCGCTGCTCTTTCTGGCATCCGATGCTTCCAGTTACATGACGGGTGCTAATCTGGTGGTGGATGGAGGCTGGACAGCATGGTGAACGGCACCGAAGTACTGGCAATTATCCCGGCGCGCGGCGGCTCGAAGGGCATTCCGCGCAAGAACATCCGTAATTTTGCCGGTCACCCGTTGATTGCGTACAGCATTGCAGCGGCTTTGCAGTCGCAGCGGGTCACCCGCGTGATTGTTTCCACCGACGATGCGGAAATCGCCGAAGTGGCGCGGGCCTACGGGGCCGAGGTGCCCTTCCTGCGTCCTGCTGAACTGGCGCAGGACTCGACACTCGATCTGCCGGTCTTTCAACATGCGCTGGCATGGCTGACCGCCAACGAAGCCTACGCCCCGGATGTGGTGGTGCAATTGCGACCCACTTCTCCCATCCGCCCGGTTGGGCTGGTGGACGAAGCGGTGCACATTCTGCTGGAACACCCCGAAGCCGATTCGGTGCGTGGCGTGGTGCCGGCTGGCCAGAATCCTCATAAGATGTGGCGAATTGACTTGCAAACCGGACAGATGAAAAACCTGCTGGATGTGCCGGGTGTGCCGGAACCGTACAATGCTCCCCGTCAGTTGCTGCCGCCGGTTTACTGGCAAACCGGCCACATTGACGCAATCCGCCCGGTAACGATTCTGGAAAAGAATTCGATGAGCGGTGAGGTGATTCTGCCGGTGATGATTGACCCGCGCTACACGGTGGATATTGACTCGCTTGCCGATTGGGCGCGGGCTGAGTGGCTGGTTTGGCATGGCGGGCTGGAGATGGTGCATCCCGGACGGGTGCGCCGCCCGCTGCCGGAGAAGGTGACGCTGGTGGTGTTCGATTTTGACGGGGTCTTGACCGATAACCGGGTGTGGGTTGACTCTGAGGGGCATGAGTTTATAGCCGCCTATCGCTCCGACAGCCTTGGCATTCAGGCATTGCACAGGGCTGGCGTTCAAACGCTGGTGCTTTCAACCGAAACCGATGGGGCAGTGGCTGCCCGCGGCCGTAAAATGGGAGTGCCGGTTTTGCAGGGCATCACGGATAAAGCTGCGCGTCTGACGGAATACCTGCGTGAACACCATCTGGATGCCCGTGAGGTGCTTTTCGTTGGCAATGATGTCAATGATCTGCCCTGTTTTGATGTGGTGGGCTGCGCGGTGGCAGTGGCGGATGCTCAGCCGGAAGTGCTGCGGCAGGCAGATTTAATTCTGACCCGTCCGGGCGGGCACGGTGCTGTGCGCGAATTGTGCGACCTGTTGCTGCAACGGCTCGAAAACAATTGAACCAAAAAATTGATTAAAAAGGAGTGATCCGATGGCAAAAGCAGTAAAAATTGGCGATCGTTGGGTGGGGGATGGTCACCCGACCTATGTGGTGGCAGAAATCGGCATCAACCATAATGGGGATATCGAAATTGCCAGGCAATTGATGGATGCCGCCAAACACGCCGGGGTGGATGCGGTTAAGTTTCAAAAGCGCACCCCCGAACTGTGTACCCCGCCCGATCAGCGCAATGTGATGCGCGAAACGCCGTGGGGCTATATTACCTACCTCGAATACCGCCATAAAATTGAGTTTGGCGAAACGGAGTACCGCGAGGTGGACCGCTATGCTAAGGAAATCGGAATCACCTGGTTTGTTTCGGTGTGGGATGAGCCGTCGGTGGATTTTATTGAGGCGTTTGATCCGGTGGCGTACAAAGTTCCTTCCGCAGCGCTGACCGATCACGGCTTGCTGCGTAAACTGCGCGCTACTGGGCGGCCGATCATCCTTTCGACCGGCATGTCCACCATTGATCAAATCAAGGCAGCCGTGGAGCTGCTGGATATGGACAATCTGGTCATCTGCCACACCACCAGCGCCTATCCCTGCCCGCCGGAGGAACTCAACCTGCGCATGGTGCAGACCCTCAAAGAAACCTATCCCTGCCCGATTGGCTATTCCGGGCACGAGGTCGGATTGATTCCCTCGGTTGTGGCGGTTGCTTTGGGAGCGTGTCTGGTCGAACGGCACATCACGCTTGACCGCGCCATGTGGGGTTCGGATCAGGCTGCCTCGGTGGAACCGGGTGGTTTTGAACGGCTGGTCAAGTACATCCGCGTGACGGAACTTTCACTGGGTGACGGCGTCAAACGGGTGTACGACAGCGAGCTGCCGTCCCTGAAAAAACTGCGAAGGGTGTTCAACTAATCCCGATGAAGTGGACCGCTCAGCGCATCCGTAAGGGCGTGCAACGGCGCTGGCTGCGTACCCGCAACAGCCGCACGATTGCCCGCCTTTCAGCCGAGATTGGACAACACGCCCCGCCGGTGGATTCTCGCCCGGTGGTGCTGTTCAATGTTTCCAGCCGGCTGGCCGGGATGAGCCTGAATGCGGCGTTTACACTGCTGAGCGGTTGGGCGCTGCGGATGGCAGGTGTGCCGGCGGTGCATTTTGTCTGCCGCGCCGGCATGACACGTTGCCAGCTGGGCAGCGCCCTGACGGCGGCCGATCAGCCGCCGCCGTGTGCGGCGTGTATCCGCCAATCGCAGCAGCTTTACTCTTCTGCACAGGTGCGCTGGTTTGACTATCAGCCGGACGGAGAAATTGAACGGGAGACGGCGGGGCTCTCGCTGGCTGAATTAATGGTTTTTGAATGGAAAGGACTGGCGCTGGGCAGTCTGGTGCTGCCCTCGCTGCGCTGGGCGCTGCGCCGTCATGATCTGGACGATGATGCGCAGACGCGTTTTTTGCTGCGTCAATTCATTTTATCGGCGGCGCGGGTAGCGCAGGAATTCAACCGGTTGCTGGATGAGGTGCAGCCGCGCGGGGTGGTGGTGTTCAACGGCGTATCCTTTCCGGAGGCGGTTGCGCGTCAGGTGGCGCTCCAGCGCGGACTGCCGGTGGTCACCCACGAAGTGGGCTTGCAGCCCTTCAGCGCGTTTTTCTCACACGGACATGCCACGGCTTACCCGATTGATGTACCGGCCGATTTTGAACTCAGTCCAATGCAGGAAGCCCGTCTGAATGGTTACCTTGAAAAGCGTTTTCAGGGGCAGTTCAGCATGGCGGGCATCCGCTTCTGGCAGGATATGCGTCATCTGGATGAGGGTTTGCTGGCAAAGGCAGCCAATTTCCGTCAGGTCGTACCGGTGTTTACCAATGTGATTTTCGATACCAGCCAGATGCATGCCAATGTGATTTTTACGGACATGTTTGCGTGGCTGGAGGAAGTGCTGGGCATCATTCGCGCTCACCCGGAAACACTGTTTGTACTGCGCGCTCACCCGGACGAAGACCGACCCGGCAAGCAGGCCCGTCAAAGTGTCACCCGCTGGGCGGAAGCCAATCGGGTCAGCGAGCTGCCCAATGTGGTCTTCATCCCGCCGCGTGAGTACCTGAGTTCTTACGAGTTGATTCAGCGGTCTAAATTCGTCATGGTTTATAATTCGACGATTGGGCTGGAGGCATCCATTCTGGGCAGTGCGGTGCTGTGCGGCGGACAGGCGCGTTACACCCGCCTGCCGACGGTCTTTTTACCCGCTTCTGCGGCGGAGTTCCGGCGCATGGCGGAGGAATTTTTGAATGCCGAGCGGGTCACGGCTCCGCCTGAGTTTCAGCACAATGCGCGGCGATTCCTGTATTATCAGCTATACCGCGCATCGCTGCCATTTGCTCAATTTTTAGATGAGGATGTTGACCCCGGCTTTGTCATCCTCAAAGAAAATCTCACCTGGCGGGACTTTTTGCCCGAATCTTCAGCAACACTGACCACCATTGTGCGCGGTGTGCTGGAAAGCCAATCCTTCTACCTGCCGGAGGAGGACTGAGGTATGGCGGAAGCACGCTGCTCTATCGTCATTCGCGCCTATAATGAGGAAAAACACATCGGCAGGCTGCTGAGCGGTATCTTGCAGCAGACCGTCCGCGAGGTGCAGATTATTCTGGTGGATTCGGGTTCGACGGACGCCACGCTGGCGGTTGCTTCCCGTTTTCCGGTTGAGGTGGTGCATATCCGTCCGCAGGAATTTACCTTTGGGCGCTCGCTGAACCTTGGGATTGCTCAAGCGCGGGCCGATGTGGTGGTGATGGCTTCGGCGCATGTCTATCCGGTTTATCCGGACTGGCTGGAGCGCTTGATTGAACCGTTTGAAGACCCGCAGATCGCGGTTGCCTACGGCAAGCAGCGTGGTGCCGAAACCACCCAATATTCGGAGCATCAGGTTTTTCGCCGCTGGTTTCCAGACCAATCCACCCGGCGGCAGGCGCACCCGTTTTGCAACAATGCCAATGCTGCTATCCGCCGTGCTTTGTGGGAGCAGCACGCCTATGATGAACTGCTGACCGGTCTGGAAGATCTGGCGTGGGCACGCTGGGCACAAAGTCAGGGGTACGGCGTGGCTTATGTGGCCGAGGCGGAGGTTGTTCACGTCCATCAGGAAACCTGGCGCGGCATTTATAACCGCTACCGGCGTGAGGGGATGGCTTTCAAGCAGATTTACCCGCAGGAGCACTTCCGTTTTACGGACTTTGTGCGTCTGTGGGTCAGCAATGTGTGGAGCGACTGGCGCGCCGCGGCTGCCGAGGGACTGCTGGGAAGAGAATGGGCCAATATCGTCCGGTTTCGGCTGATGCAGTTTTGGGGCACCTATCAGGGCTATCGCCAGTCCGGGCCGCTCACCTGGCAGCTCAAGCAGACCTTTTACTACCCGAATTTAAGCGAAATCCCTAATGGACAAACCGTCCGGCGGGATGTCCAGCCAATTCAATACAAAGAAGGCGGCGAATGATTTATTTGCAATGGTCCGGTGAGGTGAAATCATGAACGCAACTCCCCAAATTGTCGCACTGGTGCCGATGCGCCATCATTCGGTGCGGGTGCCGGGCAAGAATTACCGCCCGCTGGCGGGTAAACCGCTCTTTCACCACATTCTCGACACTTTGCTGCAAACGCCGGAAATCAGCCGGGTGGTGGTGGATACCGACTCTCCGGTGCTGATGGAAGGGATTGCCCGCGATTTTCCGCAGGTGATTTTGCTGGAACGCCCCGCCCACCTGACGGCAGATACGGTGCCGATGAATGAGATTTTGATGCACGATACATCCCAGGTGGAGGCAGATTTTTACCTGCAAACCCATTCCACCAATCCGCTGCTGCGCCGGCAGACGGTTTCACAGGCGATCCAGACCTTCCTGAGCCATTACCCGGCGTATGATTCGCTCTTTTCGGTCACCCGCCTGCAAACCCGCCTGTGGGACGGGTTGGCGCGTCCCATCAACCATAACCCGGCCATTCTTTTGCGCACGCAGGATTTACCGCCCGTCTATGAGGAAAATTCCTGTATTTACCTGTTCACCCGCCAAACCCTGGTTCAGCGCCGCAACCGGATCGGCGAGCGCCCCTATTTGTTCGAGATAGACCCGCTGGAAGCGCGGGATATTGACGAAGAATTCGATTTCATCCTGGCAGATTTACTGATGCGCCAGCGGCTGCAGACCGAAGGCAGGGGGGAGGGCTGATGTACACGGTACTGCTTTCCGCACCATACCTGCTTCCGGTGGTGGAACGCTTCCGTCCGCTTTTTGAGGATTACCGGCTGGCGCTGATTGTGCCGCAGGTGCATGAACGCCTCTCGGAAGAGGAAATTCTGACTTACGCCGGTCAGTTCGATGCCACCATCTGCGGGGATGATCGTTACACCGAGCGGGTGCTGCAAGCATGTGCCCCCCGCCTGAAGGTGATTTCCAAATGGGGAACGGGGATTGACTCGATTGACCGACAGGCAGCCGCCCGGCTGGGGATTCAGGTGCGGAATACGCCGAATGCGTTTACCCTGCCGGTTTCGGATAGTGTGCTGGGTTACATTCTGGCGTTTGCCCGGCAATTGCCGTGGATGGACCGCGCCATGAAAGCCGGACAGTGGCAAAAATTGCCGGGACGTTCGCTCAGCGAATGCACGCTGGGGGTGGTGGGGGTTGGCAATGTGGGCAAGGCCGTGCTGCGCCGCGCGCGGGCATTTGGGATGCGCCTGCTGGGCAACGATATTGTGCCGATTGCTCCGGATTTTGTGCTGGAAAACGGGGTGGAGATGACCAAGCTGCGAGATTTACTGGCACGCTCCGATTTCATCAGCCTGAACTGTGATTTGAACCCGACCAGTTACCATTTGATCAACAGCGAATCACTGAGATGGGTCAAACCCGGCGCGGTGCTGATTAACACGGCGCGCGGGCCGGTGGTGGATGAATCTGCCTTGATTGCTGCCCTGCAAGAGGGACGGCTGGCAGGGGCAGCCCTGGATGTGTTTGAGGTGGAGCCGCTGCCGCTGGATTCTCCGCTGTTGAAGATGGATAATGTCATGCTGGCGGCGCATAATTCCAATACCAGTCCGGCGGCGTGGGAGCGGGTTCACTGGAACACCATCCGAAATTTGCTGGATGGATTGGGTATGGATGTGAGCGGATTGGATGAATGGAAAAAACGGCTGAGCGAGAATCAGGGGTGAGAACTTGAGCATGAGTCAAAAACTGGAGCGCAATCTGCTTATTTTGATTTTGACGGCCTATGTGCTGTATGCTGCTGTGTTTATCGTCAAGACCATCTTTTGGATTGATGGCGTTCCGTATTCAGCGCTGTTCGATGACATGATGATTTCGATGACCTATGCGCGCAATCTGGCACAGGGCTATGGGCTGGTGTGGAACCCGGGCGGTGAACGGGTGGAGGGTTTCAGCAATCCGCTGTGGGTGATTTTTATGGCGCTGTTTCACCTGCTGCCAATCCCGGAAAACTGGACGAGTCTGGCCATTCAGATCAGCGGCGGGGTGTTTTTCGTTGCCAGCCTGCTGGTGCTGCGGCGCGTTGCGGCTCAGGTGAGCGGGGGACAATCGCGGGTGGTGCTGCTGGCGGTGCTGTTGACGGCTTTCTACTACCCGCTGAGCAACTGGTCACTGCTGGGGTTGGAGGTCAGCCTGTTGCTGTGGATGGTTAACCTTTCCGTGTTTCTCACCCTGCGCACGCTGGAAAGCGGGCGATTTTCGCGCTGGCTGTACGTGTTGATGGGGCTGGCCACGCTGGTGCGGGTGGATGCGGCCGTCACTTACCTGACCCTGTGGGGGCTGCTGGTGTGGTTTGACCGCGCCAACCGCCGCCGTCACTTAATTGAGGGCGGGTTGTTTCTGTTGCTGTTTGTGGGCGGGCAGACCGTAGCGCGCAAACTGTATTACGGCGAGTGGGTACCAAATACCTATATCCTCAAAGTGGAAGGATTGCCGTTGTGGGCGCGGGGCCGGCGTGGGTTGCAGGTTACCTGGAATTTTGTACGCGGCATGTACACCCCACTGCTGGTTTTGCCGTTTACGCTTTTTCTGTTCCGACGAGATCGCAAAGTATTGCTGGTGGCGCTGGTCTTTCTGGCACAGGTGGCTTACAGCATTTATGTTGGCGGGGATGCCTGGGAACACCGCGGCGGCGCCAACCGCTTTGTGGCGCTGGGCATGCCGGCTTTCTTTGTACTGTTTTCCCTGGCGGTGTGGGAATGGTACGATCGAATCCGTTCCTTTCTGCAAAAACGCATTCCGGCTGCATCAGGCTGGTTAACCCGCCTGATGCCGGTTGGTTTGGGGCTGTTCATTGCGTTCAGTATGCTGCTGTGGAACCGCATGCCCGGCAATTATGGGATTGTTTCCAGCCTGCTCAAAGCCAGAGAAGGCGAATTGCGCTTCTTCCTGCTGTTGGACCGTTCGATTTATGTGCCGGGCAATGAGCGGTATACCCGCGATGGGTTGATCATCCGTCAGATTACACAGCCTTCGGCGAAAGTTGCTGTGATTGCGGCGGGCAATATCTGTTACTTCTCCCACCGCACCTGCATTGATATGCTTGGGAAGAGCGACCCGGTGATTGCCCGCGGCGGCATTCAGGTACCGCCGGACGCGGACTGGCGAGAATTGCGCCCCGGGCATATCAAGTTCAATTATCAATATTCGATTGCCACACTGAAACCGGATGTGGTAGTGGATATTCATCACAGCACCCGCGATATTGCAGAAAAATATCTCAAAGAGGATTACACGGTGGCTCTCCTCAACAAACATCCGGTTTATTTTCGCAAGGACTCCACCAGGATAGATTGGGTACAATTAGAATATGTCCGAGAAGATTGAAAACCGAATTGTATTGATTACCGGCGCAGCCGGTGGAATTGGGCGCGCCACGGTCGGCCTGTTCGCCGGGTGCGGCTGGCGGGTGATTGGTGTGGACCGGCAGGCGTTCGGCGAGGGTTTTCCGTCGAACGGGTTGTTCATCCAGGCCGATATTTCTGAGCCGGCTCAACTGGAAGGCATCTACGAAAAAACCCGCGCCTACACCGGTCAGTTGAATGCCGTCATTCACAACGCTGCCCTGCAAATTGCCAAACCGCTGATTGAAACCACTGCCGAAGAATGGGACGCGGTCATGGCTTCGAACCTGCGCTCGGTTTTTCTGGGCGCTAAACTGGCCTATCCACTGCTCAAAGCGGCCGGCGGCGGGGCAATCGTCAATGTTTCCTCTGTCCATGCGGTAGCCACTTCCGCCAACATTGCCGCCTACGCAGCCAGCAAGGGCGGTCTGCTGGCGCTGACGCGCGCCATGGCAATTGAGTTTGCCCCGGATAACATCCGTGTCAACGCCATTTTACCGGGCGCGGTGGATACCCCGATGCTGCGCGCCGGTTTGAACCGCGGGCATGTCGGCGGCGAGACGATATATGACCGCCTGGAAAATCTGGCGCGCAAGACGGTCAACGGGCGCATCGGCAAGCCCGAAGAAATTGCCCACGCCATTTACTTTTTGGCCGATGATACCCAGTCGTCGTTTATGACCGGTCAGGCGTTAATTGTGGACGGCGGCGCCACGGCGAGGTTAAGCACCGAATGAGCGGATGGCGCGAAACGCTCAAAAAAATATTGCCGCCGGGGGCGGTTAACCTGCTGCGCGAGGCGCGCGACGGCACGGCACGGCTGGGCGACCTGCCGCAGGCCTATGGTCATCCATGGCGGCGGGAAACCATCCGCCGCCTGCCGGCGCTCAAAGACAGCCAGCGCGGCAAACGCTGCTTCATTTTGGGCAATGGCCCAAGTCTGGCAAAAACCGACCTGACCCGCCTGAAAAATGAATTCACCATCGGGCTTAACCGCATTTATCTGGCTTTTGCGCAGATGGGATTTGAGACCAGTTATTACCTTTCGATTAATGATCTGGTCATTGAGCAGTGTGCGGAAGAGATTCAAGCGCTGAAGATGCCGCGCTTTGTTTCGTGGCGGGCGCGCCGCTGGCTGCAGCCGGATGAGAACCTCTACTTTCTCTACACCACATACACCGGCCCGAAGTTCGCCCGTGACTTGACCGGCCGGGTGTGGGAAGGAGCCACCGTTACCTATGTTGCGTTGCAGGTGGCATTCTACCTTGGTTTTGAAACGGTGATTTTAATCGGGGTGGATCACAACTTTACCACGCAGGGTAAGCCCAATACCACCGTCGTTTCGCAGGGGGATGACCCCAATCATTTTCACCCCGGCTACTTTGGCAAGGGCTTCCGCTGGCAGCTGCCGGATCTGGAAACCTCCGAACGCGCTTACCGCATGGCGCGCGCTGCTTACGAATCCGCCGGTCGGCGAGTGCTGGATGCCACCATCGGTGGAAAGCTGACTGTTTTTCCCAAAGTGGAATACGAATCGCTTTTTGAATGAGCGCCCCCCTCGTTTCGATTGTTACCCCTTCTTTCAATCAGGCTGCTTTTCTGGAGCAGGCCATTCGTTCGGTGCTGGAGCAAACCTACCCGCACATTGAATATCTGGTGGTGGATGGCGGCTCGACGGACGGCAGCCGTGAGATTATCGAAAAATATGCCGGGCAGCTGGCGTGGTGGGTTTCGGAAAAGGATGCCGGTCAGGCCGATGGCATCAACAAGGGCCTGCGCCGCGCACAAGGGGAGATTGTGGCATGGCTTAATTCGGATGATTATTACCTGCCGGCGGCAATCGGGCAGGCTGTGGAGGCTTTCCGCCTTTTTCCGCAGGCCGGACTGGTTTTCAGCGATGTTGAATCGGTGGATGGGGAAGGGAATCGTTTCAACGTCATGCGTTTTGGCGATTGGGGGCTGGCCGATTTAATGGCATTTCGCATCATCAGCCAGCCGGGGGTGTTCATGCGCCGCAGTGTGCTGGAGCAGGCCGGCTACCTTGACCCGAATTATCATTACCTGCTGGATCATCACTTGTGGCTGCGCATGGCGGTGATGGCTCCAATTCGCTATGTGCAGGGTGCGCGCTGGGCAGCGGCCCGCTTTCACGCTTCGGCAAAAAATGTTGCGCAGGCAGCCGGTTTTGGCAGCGAAGCCCTGCGCCTGGCCGCCTGGATGGAAAGCAGTCCGCTGTTTAGGCCTTACCTGCCGGCTGTACGGCGGCGGATGTGGGCGGGTGCCCACCGGCTGGACGCCTTTTACCTGCTGGATGCCGGTCAACCTCGGGCGGCTTTAACGGCGTATGCGCAATCTTTTCGCTACCATCCACCCACCGTCCTGCGGGACTGGCGGCGCGTGTTGTATGCGCTGGTCAGCCCGCTGGGATTGGAAGGCTTGCGGCAGGCCTACTTGAAGCGGCGCAGCCGGCGATTTCAGCGGCAGGAGCGTTGAGGTTGGGGATGGAAGGGCCGCTTTCCCCGGCCGAAAAGGGCAGCCTGTTCACCCATCCGCGCTGGCTGGCGGGTTTGCTGCTGGTGTTGCTGCTAGCAGGCGGGGCGGCTTTTCGGTTGTATGATTTGACGGACCCGCCGCTGGATTTTCACCCCACCCGCCAGGTGCGTTCGTTGATCATCGCGCGCGGCATGTATTTTCAGAATCTGGCGGGCATTCCCGAATGGCAGCGCGAATTTGCCGTCCGTCAGTGGCGGGCGCAGGATGTGATCGAACCGCCGATCATGGAAGCCTTAACCGCCTCCGCCTACCAGCTGATTGGCGGGGAAGCGCTGTGGATTGGGCGGCTTTTTTCCATCTTCTTCTGGCTGGCGGGCGGCGTGGGTTTGTGGCTGCTGGCCCGCCGCTTGATGGGGGAGGATGCCGCTGTGTGGGGAGTGGCGTTGTATCTGGGCTGGCAATATGCGATTCTGGCTTCGCGTTCCTTTCAGCCCGACCCTTTGATGACCGCGGCGATCATCTGGTCTTTGTGGGGAGCTGCCGGGTGGCACACGCGACCCGGGTGGGGCAGATCCGTTACCGCCGGTTTGCTGGCGGGTGCAGCCCTGCTGGTCAAATGGACTGCGGTCTTTTTTATCGCTGGCGGATGGCTGGGTTTACTGCTGACCGATGGCAGCCTGCGCCGGTTGTGGCGCAATCGTCAGGTGTGGGTCATCGGTGGACTGGCGGTGCTGCCGGGGCTGCTGTACGCGCTTTATTCTGCGCTGGTGTTGAACAGCCTGCAAGGTCAGTTGAGCCTGCGCTTTTTCCCGCAGATGTGGCTGGATGCCGTTTTTTATCTGCGCTGGTGGCTGCGATTGAATGATGTGGTCAGCCTGGCGTGGCTGGTGTTGATGATATTGGGCATCTTTTGCCTGCCCGTTGGACGGGCGCGCGGGCTATTGCTGGGTTGGGCAGCCGGTTACGGGGTGTATGCTTTGATTTTTTCGTATTACGTCAGTACGCATGATTATTATCACCTGCCGTTGATTCCGCTGGCGGCGCTCGGCGCGGGAAATGCCCTGTCGGTTTTACTGGGTCGGTTGCAGCTACCCGCGGGCTGGCGGCGAGGTCTGGGTGTTTTGCTCATCGCGCTCGTCTTTCTGGCAGAGGGCTGGTCGGCGCGCACCCTGCTCAAGCGGCAGGATTTTCGACCGGTTGTGGAGCAAATTCAAACCCTCGCCGCCCGCTTTTCGCCGCAGGATTCGCTGGTCAGCCTTGCGCCGGATTATAGTCTACCGCTGGTCTATTGGGGCTGGCTGAACACGACTCACTGGTTTGGGGTGGGAGATTTTGCCCTGCGTCAGGCAGCCGGACAAAGCATTGATTTTGAAGAGTATTTTCAGAATCAAACCAGCGGGCGGGATTACTTTCTGGTGACCGATTTTGAGGAACTGGCGCGCCAGCCGCAGCTGCAGGCAGAACTGGAAAACCACTATCCGCTGGTGATGGAAGGGCAGGGTTTTCGGGTGTATGATTTACGGCAGCGGAAAGAATTGCCATGAAATCGGTTTCCGGGCGGCTCGTTGCGGTTTTGGTTTTACTGGTGCTCCTTTCTGGCCTGGGGGCGACGGCTTACGCCGGTACTTTCAGCCGTTACTGGGCGGATGACTACTGTTACGCTGCGGTTGTTCAGCGGGATGGTTTGATTCAGGGTGTGCAATACTGGTATCAAAACGGCGGCAATCGCTTTGCGGCTTTTCTTGCCGTAGGGGTGAGTGAATTCTTCGGGCAGAAAGCGGTTTCCGTGCTGCCGGCTTTGCTGCTGGCAGGGTGGGTTTGGGCGGCTTATTATGCTTTGAAAGGCGCCGTTCGTCTGGCGGGCTGGCAGGTCAGCCGCCTGTGGTTATGGACGGCGGCGGCTGGCTGGGTTTTTGTGGCCGTGTATACCTCGCCTGACCGGCTGCAAACCCTTTACTGGCGGATGGGGCTGCTGCATTATTCTCTGCCGCTGGTGCTGCTGTTGCTTCAGACTGGAATACTGCTGAATGCTCCGGCAGGTCTGTCGGGGGGCAGGCTGGTGCTGGTCACCGCTGCAAATGGGCTGCTGGCCTTGTTTTCAGCCGGATTGTCAGAAACGGCGGCTGCTCTGCAGACCACTCTTTACCTGCTGGCAGCTGGCTGGCTGCTGCTGCGCGGTGGCGCGGAGAAACGCGTCTGGCCGGTGGTGTTGATCGGAGGGCTGGGGGCTTCTCTGCTGGCTATGCTGATCATGGCGCTTTCACCTGCCAATGCCTGGCGGCAGGCGCTTCTTCCGCCGCCGCCCACGCTGACCGTGCTGGTACAATTTGTGCTGCGTTACACGCTGGATTTTGTGCTGGATACCCTGCGTACGCTGCCATTGCCGCTGGCGGTCTGGTTGGGTTTGTGTGCGGCGCTGAGCTGGCTGCTGCCCGCCGACCGGCAAAATCAGCCGCAGGCTGTTTTCACTGCCGGCCTGCTGCTGGCTGCCGGCCTGCTGGCGACGGCGGCGGCGATTGCACCCAGCGCCTATGCCGGCCTGCAATACCCCGCCGGGCGGGCGCTGATGACCGCGCGCTTTCCGCTGTTGAGCGGGTTGGGACTGGCGGCTGCTGTTTCAGGCATCTGGTTGAAAGGGCGGTTATCCTCTGCTGCTCAGCGGTGGCTGAGCGTGAGCGCGCTGATTATTCTGCTGCTGGTTGGGGCTTATGTGCTGCGGGCAGCTCAACTGCCGCTGAGCGAGGCCCAGGTGCTGGCGGTCAAGGCCGCCCGCTGGGACGCTCGTCAGGCTGAGATTTTATCCCAGCGGGCAGCGGGTTTTCAGATCATTCGCGTTCGCGAAGTGGATGTCGTCAGCACGCTGGAAGACCTGACCCCCCAGCCTGAGCATTGGGTCAACGGCTGCGCAGCGGATTATTATCAGGTGGAGCAGATCCTTGCGGAACGATAGAGAGGCAAGATGTTAGTTTCGATTATTACCCCTTCCTACAATCAAGCGCGTTATCTGGAAGAAACGATGCGTTCAGTGTTGGAGCAGGATTATCCCCACATCGAGTATATTGTGGTGGATGGCGGCTCGACGGATGGCAGCCGCGAGATCATCGAAAAGTACGCCGACCGGTTGGCGTGGTGGGTTTCGGAAAAAGACCGCGGTCAGACCGATGCGATCAACAAGGGCTTTGCGCGGGCGCGCGGCGAGGTGCTGGCGTGGCTGAACTCTGACGATACCTACCAGCCCGGCGCAATCCGCGAGGCGGTGGAATTTTTGCGGCAAAATCCACAGGTGGGGCTGGTTTATGGAGATGCCAATTACATTGATGAACACGGACGGGTGATTGGGCGGTTTCCGGCGGCGCAAACCGATTACCGCCGCCTGCGGCAGGGATACGTTCATATCCCGCAGCAGTCGGCATTCTTTCGAGCTGACCTGTGGCGGAAGGTCGGTCCGCTGGATGACAGTTTCTACTTTGCCATGGATTACGATTTATGGGTGCGGCTGGCGCGTGAAGCGCCAATTGTCTACCTCCCGCGCGTGTGGGCTAACTTCCGCCTGCATTCGGATGCCAAAACCATTGCTGCCGATGATCGCTGCTGGCCGGAGATGCTGCGGGTGCATTACCGCGATGGCGGTTCGCCGTTTTCGATGATTGTGCTTAAGTACTGGATTAGAAAATTGGCTGCACCTTATATCAACTGGCGAAGACGGCGCATGTTCCGGCTATAATGGTAAGTGGAGGTGGCCCATGGCTCGAAAAACCTCGTCCCCGTCAGGCCGTTACTCGCCCGGCTTTTTTGGCGAAATTGCGCTGCGCATCAAACTGGTGTTGCGTTTACTGGCTGATCCGCGCGTCAACATCTTTGTCAAGCTGATCCCCTTTGCTTCCTTCATCTACTTTTTTCTGCCGGATCTGGTGATCGGGCCGCTGGATGATGCGGCGGTGCTGGGGATTGCCTTCAGTCTGTTTGTTGAGCTGTGTCCGCCGGAGGTGGTTGAAGAACACCTGCAGCAACTGCGGGCGGAAGCACAACGGCGGTCTTCCTCTCCGACAGACCGCAAAGCCATTGAGGAGGACATCATCGAAGGTGAGTATTACGAGATTAAGGATGTAAACATTCACGAAAACGGACACAAAGAGGAGAAAGAGAAGCGATGAAGGTTCGTTCCCTGCTGGTGTTACGGCTGAGTCTGGCCGTAACGCTGTTCAGTTTAATCGCAGCGGCCTGCAGCCCAGGCCCGCAGATCACTCCACCCGCTACATTAATGCCCACTTCTCCACCGCTACAGCCGAGCATTCCACCCGAAGCGGCCTCTTCACCAGCTCCGGAAGAAACTCCAGCAGTCGAGGATACGGCAGTCCTTTCCCCAACCGCAACCGCTGCTTTGGTCAGCGTTACGGCCTTTCCGCCTGCTGCGGCTTTTGATTGGAAGTTGATCGCCGGCGGTTTGCGCCGCCCGACCGATTTAGCCGATCCAAATGATGGCAGCGGCCGATTACTGGTGCTGGAACAGCCCGGCTTGATCCGCGTGATTGCGGACGGGCAGCTGCAGGAGCGCGCTTTTCTGGATCTGACCGAGCGGGTTGGCGCAAATTCTTCTGAACAGGGTTTGCTGGGGATTGCTCTCGACCCGGATTACGCCGAGAACGGCATTTTTTACCTGAATTACACCGACAAAAACGGCAACACGGTGGTTTCCCGCTTTCAGCGCGCGGCGGATGGTCAGCGCGGCGACCCGCAATCCGAGCAGGTGCTGCTTTATGTGGAGCAGCCCTATGCCAATCACAACGGGGGTGATCTGGAATTTGGCCCGGATGGTTTTCTCTACATTGGGCTGGGGGACGGTGGTTCAGCCGGAGACCCGCAGCGCCGTGCGCAGAACAACCAGACTCTCTTGGGTAAGATGCTGCGCGTTGATGTGCGCGGTCAGGCTGCTTACGCCATCCCTGCCGATAATCCGTTTGCCACTGGCAGCAATGGACGGCAGGAAATCTGGGCAAACGGCCTGCGCAACCCGTGGCGCTACACCTTCGACCGCCTGACCGGCGACCTGTACATTGCCGATGTGGGGCAGAACAAGTACGAGGAAATCAACTTTGTGCCGGCGGGCAGCCCGCCGGGGTTGAATTTTGGCTGGCACTACCGCGAGGCTACCCATCCGTTTGCCGATACACTCCCGGCCGGTTTGCAGTTGTACGATCCGGTGCATGAATACGGGCGCAATGACGGCTGCTCGGTGACCGGCGGGTATGTCTATCGCGGCAATCAGTTGCCGGAGTTTTACGGGGTTTACCTGTTCGGCGATTACTGTAACGGCTTTGTGTGGGGAATGCTGCGAGACTCGGGCGGTAACTGGCTGGTCGAGCGTCTCTTCCAACTGGGCGCCAACATCAGTTCGTTTGGTGAGGACGCGCAGGGTGAGTTGTATTTGCTGGACCACCGTTCCGGCAGTGTGTATCAGCTGGTGCGGCGGTAAAAGAAGGATGAAAATCCAACCGAATGGGTAAAAATCATCCTGTTCAAATGACCTGTTTTGCGCTATGCTAAATAAAAGGATTATCGGAGGTGTGTGATGGCTGATAAGCGTTGGGAGACAATTCGTGTGCAGTTTTGCGACCATGCCGGCTGCGAGGTGCGGCTGGAAGCCGAGCTGGTGTACCCGGCTGAATTTTTGCCCGATCAACCGCCGCGCCTGGTTTCCAAACGCTGTTCGCGCGGTCTGGAATGCAATATGTGGAACAACATGACCTGCGTTTGGGCGGGCACCAACCCAATGTACGATCCGTTTGAGAAGTGAACCCCCTTTGAAGTTTTGAAGCGGGGCAGACTTGTGATTTGAAAAATCTCATCCAGTTTCACTCAGCGGGGTAAAAACCCCGCTGTTTTTTATTCATCTGCCCAAGGCTCAGAAATATTTTAATCAAGTATAATTTCAGTATCATGACAAATCGTTCCAGCGATTGGTTCAAACAAGCCGAGAGCGATCTGCCTGGTTATCCGAACGGACATCCGAGCGGCGCCCCGTTTGAACATTTTGGTTCTCTCCAAAGTTCGCAGGCAATCGAATATGCCCGTGAGATCCTTGAATTCGTCCGTACTCAAATGGCCTGATGCTCAAACGGTTCTCGCCGCAGTGCGGGAGTGGGCCGAAACGCTTGCCAGCCGGCATCCCTCGATCCAAAAGATTGGCTGTTTCGGCTCCTATGCGCGAGGTGACTGGGGGGTTGGCAGTGATTTGGACCTTTTGATGGTGGTTACTCACACCGACTTGCCTTTTGAACAACGCGCCCTTTCGTTCGATGCAACCGCTTTGCCGGTAGCGGCGGATGTGGTGGTTTATACGCTGGATGAGTGGCAAAATTTGCAGAAAAAGTCGGCTTCGGTTCGGAAAATTGCTGCTGAAGTTTACTGGGTATTCCAAAGATCTGAGGAAACAATCGAATAAAGCATGGATCTCTCAACATCGCTGACATTACCGGCATTAATTTTTCTGGCTGCAATTTTATATGCTTCCGTTGGACATGGAGGCGCATCGGGCTATCTGGCGGTGATGGCGCTGTTCGGGGTTGCCCCGGCGGTGATGAAACCGACTGCGCTGACGCTGAACATCCTCGTTTCGCTGATTGCGCTGATTAAATTTTACCGGGCGGGGTGTTTCTCGTGGCGGTTGTTCCTTCCGTTCGCCTTGACTTCGGTGCCGCTGGCTTTTGTGGGAGGCAGCATTGTACTGCCGACTACTCTGTATAAACCAATTGTGGGGGTTGTGTTGGTTTATGCAGCGGTACGGCTCTTCTTCAGCGCAGGCAAACCTCAGGCAGCCGAACCGCGCGCGATCAACATCCCCCTTGCGGTGTTCTTTGGGGCTGTGATTGGTCTGCTTTCCGGCCTGACCGGCGTGGGCGGGGGAATTTTTCTCAGTCCATTGCTGGTGTTTCTGCGCTGGGCAGATGTGCGCCAGACCGGCGGGGTGGCGGCAGCGTTTATTCTGGTCAACTCGATTTCCGGGCTGCTCGGTCACTTTTCCGCCGTTTCGGAACTTCCTTCGTTTATCCCGGTGTGGGCGGTGGCGGCTGTGGCGGGCGGCTGGCTTGGAGCTGAGTTCGGCAGCCGCCGGCTGGGTAACCCGGCTCTGCGCCGTTTGCTGGCTGCGGTACTGGTCATCGCCGGCTTGAAAATGATTTTGGGTTGAGGAATAATTGCCGAACCCTATACGATGGGTATTGCCCCGCCCTGCTTTTCGATAGAATGAAATCAGGTCATTCCAATTCGAGGAGCAAATGAAATGAAAACGGTGCGGCGGATATTGGTTGCAGTGTTGGGTATTGTGGTTGGGTTTGCGGCCCTGCTGGTCGGGTCGGTGCTGGTGGATATGGCGCTTGGCGCAAACCGGCTGGAAGCCGTTACCAATACTACCATTCCCGCTGCCGGCACGGGGCCGGATGTACGCGCCTATGTCGCAGCTCCGCCGGGCGAGGGCCCGTTTCCGGCAGTGATCATGATTCACGAGTTCTACGGCTTGAATCAGAGCATTGTCGGAAAAGCTCAGGGACTGGCTGAAGAGGGATATGTGGTGGTTGCGCCGGATACCTTCCGCGGCTCGACTACCAGCTGGATTCCACGCGCCATCTTCCAGGTGATTACCACTCCGCCGGAACAGGTCAACCAGGATTTGGATAGTGTGTTTGCGTGGCTGGCGGCCCAGCCCAACGTCCGCGCTGACCGGATTGCCATCATGGGCTTTTGCTACGGCGGGAGAACTTCGCTGCTGTACAGCCTGCACAACCCCAATCTGGCTGCCACAGCCATCTTTTACGGGTCGCTGGTTACCGATACAAACGTGCTCAAACAACTGCCCGGCCCGGTTTTGGGTATTTTCGGCGGGGCCGATCAATCCATTCCGCTGGAAGAAGTACGCGCCTTTGAGTCGGCCTTGCAGCAAGCCGGCGTGCCGCACGAAATCACCATTTACGAGGGCCAGCCGCATGCTTTTGTGACCGACATAGAATCCATCCGTGCCGGGGGTGTGCAGGGCCAGGCCTGGGCGCAGCTGCTGAGCTTTCTGGATCGCAGTCTGCGCGGCGAGAGTGCCTATCAGCCACTGGCTGCCGACCTACCGGTCAAAGCCGGATTCGACTGGCATTATTACTGGATGCTGGTCTATGAACACGCTTTTGGTTCGGCAGCACACCATCATTAGAAGAGCGGCCAGAACAGCGGCAGGAAAATTAAAATGGCGATCAGAAGAACCAGGTTGAGGGGAGCGCCGACTTTGGTGTAATCGGTGAAGCGATAACCGCCCGGTTCCATGACCAGAATGTTGGATTGATGTCCAACCGGGGTGAGGAAGCTGGTTGAAGCACCAATCACAACCGCCAGAACAAAGGGACGCGGGTCTGCGCCAAGGCTTAATGCTACGTCAATGCTGATTGGCGCAATCAGCACGGTGGCGGCAGCGTTGGACATGGGTTCGGTAATTAAGGATGCCAGGATGTAAATGCCGGCCAGCACAGCCAGCGGGCCGAGATTGCCAACCAGCCCAACCAACCGCTCGGCCAGAAAACGGGCGGTGCCGCTGCTTTCCATAGCCAGACCCAGCGGCAGCATGCCGGCAATCAGAAAGACGCTGCGCCAGTCAATGCTCTGATAGGCTTCGTCCATCGTCAGGCAGCCGGTCATCACCATCAGCACCGCGCCGATGACCATTGCCAGCGCGATGGGCATGTGAGCAATGATCGTCAATGCCAGTACCAGTAACAAAATGCCGCCTGCCAGCGGGGCTTTGTTCAAGCGGCGGCTGGTATCGTTGACCGGTTCAAGCAGTAAAAAATCTTCGCTGGATTGTAAAGCGGGAAGTTGAATCTTGCGCCCGCGCAGCAGGAGAATATCGCCAAACTGCAAACGCACATCCCGCAGACGTTCCAGGATGACCCGCCCCTGGCGGTGGATAGCGAGGGCGGTGAAACCGTATCGGTCGCGGAAGTGGGTTTCGCGCAGGGTCTTGCCGGTAAGGCGGGAGCGCGGGGCGAGCACCGCCTCGACGGTAACTTCGTCCTCTCCGGTGATCTCGGATAGTTCTAATTTATGTTCGGCCTCGATGGCAATTCCGAGTGACTCTCGGGCACGCAGCAGGTCTTCCAGCCGGCCCTTGACCACCAGGATTTCACCCGGACAAAACAGGTGATCGCGGTGTGGAATGTGACGATGGTTTTCCAGATCAATGATGGCAACTACATTCAGGTCGTAATCCGAACCAAGACGCGACTCGGCCAGGGTTTTACCGGCCAGTTTGCTCTGTTCGAGGATGCGCACTTCGCTCAGATATTGGCGCAGTTGATAGGCATCCTGAATGTTTTGGGGTTTGCGGGATGGCAGTAAGTGTCGTCCGATCAATACCATATACAGCATACCGCTGATGAACACCACCAGACCGGTTGGGGTGAAGTCAAAAAAACGCAGACCGGGCAGCCCGCGGTCGGTAAGCAAACTGGAAGCCAGCACGTTGGGCGGTGTGCCGATCATGGTCATGTTGCCACCCAGCAGGGAAGCAAACGAGAGGGGGATGAGCAATTTTGAAAGCGGAATGCCGGTGCGGCGGGAGATGCCTACGGCAGCAGGCAGAAAGACGGCTGTGGCGCCGATGTTGTTCATGAACGCCGAAAGCAGCCCTGCCCCCAGCATGAGAACTGCGATCAACCGGGCTTCGCTGTTGCCAGCAATCTGGAGAATGCGTCCACCCAGGAGGTTGGCAATGCCGGTGGAAAACAAACCGCCCGACACGATATACACTGCCCAAACCGTAATGACCGCCGGATTGGCAAAACCGGAAAAAGCCTGAGACGGGTCAATCAATCCGGTCAGGGTTACGCTGATCAGCACCAGCAGGGCAATGATATCCACGCGCAGTTTTTCGCTGGCAAACAGCACAACAGCGGCGAAGATGATAAAGAGGGTCAACCCGATTTGGGGGCTAAATTCCGTCATGGATCAACATCGCATAAAGATGGGCAGGTTTCACCGCACCGGTGAAAATCAAAGATGTTTTATTATAGTGTATTTGTGAATGGAGATAAACCTGCACTGCAATCTCCATGAAAGCAGGATTTTGCAGGTTGGTTTGAATGCTCCACGGCTATAATTAACGAGAATTTGCCTGAAGGGCAAAAACCCGGCCTGTGGTTCAACCGACTCCACCTGCAACTTGCCAAAAAATGCCGCAGCGGTTTTTGGAGAGACGGGAGGGGTCAATCACGTTCGTGTTATTCAGGAACAAGAGAGCAATTTTGGCGCAACGATGGATACTTCTTCACCCACTGACTTTCAGAAGAATATTGAGAAAACCTGTGAGGTGCTGTTTGTGCCCTCCGGGCGCAGCGGTAGGGTTAAACGCGGCATGACATTGCTGGAAGCAGCCCGCCAGCTGGGGGTGACAATCGAGTCGGCCTGTGGAGGGGAGGGCTGGTGCGGACAATGCGCGGTACGGGTCAGGGAAGGGGCTTTTGGCCGACAGGGTAAAATTTCCTCGCTGGCTCATCTTTCGCCGGCGGATGAAGCCGAATTCGATGAACTGGCTGCCCGCAGTCTGCCTTCCGGCAGCCGATTGGCATGCCTTGCCCGTCTGTTGGGCGATGTGTGTGTGGTCACGGGCGGAGAGGATCGTCCCTTGGGTGGTTCTTTCGGCAAATCGCTGGGGGAAATTGTCGTTGAGGTTGACCCGCTCATTCGACTGTGCTGGCTTCGGCTTGATCCTTCCGGATCCGGCATTTCATCTCTGCTTGAACAGGCGCGGCAATTGCTGGCGAATCGGTTTGGGGTGTTGGCGTTGGAGTGGGAAGAGTCGGCGCTGAATGCCCTGTCCGCTGCGGCGGCTGAGAGCGGCGGCGAGGTAACCCTGACCCTCTGGAATGAGGAGCGCGTCTTGCGCGTTCAGGCCGGTTTTCAGGAACGGGCGCTGGGGTTGGCAGTGGATATTGGCACAACCACCCTGGCTGTTTATCTGTGCGATTTGCGCAGCGGTGCCCTGCTGGCAACGGCCTCCGGGTTGAATCCTCAAATCGCCTGGGGAGCGGATGTTATCTCGCGAATTGCCTTTTGCAACCAGTCCCCTGACGGGTTGCAGCAACTGCAAAGCGCGGTCATCGCCGAAATCAACCGGCTGGCGGAACAGGCAGCCAGTGAAGGCGAGGTGGTGCTGGAAGATGTAGTGGATTGCCTTTGGGTGGGCAACAGCGTCATGCTGCATCTGGCACTGGGGTTTAACCCGGCCTCGCTGGGCGAGTCGCCTTTTTCTCCCCAGTTTTCCGATGCGCTGGATTTACCGGCGTGCCGGGTGGGTTTGAGATTGAATGGCGGAGCCCGCCTGCACGTTCTCCCATTGATTGCCGGTTATGTGGGGGCTGATGCGGTAGCGGCCATCCTGGCGGCCGACCTGCATCAGCGCGAGGAAATGACCTTACTGGTTGACGCGGGAACAAACGGAGAAATTGTACTGGGCAACCGTCAAGAGCTTTGGTGCACCTCCAGCCCGACCGGGCCGGCCTTTGAAGGGGCAAACATTACCTGTGGAACGCGTGCCGTGCCCGGCGCAATCGAACGGGTGCGCATTGACCCATCCAGCCGGCAGGTGCGCTATAAAGTGATTGGCAGCCCCTTATGGAGTGATGAGTACAATGCGCCCGGCCTGCCGGTGGAGGGTATTTGCGGTTCAGGAGTGCTGGAAGCGGTTGCCGAGATGTACGCTGCCGGTCTGTTGCTGCCCAACGGCCGCTTCAACGGGCAGGTTTCTTCTGCGGCGTGGCTGCGAAAAGGAGATGGGGAACTCGTTTTTGTGCTGGCACCGGCCGCCCATTCGCGCAGCGGTCAGCCAATATACCTGACCCAGAAGGATGTGCGAGCGGTACAGCTGGCCAAGGCTGCCCTGCGCAGCGGCTGTGATTTTTTGTTGAGGGCGGGGATGGCCGAAAAACCCCGCCGGATACTTCTGGCAGGAGCATTCGGCAGTCTGCTCGACCCGCAACATGCCATGCGGATTGGCATGATTCCCCCTCTGCCGCTGGAACAGGTACAGGCGGTCGGGAATGCTGCCGGTGAGGGCGCCTGTCTGGCGCTGCTCAACCGCCGTAAGCGCGAAGAAGCGCGTCAAATTGCGCGGCAGGTGCATCATGTGGTCATGCCGAGCGATCCATCTTTTCAAGATCAGTTTGTGGCTGCGTTGTCCTTTCCGCCGCTGGCAGAAAGTGAACCGGCCTGTTTCGATGTTCAACCCAACCAGGAGGCACAAAAATGAGCCAACCGTTTCTGGAACAACTCCGCAGTGGAAAAATTTTCATCGCTGATGGGGCGACCGGCACGAACCTTCAGCAGCGCGGCCTGCCGCCCGGTCAGCCGGGCGAGGTGTTTGTGCTGCAAAGTCCGCAGGCCGTTGAGGAATTGGCACGGGAGTTCATCGCCGCCGGAGCGCAAATTATTCTGACCTGCACATTTGGCGGCAACCGCATTCGGCTGCGGCGAGGTGGTTTGGAAGAACAAAGGGAGAAGATTAACCGGCAGGCGGTCGAACTCGCCCAAAGGGCAGCTCAGGGCAGCGAGGTGTTAATTGCCGGTTCGATGGGGCCGAGCGGTGAGATGATGCAGCCCTACGGAACCTTGAGCGAAGCAGAGGTGTTTGAAAGTTTTGCCGAACAGGCGCGGTTGTTGAGCGAAGCCGGAGTGGATTTACTGGTGCTGGAAACCTTTTATGACCTGAGCGAAGCCCGCGCCGCAGTGGAAGGCGTCCGTTCGGTAAGTGATTTACCGCTGGTGCTTTCGTTCAGTTATGACCGCGGGCGCAAGACGATGATGGGAATCAGCCCGAGCCGCATGGCCGAAGCGGCGGCCGGGTGGGCGGTGGATGTGTTGGGAATCAACTGCGGGCGCAGTCTGGAGGATAATCTGGCAAACCTGATTGCCCTGCGGGAGGCTACCCGCCTGCCCATCTGGTTCAAGCCGAACGCGGGTCTGCCGGTCAGCGATGAAAAGGGAGGTTTGTCGTACAGTGTGCAGCCGCAGGACATAGCAGCGGCTGTGACGCAGTGGCTGACCAACGGGGCGCAGATCATCGGCGGGTGCTGCGGTACCAGCCCGGCGCATCTGCAGGCAATTACTGAGGCTGCCCGTCCGGTGCGGGGTTAACCGCCGGCGATGATTACCGTTCTGGTTTTCGCGCTCGTCTTTTTCCCATTGGGGTGGCTGTATGGCGCGGCTTTCTTGCGGCTGGCAGCCCGCATCCTGCGCATCGAAGCGCAGGAAACGAGCGCCACGGTCATCCTGCTGGCGGGCATGATTGCCATGACCACACTGGCGGCCGGCCTTTCGCTGGCCTTGCCTTTGGATTGGCGGGCTTTCAGCATCCTGATTCTGGGAGCGGCGGCCATCTTCCTCGGCGGATCGCGTCAGGGCTGGTTGAAACTGAGCCGGCCACGTCTGCCGCGCCTGACCGGCTGGGACGCTGCGGCAGGCGCAGTGCTGCTGCTGGCGCTGCTGACCGTGCTGGAAAACGCCACTCACCAGGTTGCCAACCCGGACACGGGCATTTACCACGCCCAGGCAATCCGCTGGATGGAAGAATATCCGACGGTTGCCGGGCTGGGCAATCTTCACAGCCGCTTTGCTTATAATTCTCACTGGCTGGTGCTGAACGCAGTTTTCAGCCTGGCTTTTTGGGGCGGGCGGTCGCTGCATCTGGTGGGGGCAATGCTGTTTGGTCTGGCGGTGTGGGATTTTGGCAACGGCCTGCGCCGCTGGCTGGGCGGAGAACGAACTGCAGCCAATGGGCTGCGCCTGTTGTTTTTCCCGCTTGCCTTCTACCTCTTGGGCTCACAGACTTCATCGCCCGGCACGGATTTGCCCGTGATTTTGATGCTGTGGCTGGTCATCCCTTTGTGGCTGGAACAGTCAGCCTTGCAGAAGGAACAGCATGATATCCGCAGCCTGCTGATCTTCAGCACGGCTGTCTATTTGTTAACGGTAAAACTTTCGGCCCTGCCTTTATTGCTGCTGGCGGCCTGGCTGGTGCTGAGTGACGTTCGGCATCAACCGGTGCGGGTTTTGCGCTGGGGATTTTTAGGATTGTTATTACTGCTGCCGTGGCTGGCTCGCAACGTGATCCTTTCAGGGTATCTCATCTATCCTTTTCCTGCCCTGGATTGGTTCAATGTGGATTGGAAAATCCCCTACGAAACGGCTCTCCGGGAGGCGCAAATCATTCGCGCCTGGGCGCGTCTGCCCAATGTGGATGCCAGTCTGGTGTTGAAGATGCCGCTGGGCGAATGGCTGCCGGTCTGGTTCAGTGACCGCACCACAAATCAACGCCTGATTCTCTTGCTGGCAATGCTCTCTCCGGCGGGGATGGGCGTAGTGTGGCTGCTTGCCCGCCTGAAGAAGTGGAATTGGGCCGGTCAAGATTTTGGATGGATGGGCGCATACCTGTTTGCAATGGCGGGAGCGCTTTACTGGCTTTTCAATGCCCCAGATTTGCGTTTTGGGTACGGTTGGGTGATTTTGCTGATGATCCTCCCACTGGCGGGGTTGATGAGCGGGTTGGCGGGTGGATTGCGGGACAGTCAGGCGTTTCTGGTCAATGCCTTTCTGACGGTAGGGATGGTGGTTGTTCATCTCTGGTTCCTGACGGCTTCTTTTGAGGGGAGGACATTTTCCCAACGCTGGCTGCTGCCACCAGATTATCCTCTCCATGCCACTTTTCCCTGTCCGCTGGAAAACGGCATGGTCTTGTGCGCCGGTGAAGAGAGTTATACCCAGTGTTATTATCAGCCCTTTCCCTGCATCCCCAAACCGATTGAGGGGGTGGAAATGCGCGGGACAGATTGGGGGGATGGATTTCGTTCCGTTTCCGGGCGGTAAGTTTGCCTTCCAAAAATAGGGGAAATTCCGCATGACAGGATGAGCCTCGGAGGGTAAAAATATACCCGTCAGGCGACATTGCCAAATTCATAATTTCTATGGGAAAGGATACTGTAATGCCATGAGTCAAACCAATCAATATCAGGGAAATGCATATCAAGAAAATCCTCATCAGGGTCTCAAAAATCTGAGCGTTGTTTGCGAAATTCTGGGGTATCTTTCGTTTTTGGGTGGTTTTGTGATGGCAACGGCTATGGCCTCCGAAGCGTATGACCCTGCGATACCCTTTATTTTGTGGTTGAGTGTCGGGTTCGTGACTGGAATTGGCTATCTGATTGCTGGGGGTGTAATCAGACTGTTTGTTGCGGCCAAAGAAAATCTGGAGGAGTTGCTCATCAGCACGCGGGAAATTGCCAGTCATCTGAGAGAAACAAACGAAAAATAAATTCATCTTAAAGCATGAAAAACCCCGCTTCAGGCGGGGTTAATTTTTTTGCCCAAACGGGATCAGGGGGATAACACATCCAACGGATTGACGTTCTGTCCGATGCGCTTGTCAAAAATGTTGAGGTGGGTGTGGTAACCGCAATCGCGGTTGCGGCAGGACTGCCCGCGCCAGTCCACGGTGTAGCCGTGATTGCTTTCGGAGCCGACTGTCTCGCCAATTTGTACGCTTTGCCCCACCTCTACAAAATAATCACCGTGCAGCATCAGCACCTGCCAGACTTCATTTTCGAGGATGAGGGTAGTGTTACCATACTGGTCAATATAGTGAGCCGTAATGGTGCCGTTGATTGGCGCAAGAATGGGAGCGCCTTTACCAGCGGTCAGGTCAATTGCCAGATGCCCATAAGATTGCCCGTGCGGTCCCTGAGTCAGAATGTACTCATCGTAGGGGGCACGGATGGCGAACGGATCGGGAACGGGGGGCTCGGGCTGCGGGGTTTCGGTTGGGGTGGGCAGAGGGGTGGGAGGATTGCTCAACGGTGTGGCGCTGGCCGTCTGGCGGTCATGAAACAGGTTGAACAGCAGAAACAGCATGATGATCAGGGCTACCACCGATAAACCATTGGAAGAGGAAGAATGGGACATGCGGTTTCTCCTTGCTGATTGAATATAGAAAAATTGTTCTATTATTGATTATATCACAGACACCCATCCATCGTTCCATCCAATTCGCCAATAATAGAAAAAAACAGTACTTGTTTCGGCTATTTCATCTTGACAGGATAGAAAAAATCGCTATACTGTTTTTTAACGCAAAAATTTATTTTGGCGATAAAGGAATGTCAAATGGAAAATTCTTCTTCCCCGGCGTTTGTCATTCGCGATATGGAAACCATGCGGGTCATTTCCGACCCGATTCGCGCCCAAATCTTTGAAGCCTTGCTTCATCAATCGCAAACGGTGCGGCAGGTAGCCGAAAAACTGGGCATGAGCGCCAGTAAGTTATATTACCACTTCAATATGCTTGAAAAATTCGGCTTCATCTTCGTCCAGGAAACCCGTCAGGTGGGCAACTTGATTGAAAAAATCTACGCTGTTACTTCACCGACCATTGATGTAGATCCCAATTTGTTTTCTTTCCCATCCGGAGAGCATAATGAGCAACTCCTGAGCATTGTACGGGATACGATTGATGCCACCCGTGAAGATTTGCTGCGCAGTCTGCAAGCCCGTCTCTATGCGCTGGAGCAGGGAGAACCTCCCAAACCCCGCCGGCTGGTATTGAATCGCCTCCGGTCAAACTTAAACGATGAACAGGCTGCCCGTCTGCTAACCAAAATTGAAGAACTGCTCAAGGAATTTGAGCAGTCCGATGAAAAAGAAGCGCAGGACAATCAGTCCTATTCCCTGATGATTGCTTTTTACCCCAGTTTTTATTTTCCTGCCGAAAGTCAACCAGGCACCCCGGAGCAATGATGAACACCGACCTGCAACCGCGCAACATGCGCACTTTTCTGGTCATCTGGATTGGCCAGGTGATTTCAATTATCGGTTCTGGTCTCACCAGTTTCGCGCTGGGAGTGTGGATTTACCAGCAAACCGGTCAGGCAACCCCATTTGCCATTACGGTTTTGTTTGGCACATTACCGCGTATCTTACTGACACCGCTGGCGGGTTCGCTGGCAGACCGCTGGAACCGGCGCTGGTTGATGATTCTGGCGGATACCGGCAATGCGCTGGTCACGCTGGCGGTCGTGTTTCTGGTGATGAGCGATTCATTGCGAATCTGGAATATTTATCTGGTAGCGTTGGCCGGTTCATTGTTCGCCGCTTTTCAGGAGCCGGCTTACACTGCCTCGATCACCATGCTGGTGCCGAAAAAGGATCTGGCCCGCGCCAGCGGTTTGATGCAGGTAGCCCAATCTATGGAGATGCTGATTGCACCGCTGTTGGCGGGTATTCTCTTCGGTGTGATTGGGTTGAGAGGCATTGTTCTGATTGACTTCCTCACCTACTTTTTTGCAGTCGGTGCTTTGCTGATCGTGCGCATTCCCCAGCCGCCGCTGACCAGCCAGATTGAACAGGATGGACGGGGTAAAATCTGGCGGGATGCCTTGTTCGGCTGGCAGTACCTGCGGCAGCGCAGGGGTTTGTTCAATTTACTGGTGTACTTTGCGCTGGTCAATTTTCTGTTGAACCTTGCAAGTGTCCTGACCGGCCCGCTGGTGCTTTCGTTTTCTACCCCGGCGGTACTGGGTGCTGTTCAGACGGCTACCGGTTTTGGCATGCTGACAGGCAGTCTGGTTTTGGGGGTGTGGGGCGGTCCAAAGCGGCGGATTTTCGGCGTTCTGGGTTTTATTGGGCTGGGAAGTGTGGCTGTTCTGGCTATCGGCCTGCGGGCCAACCCGTTTTGGATTGCGGCCGGTTTCTTTGTATTCCTTTTCTCGGTTCCGATTGCTTCGGGTTTAAGTCAGGCGATCTTTCAGACCAAAGTTGCCCCCGATGTGCAGGGCAGGGTATTTGCCATCCGCAGCCTGATTTCCCGCTCAATCATGCCGCTGGCTTTTTTGCTGGCAGGTCCGCTGGCCGATCAGGTATTCGAACCGCTGATGCGCCCCGGTGGGGTGCTTGCAGAAGGCCTGCCCGGCATGCCGATCGGGGCAGGCGCCGGGCGGGGTATCGGCTTGATGTTTGTGATCTCTGGCATTCTGTTGATGGTGGCGACTGCCTTTGCTTTTCTGAATCCGCGCATCCGAAACCTGGAAAATGAACTGCCGGATGCAATCCCTGACAAATTGCTGGCAGAGCAGTTTGTTGAAGAAGGCGAAACAATGGCCGTGCTTGCCGAAGATTGACAGGCCTCCTTCTGGATTGGTCACTGGTGGTTTGCGGTTTCTACATTTCTCAAACTTGCCAGTAACGGCAGAAAGAACGCGCCCGGCAGGCTGGCTGCGACGAACAACAGGCGCATCATCAGGCTGAGGGTGAGGGTGTTTTCCAACGGCACGCCGCCGAAGGTGTGATAGAGATAGGAAATGGAAACTTCCTGCAATCCCAGCCCGTTGATGGAAACCGGCAGTAAGGTGATAAAGTAGGACAGGCTCCATAAGCCGCCGATTTGCCAGAAGTCAAGCGGTGAACCGAGGGCATTCAAGAGCAGAGAGACACTCAGAAAAGTACAAGCCATGTGACCCAGGGTTGCCACAAACGCCGCACCCAGCCCGGCCGGATGTTTCAGCCAGTGCTGCAGGCTGATCAAAACCTGAGTAATGAAACCGCGCAATTTCTCGCGCCAACGTGCCGGTAAAGGCAGCAGCGAGCTGAACAAACCAGCTGCATGAAGTGCGGTTTTACCCAGCACGCTGGACAGGCCGACCGGCAGCATCACCGTCATGCCGGCCATACCAATCAAACGGTCAGCAACCAGCGAGGCGGCGCTTAAGCCGCCATCCACCCTCAGCATGACGGCACCGGCCAGGCGCACCACATCTCCGCCGATGGTAGAGGGCAGAAAATTGGAGGCAAACAAACCGACAAAGACCAGTTCGAAAATGGATTTGAAGGAGACCGGCGCGCCGGCGGATCGCAACAATGCGTACCAGCGCAGCACCACGCACAAACGGGAAGCGAGCATGACCGCCAGCGTCATCACAAAAATGGGCAGCGGAATTTGTTGTACGGCATAAAGCACCTCGCCCCATCCCTGCTGGCGAATCAAAATGACCAGCAGAATGATCGAGAGCGCCGTTCCTCCAATTTGAACCCATTGCTTCCAGTTACGAAAGCGGGATGGTTTCCCGGAAACAGGCTGATCAGTGCTCATTTGGGCACCAACACTTGCAGGTTTTGTTCACCAAAGTAAGCTTCTTCCCCATAATATTCCAGAATCGGGAAGGTAATGCGATCCACCCACAGGTTGTTCTCTTCGGCGAAGGGGTCCATTTTGGGACGCTGATAACTCGGATTGAGCCGGCCGGTAATGATCATGGCAAAACGACGTTCGCGCAAGTCCTGATAGAATTTTTCCAGCAGGGTGCGGTTGTTGGATATGGACGCTTCGGAAAGTAACAATAACTCATAATCTGCCACCAGCGGTACATCTTGGATATAACCAAAGGTCAGCAGCTGGCGCTGGGAGATGAACAATACCTCGCCGCGTTGAGCGCCTTGCCTGACTATTTCGTTCAATGCCCTTATAGTGACCTGTGCCTGCTGCAAGTCTTTGGCTGCGGGCAGTGAAAATTCGGCTAACGACCAGATAACCGGCATAACCAGAATGAGCCCAACCAGGGCCGCCGGCCGCTTCGTTGGCGATGCCGTGCCCGGCTGATCCGGAACGGCTTTGTCGAACAGAAAATAAGCTCCGATCAGCAGCAGCAGCACAAAGTAAGCATCCAGATTATGCAAATTGCTGCCACCGCCGATTTTGGTGCTGACCACCAGTCCGCCGCCAAAGAGCAAACCGCCAATCCCTGCCAGTGCCAGCAGGCGCAGCGGATGCCAGCCGGCACCGCGCCGCAGGGTGTTGAGGACAATCAATCCCAGCAATGGCAGCGAGACAATCAACCCGAGCGGCAAAATTCCCCAACCGGAGGTGGCACTGGGCAGCAAGCGGTGCCACAAAAGCAATGAGGTAAAACTGGAAGCAAACAGACTGGGGTCGCTGTTGCCGGAGAGCGGGATGTAAGCAGCCTGTGCCAGCAGCGCGCAGGATATTCCCACAACCCCCCAAAGCAGCGGGCGGCTCAAATAAGCCAGCCAGCTGCGCCGGGTGTGGAATGGGGTTTCCAGCATGTACATGGCGGCGGCCAGCATGGCCGGCACGGGGAACCAGTTGACCCGGCTGAGGCCGGCCCACACCGAAGCCAGCATCACGCCCGCCAGGGTGCGCATCGGGCGTTGCGGGTGGTACAACCACAAGACCGGCAGAATACACAGGTGCAGATGATAATAGACCGGACCCTGCATCAAAAAAAGAAATGCCCAAAGGGTTGTCCCCCCCATCAGCAGCGCCGGGCGCAGCCCAAGCCGGCGGGCAAGCGCCCAACCGGTTGCCAGATTCATCCCAATCCACAGAATGACCTGCCAGAGGCGGTGAAACCACAGGGGTGAATCGGGAATGAGATAGGCTAAACTGAGCAGCAAATAGCGGGAGGCATGCAGTGGAGAAAGGGGGATTGAAAAACCGTAGATTTGTTTGGCAAAGGGCAGGGAAGCATAGTAATAACGGCTGGCTTCTGACCAGCCCAGTGAAAAGGGATAGGGGCTGACGGCAGCCGCATAGGTCATCAGAGTTGCCAGGAAGCCGCCGATCAGCATTCCCAGACCGACAGCCCAGAAAAACTGGATCCTTCCGGCTGCCATCCAAAAAAGGCTGGTCACCCCGGCCGCCAGCCACACAATCCACACGCGGTCGCTGAGGGCAGTAAAATGCTTGACAAAGAAAAAACGCATGAAAACAGCCGTGAGCAGCCAGCCGCCGAAATACAGCAGATTGTTCCACCGTCCCAGCCGTTGGAGTTGTTGTACCGCCTTTTCAGAAAACAGAATCAGGCGGCGGCTTCTGCCGTTTTGCAGTGCCAGCCATAACAAAAGGCAGGTCAGGCTGATCAAAAAACAGACGGTGATCAGCAAACTCCACTGCCACGAATAGCGGGCAATGAACCAGCCCGAATACCGCCCTTTTTCGAGCAGGTCGGGTAAAGTCAGCAGGCCAAAAATCCCGGTCAGCAGCAACCACAGGCGGATTGCAAGTCCATTCCGCATGGGTTCAGCAGGCAGAGGCAGGGCAGCAGCTTCAACGGTTGGGCTCATGAATAGGGTGGTTATTCGGCAGAATTTTACGGACGGTATAGGTTGGTTTGCCCTGTGATTCGTGGTAGGTGCGCACCAGCAATTCAGCAATCAGCCCCATCAAGATGGATTGAAAGCCGAGGATGAACACCATTGTGCTCATGATAAAGATGGGGGAATCCAAAACGGGGATTTGGAAGAATACCCGCCGCACAAACAACACCAGCAGCGTAATCAGGCTGAGCAGAATGAGAATGAAGCCGGCCCCGCCAAACAGGTAGATGGGTTTATTACCATAACTGCTGAGAAATTTGACGGTGATCAAATCCAGAATGACCTTGACGGTGCGTTCCAGCCCGTATTTGGCTTTGCCAAAGCGGCGCGGGTGATGGTGGACGGGCACTTCGAGGATCTTTGCCCCAACCGAATGAGCATAAACCGGAATGAAGCGGTGCATTTCGCCGTACAGCTTAAAGCCGGTAATGACCTCGCGGCGGTAGGCCTTGAGGGTGCAGCCATAATCATGTAGATGAATGCCGGTGGTTTGGGAAATCAGCCAGTTGGCAAGACGGGAAGGGAGTGTGCGGGTGAGAAATTGATCCTGCCGGTTGATCCGCCAGCCGCTGACCACATCGTAACCTTCGTCCAGTTTTGCCAGCAGCGTGGGAATATCGGCCGGGTCGTTTTGCAGGTCGGCGTCCAGCAAAACAATCCTCTCCCCGCAGGAATGATCAATGCCGGCGGCGATGGCCGCTGTTTGACCAAAGTTACGGCGCAGCAGAACGGCGCGCACGTGCTGCGGGTCGGACTGGTGGAGCTGTTCGATGATGCGCGGACTGGCATCCTTGCTGCCGTCATCCACCAGCACCATCTCCCAATGCAGGTTGAGCGGATCTAATGCCTGATGAACTGCTTGATGCAGTAAAAGGAGTGATTCTTCCTCATTGTATACGGGGATGATGACCGATAAGTCCATCGCCAACCTGTGTCTGGGGGGATTTATATAAAATAACGTCAATTTGGGATAAATCATTTTTACATCAACTTTCGAAGTTTCGTCCCCCTCCCCCCTCCCCCAAAATCGCAGGGGCAATTTTGGGGGAGGTGCAGGTGGGGGGCATTGGCATTGCATGCCAGGTTTTGATCTTATCCCAAACTCACGTTTAGATAAATTATACGCCCTCTTGTGCCTTTGCGTTAGTCAGGATGACCGGCGCAAAAGAAAGGCCGTTGTAATGCTCCAGTGAGTTGGTGTATGCCCCGGCGGGAAAGATGTAGAGGCGGTCTCCAAGGGTCAGGCTGGCGGGCAGGTAAACCTCGCTGCGGATGACATCCGCGCTGTCGCAGGTTGGCCCGCTGATGGTGTAGGAGATCAGTTCTTCGTCCTGTTTTTCGCTAAGGATGTTGTAGGGGAAGTGAAACATTTCCAGACCTTCGATCAAACCGTGAAAGACACCGGCATCCACATACAGCCATTCCTGTCCGTTGCGGCGGGCGCGGTTGATGACTGTGGTAACCATCACACCCGCATCCCCCACCAGCCCGCGGCCGGGTTCGACCCACAATTGTGTCTGGCTGCCGAACCAGTCCTGCCAGCGGCTCAGGATTTCACGGGCAATTTCCTCCACTGGTGGCACAGGTCGATCGAATTGAGAAGGAAACCCGCCGCCGATATTAATGCAGGCAAGCGCCAGGCCTTTTTGAATAAGGCTCTCAAACAAGGGGCGCAGCCGTTCCAGGGCGCGAACCCAGGCCAGCGGGTCGCTGTTCTGAGAGCCGACATGAAAGGTAAGACCGTATGGTTTCAATCCCAATTCGACGGCATAATCCAACAGGTTCAGTCCCTCTTCGGGCTGGATGCCAAACTTGCGTTCCAGCGGCCAGTAACTGCCCTGGTTATCCACGGCCATGCGCGCCATCAGCAGAGCGCCGGGGGCAAGGCGTGCCAGTTTTTCCAGTTCCAATGCAGAATCAAAGGCAAACACCCGCACACCAAACTGATGCGCCTGTTCAATATGGCGCGGAATTTTGGTCGGCGCGCTGAAAATCATCCGCTCAGCCGGCACACCCACCGCCGCCAAAATCTCAATCTCGCCCCAGGATGCCACATCAAAGTCAATTCCTTCGTCGGCAAACAAGCGCAGTACCTGAGGGTGGTTATTGGCTTTGACCGAAAATAAAACCCGGCTGCCCGGAAAGGCGGCTCGAAAACGGCGGGCATTATCCCGTAGGCGTGCAGTGTCCAATACCAAAAAGGGAGTGTCCTTTTTTTGGATACATGACAACATGTCGTAAATTTTATTGAGGGAATACAGATGCATCCTTTTTCTCCGATTTTCTCCTACACATTTTTACAGAGCGGTCTAATTATATATTCTTTTTCACATGGTAAAATGGTTATCGGAATTGGTTTAGTAGGCAAGTGCAGCGAGATAGGATTCATAATTAGCCGTTATTCATAATGGAACGCTGTTGAAACAATTGTTCTAGAAAATTATTGGATCTGCAACGATGAAACTTCTCAAACAAGTCGGCATTCTTGCCAGCACCGCTCTGATCGTTGTAACGGTGGCGATTGGGGCTGCTAATGGGTATAGACTATTCGCCTACACATCGGAATATGGGTTGGGAATTCGATCCGACTCGATTCGTTATATGTGGATTGCGGAAAACCTGGTCAACGGTAAAGGGCTAGGGCGTTCTTTACCAGATGGCTCCGTCACACTGGAAACCCACTGGCCGCCTTTGTACCCCGTGCTGCAGGCTATTCTTCACTCGTTCGGTTTCTCGCTGAAGGATGCCCAGCGAATCCTTGCGGCGGTTTCGGTAGCAGCCATTATTGTTGTTTGCGGGATATTGTTATTGGGCAGTGCTCAATTTTCCTACATCTCATTTTTGTTCATTCTATTCCTCTCCTTTTCGCCAATGCTGTGGGATACCAGCTTATACGCGATGACCGAATCCGTCTATATGATGTGGGTGTTGCTGGCATTTCTCTTTCTCTCGGTTTACTTTAAGCAAAGAAATGTCTTTTGGCTCATTTTAAGCGGGATAATGCAATCGCTGGCATTCATGACCCGATATGTTGGAATTAGCGTTGTGCTGACAGGGCTGATTGCCGTCTGGTGGCTAAACCGCCGCATTCCCCTAGCCCGGCGAATGCGGGACATGATGCTGCTTGGCGTCGTCTCCTTAACCCCAAACTTGATTTGGTTTGTCGTATCATTTTCTTACAACAATCGTTTCGGTAACCGCGCGCTGCGTTTTTCACCGATTTCAACGGAGGAGCTGACCGCATTCTATCGGCTAATTGCTGATTGGCTGCCGACAATCTCCTTAAGTGCCAACATACCAGTTACTTATTTGACCATTTTCGTTGTTGCTGCCGCAGGTTTTGCTGTTTTGCAAATAGGCCTGCCGGCTGTTTTCCCAATACGTTTTGAAAAAGTTTATCAAATCATGGGACTGAGCACGGTTGCGCACGGCTTGATTACCTTTCTATCTAAATTCTTTTTTGACCGTTTTATCCCGCTGGATGAAAAGCGCATCTGGCTGCCTATTTATATTTCACTGTTGTTCAATGTTATTTGGCTGCTGGAAATTGGGCTAAAAAAATTGAGCAGCGGCAGCCTATTTGAAAAGAGTCGCCGTTTTTCATGGCCTCAATTTTTAATTTTGTTTACTATCTTCTTTTACACATTTTATAGCGCGTTTTTATCCAAGCGGGAGAGTGACGACTTGCTTTATGCCGTCCAACGAAGCGGCTTGGGTCTTGCTCGCATCAAGGCCGAGGATCTTCCGATAACGCCTTTCATCACTCAACCCGATCCATCTGAAATTTACCTGACCGATAATTTGCAGTAGTTTTGCAGTTTTAACAAAAGAATAAGAACGGGCCAAAGGATTCCGAGTAGGATTGTTGTACGGCAACTTTTCCCAAGGAGGAACCCAATGGCCCAACTCATTATCAACCAAGATGCCA